>ERZ724508.581-NODE-581-length-25275-cov-5.528113_pt1 | contig 25275 bp, 42 predicted proteins | sample MGYA00376041_ERZ724508 | MGnify/ENA primary metagenome ERZ724508 (study PRJEB28724, sample SAMN07190887) | wastewater metagenome | isolation source: effluent of sewage treatment plant in Hong Hong | place: USA: Christiansburg, Virginia | collected 2016-03-01 ...
TCGATGATTCGGGTTTGATGAGTTTCGAGGGATGCGCTTTCCTTCATGATCATTTCGTCAGTCTCGTCGTACAGAATGTCGTCTTCGGTGTTGGTCAGGCCGTGGTACTCCTTCACGGGGTAGTACATCACAGTCTAGTTTTCATTCTCGAAAGAGTTCATACGACGTAATTGTGGGCCCTTGTTAGCAGCGAAGGCTCTACCCTCACGAATTACCATCTTGTGGACCCAGAATGACATCCGCTGTTTGATAACGGTTTGTGGCAAGCCGAGTTCCTTGGCGAGGGTCTCAATGGACAACCCTGTATCGTTTCTGTCTGTCTTCAACCTTTCCATTTCTCAATTAGCCTGTAATGTTACCCTTATCAGCGAAGCAGCTTATCAGAATTGCGTGGATAGGCAGACACTTAAACGTGAACTCACCGTTGTCGAAGCTGAGTGACAGGTTAACGTAACCAAGGTTATAATGAAACTGGATCTTGCGCATGGCTTTGGTCTTGGTAAATTTGGTAGCGTAGTCGTCAAATACTGGCTTCAAACTCTCGGGTATGCCGTGCGAGCTGGAGTCGTAATTAATGGGCCAGTATCCCTTGGATACCTCGAGGCAATGCAGGTTGTCAGGGCTGAGTAGTTCGGTGGTGACTGTCTTGGGTTCTTTGTGAATAAGGTTATCTGTGCGACGGGAGTCCTTCACGTCTTTGACGATGATGTTACATGTCTGCAATGCTGACTCTCCGAACCTGATTTTCAGCTGTTCCAGATTCTTTATCTCTTCGTCGATATTGTAGTCCTTTGCGCTCATCAGCTTTTCAGCAAGCATGTTTTGGTACTCAGTGATAAATGCTTCCTGCGACCCGTATAGGTTGACCAACACAGTCACCAAATCGATTTCGTGGTACTTCACTCTTATCTGGCTGTTCTTGTGCACCAGAGGCAACACTTGCCATCGCTCAGCCGCCTGTTAGTCTTCATCGCTCGACATATCGTCAAAGTGTTCCTTTGATGGGATCTTCACGACCTGCTTCACCAACTGGGAGTAGTTGCCACTATCCTCAGTCAGGTGGCTAATTGTGCATCTCAGTGTATCGCTTCTCCTCAGCAGGTAGTTTTTGATCGGCAGTGTGATTTTCTAAAAGATGACTCCGTTGGGGTCAAGTATCTGCAGAATCTTCAGCATGTTAATGTATTGGTTAAGGATCCCCTGTGTGATTACTCCTGGAATCAACAGTCGTTTGGCTATGGCGTCATTCAGGTCGTCTGCTAGATCGTTGAGCATACCAGTTTTTTCAATTGACTTCTTGAGGTCCATCACCAGTTTGTCACTATCGGGGAAGGCCAGAACTATATCGAAGATCTTACGATTGCAGAGCTTAGCGTAGAAGAAGTAGATGTTGTTGCGATACTTCTCCTGGCTGCGTTTGAGTCTTGCAATGTAATCCGCCTTCACATCGAACGGCAGTATTTCCGTGAGACACTCCTCAATCATCTGTTCGAAGGTGCTGTGGAAGTTACTGAAGTAGACCTCACAGCGGTGGAGGAATGGCTGGTTGTCGTCTATGCATGGCTCGCACTCCTTCAGGTACTGGCTCAGGTCAAGCGAGGAGATGTTGCTGATGGTGGCAAGCATTCTATCGTATAGGTCAATATCCACCAAAAACCTCAGTGCTTTCTTGACGGTCTACGATTGATGGAGGTTGTACCGCTCGGTCAAAACGACTTTCAATTTACGAGCTCTTCCGCTTAATGAGCTGGATAGTCTAGGGTTCATGTTCGGTCACTCCGTTCGAAATTATGCAGCGGCTGTGCTTGAGGTACTCGTTGCGGAAGAACATCTCAATAACTGAGTGGAAGTCCAGCAGCTATAACAGCACTACTTTAAGTTCGCTGGTAAGCGCCTCTGCGAGTTTGCTGGTACGATGCCTCTCATCGAAGCTACCATTGGGCGTCTACAAATAGCCTGTTTCCGTACATGCGAGAGTACATTTAGGAAGTCTCGGTGACACTGATGGATGCCAGCAACGTACTGGAATACCTTAATGGACTTGTCGTGATCTTGCCGCGCAAGGATCGTTCGCAACTACGGTAGGTAGGTGGATTGAAGTGCTTGCTCGAACTTATCTGCATAGCTGTATGCTTTACTTCTGTAGTATTCCACCACTACAGTCACAAGCTTCTCGCATTGCTGATAGATGCTTAGCCATAGCTCACTTAGCGCCTGCTCTATACTAACTCTTGAGTTACTGCTGAACTGCAGGTCCCTAAACAACCCATCGATGATCTCCTTAATGGACAGCCAGTAGTTCTGGTACTGTACGATTCCTGCCAAAAGGGACTGGTCGATGCTCCCCTCCGTTTGAAATATTTCAAATATGTTCATTTAAAAATTACTCAACGAGTCGTTGGTCCAGTCATGCCATCGATTAATAGCTGAATGCAACCTTCTATTTGTAGAAATAAAATGTCAATGCAGTAATTCGAAGTGGTGAGCGAGCTTGGAAGTGGCAGCTTTGGTAGAGTATTCAAGGCACGAAAGAAGCTCGATAACAAGTTCTATGCGATTAAGCAGATCGATCTGAACAGTATGGGACAGCGTGAGAAGGAGAACGCACTAAATGAGATACGGCTGCTCGCATCCATCCATTCGCCCTACATCATCAGCTATAAAGATAGCTTCTTCGATGAGCTCAAAAAAACCCTCTGCATCGTGATGGAGTTCGCCGAAGAGGGAGACTTGCAGGTTTATTGTGGCAAATAACGTAGAAAAAGATAAACGTCCATGAGAAGAATAAGACTAAGTTCAAAGAGGAGGAGATTTGGAAGGTTGCTCATGACTTGCTACAGGGAGCACGCTTTCTCCATGAAAACAAGATCCTCCATAGGGACATTAAGGCAGCGAACATCTTCTTCAGTGGTGGGCTTGCAAAACTTGGCGACATGAACGTTTCCAGGCTACTCAAAGAGGAAAAGTTCGCAAAGACTCAAACTGGGACACCATACTACACAGCCCCGGAGATATGGGACAGCCGCCCGTACGGACCAATGTGCGATATCTGGTCAATCGGTTGCGTAGTATACGAGATGGCCACGTTTCGCCCACCGTTCCAAGCGCAGTCCTACCAGGGACTCTACCGAAAGGTCCGAGCAGGTGTATACGAACGTATTGAAGGCTACAGCCAAAAGATAACAGTACTGGTGCAGAAGTGCCTCCAATTGAACGAGAGAGATCGTTGGTCGGCAGACAAGATGCTTAGCAACATGTTCCATGTGCATTCCTAGTGGCACGATGACCTCGAGAATTCTATATAGATGCTTGAGACAATACGAGTCCCGAGAGTGCTAAAGCTTCTAAATAAGCAGCTGCCGTAATCCCAGTATCGCCAAAAATCGAAGAAGGTGACGATAGCTGAAATCGACGCTCACGATAGAGGCAGTCAGCCTCTACTTCCAGACCACGATATCAAATCGCTCAAATGCATCAAATCTGAAAAGTTCTTGCCACTCATCGGCCGTGAATGCTCACTGGAGCGTAAACACAACTAACGCCACAACTAAAACGCTCAGGACATGCTCCACAAGCACACTATCGAGTCGTTTAAAGTACTTGATCTCCTTACCAAGAACATTCAATAGCGAAAATTGCCAAAGATCGTCTCATCGAAGAACTTAGCACTGCGCCGTTGATGCCCAATCAGCATGACTCCCTACGACTCAGCGAGAAGATTGTGTGATCAGGAATCATCAACAATACAGAGTCATCATCTTCGGGGAGTGTGCTGCAGATGCCTTGTGCTCTCTACTTTAATTATTATCAATTGCATGAGCGGCAAGGTCGTGCTATCACGTAGTCCCTACCTCGGCAGGACTCGCTCAAGAATGGACCTTGACACTGTTGTACAGTACCGTTCAAAAGAACGAGAAGACCTTCCCGCGCGTACTCACAACCATAGCGGAAGTCAGACAAGAAACATCGAACTTGAGGCCAGGCTGCTGGCGGTGTGCGATAGCCTGGAAGCAAAGACACAACAATGCAAGTTTCTTATGCATGAGAACGAGCAGCTGAACAGTCGGCTGATAGAAATTTCGAAAGGGGGAGCAGAGCAAGACAGCCTATCCATCAGTTCAAGGATGGTTAACAGTCATGCTGCTGGAGAGTCAATAAAGGAACCCCAAAAGGAATTTGTATCGGTGCATATTCAGACATTGTCGTAGAGAGGGAACGAAAGATAGTAACCAGTAGTTGAGGGTAAGTTCAAAGAGGAGATTAGCAAGTTGACGGTAAAAGTAACATCAATGGAGGAGGAGCGCAAGCGAGTAGTCGCATAACTTGCAGAAAAGACCAAGCTGGCTGAAAAGCTGAACAGAAGTTTGCTGGAGGCCATTGAATCGTCATCAGCATTGATGAAGTAGAGAGGCGAGTTGGCCAGAAAGCTGGAGCAAACAACGATCAATATGCGCTAAATCCAAGCACTGTACAACAACGCGAAACGATACATCTTCAAGGGCATGGACATCAGTCAGTCGGAAGCAAGTTCTAACAACGGAGACATTGATAGTTAAAGATCGATGGGAGATATCTCACGCATGGAGTGCTAACGATCCAGGGAGCTCGAGATTATGAGGTATCAGCTGACACTTAAAAGCAAAGAATGCGAGGATAAAGACATGCAGATCATGACGCTCAAGCAGTGTGAAGTGGATAACCTCAGACTAAAGCACCTCTTGCATGATCAGCAGAAGGAGCTTTAAGAACTGAGAAAACGAAACTGGAATGAGCTCACACACCCACCAAACACTCGGCTTGGTAAGGCACATCGCACTATAACCACTGAACTTCTACAAATCGTGCACCAAACGGACCTCTGTGAACGGCTCAATACCCTCGAACCAAGACCACCCCAGCATATGCTTTCGACTGTTCCATAGTTCATTCAGCGCACCACTTCCTAGCTCGAACACTTGGCTTCTACAGTCATTGCTCGAAAACTGGAAGTGGATCGGTTCATGCGCGAACTCCACCAACGGCTCTCCACTCAACACCCAGTCAGATCATGATGATATTCACTTCCAATCAAAAACTCAGATCTTCTTCGTCTGGCTGCAGGAAGCTTTCAGTTTGGTTTGAGGGGTGTTCGCGCTTTCGGTAGTCTCTGATCTGCCACTAAAGCAGGCCGCGGGTCAAGTCCAACTCTTTCAGCTCTTTCTAATGTTACTCAAAGGCATACCCTGAGTTTTTCGATTGAGAGACGCAGACGAGCCACGGGTTGTTCCCTATCCTCAGATGTCACATTGGTTATCATACCATTGACTGACTCGAGTTTACCTTCGATGCCTTCGAGTTCCTGAACCTTTTAATTGGCAGCTGCGGTATAGCGCGAGAGTTGTTCGACGAGCAGTTTTCTTTGCCGGCTCTTTTCACCATACTCATCTCGCATGCTGTCTAGACTGCCATTGATGATCTTCTCTCCTCGAGTAATCCTTTCGCAGTCTCTTTGAGTTTGCTAATACAGTCGATAGCTGGATGGCTTGACGTATCCAATCACATCCTTGATGCGCTGAGTTACCTATCAGCTTACCCCAGCGGAATGTTTGATTCTCTCGAAGTTATCGTATTCGGTGTTTCTCCTTCTATTTTCCTTGAGGTTGGTAGTGATGGCTGCCATCTGCTTCTCAACTCGCAAACACTCCATCTCCCACTCCTTTTCGTCAACCTTGCCCACGATAATATTGGTGTCATCCTCATCGATTTCTTTTATTCGTTCCAACAACCTTCATGATCTATCGCGTACTTGTCGCCATTGTCGTGTTCAAGCTTTTTGCCACGTTTGAAGAGCACAGACCTTTCGAATTCAAGTGTTTCCTCAATATCGTCGTCGGGCTGTGTAGTGTGCTTCATCAACAGATCTTCGTCAACCTGCATTTCCTGATACTCTTCCTCCACAGGGTTACTGAGACCGACAGTCGCCGGCTGTTAGGACTGCTGAAACTTGAAATTAAGTCGAATGAGTTCCCTGTTGAGCAGTTAATTCAGCAGATGACACACGCCCTATCCGTAACCCTTCCTATCATTAACGGTTCCGTTACTTGAATGATTGCCTTTGCAGTGAACTCGTGCTTTAATCCAAAGGTTTGCACGTCTGTCAGAAATTTATTGCATGCACCCTCAATTGACTTCCAGTCAATCATGGTCTTGGCCTGTGCAGCTGCCTTCTACTTACTGCGGTCAACCTTGGATAGATTCATCAGCCAATAGCCCATTTCGAGGAAGTGAAAGAGCTGGTCATTCGCCTCACAATTTGTGTCCTGCACTGCAAAATAGAAACGGTTGATTGGCTTTCGTTCGCTGACTCGACAGAAGGTTTGATAGTCAATTAAATGGAGTTTGGTGATGATGTCTTCCATAACTATGAAGCTGTCGATTTTCGGTGACTTTTTGAGCCGATTGAACGCCTATTCAGCAATCTGCAGCACTTCTCCAGAAGAGAGCCGCCGATTTGGATCCACCACAATCATCCGTTTGATGAGATCAGCAAGCTCAGACGAATATCGGTTGCTGATTGGCTTGTATTCTCCTCGAGTAATGTTATTAAACAGGTCCATCAAACTCATTTTCTCGTTCTCATTGCGGAAGGGTGAGCGGAGCTACGCAAATTCGTAGGCAATGCAACCCAGAGACCACACATCAGCGTTGGCTTGGTAGCCCTCATCTCTTAACAGTTCAGGAGACATATACAGAGGTGTCCCCACCTTTGAATGAGCCTCAATGGTCTGCGACCCAAAAGCCCTACCAAGCCCTAAGTCTCCAACCTTCAGACTATCGTCCTGTGCAATGAAAATGTTGGCTGGTTTAAGGTCTCGGTGCATGATACGCTTTTCGTGCATATGGTTGAGCGCACTGGAGATTTGTATGAGAAAGTCCCAAATCCGAATCTCCTCAAAAGGCGTTTCATCAGCCTGATGCTCTTTGATGAGCCGTTTTAGGTCACCCTTTTCAGCCCACTCTGTCACAATAATGAGCTCGTTGTTGTGCGTGAAGCTGTCGATGTACTTGATGATGTTCGGGTGGCTCAGCGGTTTCATCAGGTCGACTTCCTTGAGGCATTTCTCCCGTTGCTTCGGGTCCATCATGTCGAAGATCTGAATAGCTGTCAGGAAGTACCTTAATCTTCTTGACTGCGACTGGTTGCCCCTAAGCGTTCTCAGCCTTGTAGACTGTACTGAACTTGCCTTGACCGATGGGCTTCATGATGTGGTAGCCTTGGATGTCTTGCCCCACGAAGTTTGCATCCATTCGCAATTTCAAATATTACGAGAGGATGTTGCATTTTACAGTGTGAAAGACCTGCAAGTTATCTGAGCAATACAATTCATGTAACGTCGGTAGCTGAGGTGTGTGACGTTACTGCTGAAACAGCAAAAGCCCATACCATTAATAGAACTATCGGCAGGCTAAATCGTATCGAGCTTTGGTCATCAACAGGCAGCATCACTGCGGAAGCATGGCTCGGCGTTGCTTTAAACACTCTTGATGGGCTTCCACAAACTCCAAACATTGCTCCTGCCCATTGAACTTAACGCACTTGTCACGCACCTCCTTGGCACGGCGGCAGCATGGTCTCGCTGCAAGCCACTTCTGCTTTCGGTCCAATTCGTCCTGGTTCATTGTGGGTGGTATCTCCATCAACGTAATAATTCGGCGATTAACACGACTATCATTTCTTGGCTTCCAACTCCACCTTTGACCAGCTTGGACGGCATAGCCTATCGACCAGGAAACTTGGAGAGTTGGCGAATTGCAGGTCGCTGACGTGCTCGTATAGAGCATCCTGATCCTCGCTGGGGAGCAAGTTCTGGATAAAGTCATGGTAAGGTTTGTAGAAACTGCACACATCAGCGAGGGTTTTGCTGATGGACTCATCCTCCAACTGCTTCAGCAGCTTACCAGTATGGTCATTTACCAGCATAATTTCATTCTTAGCTATGTCAATGCTGTTGAAGGAATAGCTCAGTCCCTTCGAGTTCTTCAAAGGGGTGGTGCTTTCCAAGGTCACCACTGCAGTATAGTTATGAGCAAGAAAGTTGGTAAAGTGCCCACTGGTCCCATAGTCGAAGGAATTTTTTACAATTACTGAGGCAACTCCCTCGAATGTTTTCTTTATGATTCGGTGCACTGCGTTGTCGAAAGTAGCTTTCATGAAACCCGCTTCGTCGCGATAAAAGAGAGCAACGTCAAGGCTAGTACCAAGGCCAGTTGTAATCCTGGGAAGGTCGGATTACTTGATTCTGCCATACACAAATCTTTTCGGTTCTACGTTGGCATCGGAGTTTTTCTCTTTGAGGGTGACTGATGTCGAGAGGTATTTGCCCTCCTTATCTACTGCCACAACACAAACCCTGTTGACAAAGCACTTTCCACCAAAATCGTCTCCTTTCGTACGAGTGGCCTCTCTGAACACTATGTCGATGCATTCTGGCTGTTTGAGTGATCGAATAATCGAGAAGCGTTTGCTCTTGAACACGAGTGGAGACTCCTTCATCAACTTCAGTGCGAAGTTCTCAAACACTGATGCTTCAGAAGAGAACTTGCTTTTGTCCTTCGTTTTAATGTAGTCCTTTAACTTATCAATACCATTCTGCTCAAGGAAGGCCCTAGCCGTCCAAGACTGCCCGACACGACCTGCTCGGCCAATGAGCTGGAACATTTCGTTGATTGTCAGCTTGTCTCCCAGGCTGTCTGTAAGAATGACGTTGCTAATGGGGAAGTTGGTACCGTAGCAGAGCGATTCGTCACAGATGATGTAGGCAAGGAATCCACTTGCAGCAAGATCGTCGACTTTGTTGAGGTAGAGCGTGGAAGTCTCATTTTTGCTGTAGATGGCAACTCCGCAGAAGAGGAGCTGGATCATCCAGTCCTCAACTTCCGAAAAGAGCTCCATACCCACATTTTCGATAATGATGGGTCGAATGAGTTTGCTTGTGTGCACAGGGCTTTTGTTTTTGCAGTACTTCGTGTAGTGTGGCATAGTGTTGATGCGCTTGGTTTCGGGGAAGTCAAACTTTGGCTCGAACTCATTTTCGATTTCGGACTTCTTCTTCATCTTCTCGTCGGGACGCATGTTCTTATCCTCGTCCACACCATCAAGACGCTCCTGCAACAATTTCTTATCACGTTCGTAGCGCTCAAGTAGCTTTTTTATGCCTGGAATACCCTCAATCCACTTCGAGAAGGTAGTCTTGGCGAAATTCACTGGGTCTTCGGTCGCGATGAGACAGCCACCCAGGAACTTGTAGGCGTCCGACTTCAGCAATTTCTTCAGGTTTACGTATTGCCCTTTCTTCACGAAGGTAACTTCTTCGTCAGACCCTTCATCCTACTCATTCGCGACGTTCTCGAGTTCCTTATCCACTCGACACACTTCCTCAATAATGGTATCTGACTGTCCTTTCAGTTAGTTAAGCATGTTCATCGTCTCGCGCAGAATATCAGTCTGTCGGATCTCTAGGAAATTTTCCAGCTTGGGGAGGTTTTTGAGTCCAGCCTTACGGCACCGATCGAGGAGGGTAAACATAGACGGGCCAGTATACAATCGCATCAGGAAGGGATTGCGACTTAGCAGAGCAATCATTTCCTCCAACTCTTGCTTGTTGCGCACCTATGAATGAGGATAGATGATTTCTCCATCGAATGAACAAAACTGACAACCGATTTGGAACTCTCTTGAAGATACTTCAAAGGTCTCGAGTCCGGGGTTGCGGGCTCGAACTAAATCAGTTGTCATCAGAAGCTGATCCTTATCTGGCATTGTTGCAGAAGCCAAGATTATTATCTTGGGTGGCGCTTCCGAGAGAATTTCGAACAGCTTCTGAGTAACCTTGGAATCCTCCGCACAGAAAGCCGTGGGCTCATCGATGAACAGAATCATGTTCTCCCGGTCAATCTTCCCCTCGCGACGGATTTTCAACGCTGGGTTAATTCGGCTTTCCGATAAAAACTATTTCGTGGTGTGCAAATCGCTAATCACAAGATCCACAACGTCAACTTCAGAGCAGCTGAAACTGTTGATCACACGCGGAAAGTACTCATTGCCTTCAGCGATCTCTTTTGTCGCAATACTCTTCTGCTCATTGGTGTTGCTCAGCAGGTTCTTAGGGTTGTTTAGTGAATCCATTGCCCCCAACGCAAACCTTATCCGCTAGTTGTATGCCAACCTGCCTACCTGTGCTCTCACAGACTTAATAACGCAACAGTACACTAGCTGCAGCAACTCATACTTTTTCGGGTCCAAATTCTTGAGCTAATTCACGAGGGTAGCCAGGGAGATAGACGTAGTGGTCTTTCCACTACCAATCATAGTCTTGTAGAAGATGAGAGTGGGCGTGTCCTTCTTCAACGCTGCTTTTACGATATCCACGAACTAAATCTGTGAGTTGTAGGGCTTGATATCGAGGGTGGGGAAGTAGTGGTCGTAGATGGTGTAGTACACGAGCTTGGGATACTTAGTGATCACCGACTTGATGTTGTAATGATAGTACTCCATTAGCCCGTCCAGACAGTTCCGTAAGTCGTCCATGCACCTCCCTGAGATCTTGACAGTCTGAGTCGAGTTGATAAAGCTACGACCCTCGTAGTTCTGGAAGATGCGGTGCACCTTGATGAGGATGTTGATGAGCTCAAACACAAGGGACTCGTCTATCTGCTGCTTAACCTTATTTTTGCGCACATATGCCGCAATGTAAAAGAATGTGGCGATCTTGAGTTCAAGCTTCTTCTGTCTAAAACCGAAGTCGATTTGCATCTTGTCCATCGAAAAGCTGTTGAAAACGAAATCGATTTCCTTCGAAAACGTTTCTCGAATGATCTTTTGCTTCATCAGATCCTCCTTCTTTGGTTTCGGTGCTTTTTTCGGTTTCTACTTCTTTGGTGGGCGGGCAGCTGGCTTACCAGTCGGCTTCTCCTCCACCACTACCACGGGTTACTCATCCTTTTCTTCTTCCTACTCTGAATCCTCATCCTTCTTTTTCTTGGCATCCTTGGCGGGTTCCTTCTTGTCCTTGGGTACGAAGTCCATTCGGTAGAGCTTCGGCCTTACTATCTCCAGGTAGAGTTCATCACCAAGCACCAATTCATCGCTGGTGCAGGGGTCAACGAATGGCACGAAGTCGTACGTGCCGAGCTTGGTCATGGTTTCGGCAACTTTCTTCTGGAAGGTGCTGATCTCCCTTTCAATGGATAACCAGTTCTTATCACTCCACTTCTCGAAGCGTTCGGCGATCTTGTCGGTCGGCTACATAAGTGCTTTGAAAATTATAATTTGTTGAGAAAGGCAACCAGCCCGCCTATTACCGATGATAAAGATGTTATATAGGTCAGGTGGGAGAAACATTCTCTTTACCGATGCGACTAATTCGCTCGTTTAGTTTGCCTACGAAAGTGGCATAGAAATTGCGGATGTATGCTCCGAAGTAGCGGGTCAGTACGGTAGCGGCTTGGTTCAGTTGTTGATCCTTGCGAGCACGCTCTTTGGTGAGTTTGGATACTTGGGTAATTTTGGTTTAAAGTTAGTTGCAGAAGTATTCCACCAGCTGGGTGTTTTTGCGGCTGAAGCATTCCTCCCGGAACTCCCTACGGCAACTCAATAGCAGCACCACCTTATTGAGCAAGATACTCTTGTAATAGCAATCCTGCACGGAGTTGGAGTCGAGCCGCAGAAGACGTTGGTAGTCTGCCATTAGGGTCTCCAACCCCAGTGACATTAGTGGGAGCGGGTCAACAGCGAACATACTGGATTTGCCCTGGTATGAACCGCCACGATGCATGAGCGCGTCAAACTCCTCGGCAACAGCATAGCAGAACATTTTTTAGGATGCGGCAGCAACGAAGCACCCGAAGAAATCGGGGTTACCCTTGCTCAGCGATAACACCTAGCGGTAACTTGCAGACAACTCTGTTATGGGGGCCCGGTGGAAGTTCAGCTCCAAGAGTTCACGGAAGTGTGCGAACTTCATGTCAGGTTCGTTGGTGCACTCCTCAATCCGCTGGAAAATGCCTCTGAGCTTCTCCAGCTTGTTTTGCTTGGCTGATCGGTAAACCTCAAGCAATGCACGGAGCACATATCCACTTTCGATGCAGTACCGACCTGCTTTTTTCTTTTTACGGAGATTGATGTTGTGCAGCACCATGTTCTGCACCTGCGGGTTGTAGCGGCTTAGTAAAAGGTTTAGGCATCGGTTGAGGTGTTCGTAGTGGACGAACACAGCCGGATCTGCAACCGCACAGAAGTTCTCGAGTTGTGGACCCTTGAGTATGAGATTGCGGCAGCTCAGATAGTAGTATACTTCATCTTCGCTATGCCTTCCCAGCAGAAATTCCCTGAACACGAGGATCTCGCTGTGAGTTTGTATCTTCGGATGGAACAAGCAGCATAGAAACTTTCTGCGTCTATACGAGATTTATTGTTGCTTGCCAGAGCCTGCCACAACCTTCTTGAGTAAAGTATCCACATCGAATTTCTCGAGAAATCCATAAGTGAAATCCACGAACCTGCAGGAATGTGGACCGTTGATAAGATACTCGTTGTACCTACTGTCCATTATAGCGCGCACCTTCAAGAATATCTCGGGAACCACTGGCTTGGAGAAGCACACTTTCATATCCACCTCGAATTCTTTAACGCCCTCGTCGTAGAGGCAGAATATCGATGGTACATAGATTCTTTCTTGCAGATTAAACGGCGTCGGAGTATCACCTGCAGGCTGATACATGTGTTGGTACCTATCGAACTTCTCAGTTGGCTTTATGTGGCTCATACACAGCTTGCGGAACCCATCGTCTTTGTCTAAGTTGATGCGGATTGCTGTAAGTGCCTCCTGTTCTTCATCCTCCATCACCTGAAAGGTACCCTTACCAATGAGAGCCGAGAAGCTTAACAGTTTTTCCCTGAGTCTTCGGACTTGAATCTCCACTTTCCTCAGCCTTTGAGCCTCAGCGTGGGAATTATATTCCAGGGCTTCCTTTTCTTCACGGCACATAAAGAACAATTAGCGGAACCGATTGAGTCGCTGATTTTCATCAGCCACTTCACCGAGAGCCTCGATCTGCTTTTCTTGCTTGGCATACCTCATCTTCCAGACCTACAACTAACTGTTAAGTTTGCTCACTTCCATCCTTAGGTTGTTTAGCACGTATGCCAGTTGGTCTCTCTGCTCTTTCATTTGATTGTTCTCGAGGTGCATCATCTGCAACTTGCCCTCCAACTCGTGCAACGCCACCTGCTCCAGGCTCGAACAGTTGTTGGTGCTGGTTGACTGCTTAGTGCTATCCTGCTTCCCGTCATTCTTCATCAGCTCTTCCAGCTCAGCTTGCAGCTTCAAATTCTTAAGGGTAAGGAGGTTGTTGTGCTCTTGCAGTTTCTTCAACGGATCGCTTGGTTTGGTTTACTAATTTATGCTCTTTAGCTTAAGTTATAGCTGCTCGCAGTTCTGCGTGGCTGTCCTCAGTAAATTCTGCAGAGAAGTCTTTTCCTCCTTCAACTTCAAATTTTCTGCGAGGGTTTTCTTTAGCATCGACGAAGCATGCTTTACGAGTTGCTGAATCGGCTCCACAACTGCCTACGGACAGCACTTCAGCAGGTTCTTGCATTCATCCTTCAGCTGTGGATGTGTACACTACAGCATCTCCCTTCGTGCTTTCAAACACCGGCTTCGATCCTGCAATTCACTGCTCTACGCAAGAGTACCCAGTAAGGACGTACTGACCTCGCCATCGCCAACCAGCCCTTCTGGGCTGTTGTTACGTTTTGTCGATAGCGGGCACAGTACTGATTCCTTCAAGCGCGGACTCAAGACAAGTTCGTTGTTCATATTTGTTCATATTCCAAATTCCAAATGTGGATTACATGTCAACCAGTGGCGCATGTTACTCCTTGTCCTTCTCCTTCATCTGCGTCTTACTCCCGGCGACCGCCCTACTCGTTGGTGTTTAGTTCCTCTGGGTCGAATTCCTCTAACATTTCATATTTGTCGTCGGTGGGCATATCGTCTAGCTTGCCTCCCAGAATCTATCATCAGCGAATAGTGTACTCTTGCCAGCTCTTCGTAGTTATGTGGCTTAATAGACTAAGGCATAACAAGACTGAATTCGATTACGAGATCGCCGAAGTGTCCATCTCGTTTGTGTTGAGGAAGACCCAAACCTTTGATTGTTCGTTTGCACTTATCTGCCAACACTTCTCCGGGATGTGTTTGCACCCTGTAGCCTTTGAGGTCAAGATGTGTCAAACTAAACCAGAATCCAGTCAATGCTTCAGTCAGCGAAATCTTCTTCTTGAGGTGTAAATCAGCTTTCTGAACTGTGAATACGTCGTGTGGTTTGACGTTGAACAGCACCACAACGTCTCCTGGAAGTGCGTCAGGCTGCTTTAACACCAAAGCTTACCACTTGATCGCCTTCGTCTGCTATGACTTGATTGGACCCGTGTGGAGTGCCCTTCAGGAGATTAACTTTAAGCTTAACCTCCTTCTCGACTACCTTTTCACCTTTGCATTCCTTGCACTGCTTCTATTCATCACAGAGTTCCCCTTTTCCCTTGCAGACGTCGCAGTATTCCTGCATTTGTTGATACATGCCTGGAGCAATCTATACGAGCTTCACTACGGCTCCCTTTCCCTTGCAAGGTTCGCAGTTTTTAATATCTTCTCCCCCCTTACCTTGACATGCCTAACACAACCGGTACCTCTTCACGTCAACTTACATCAATTAACCTTTGTAGACTTGTTCAAGTGTCACGTCGACCACCACCTTTTTCGGTTTGACCTTTGGCTTCTGTTGGGTTTGCTTCCCTCCGTGACCAAACATCATTTGCATCAGTCGTTCTGAATGGTGTCGAATTTACCTTGCTGTTCGACTTGGTGGTCGTACATTGTTCGCTTTTCCTGGTCGGACAGGATCTCGTAGGCCTGTTTCAATTCTTCAATCTACTGTCAGGACCTGAATACCTTCTACTCGTCCTCCTTGTGCTCCTCCGATAGCTTTTTGTAGGATTACTCGATTTCTTGGACAGTGGCTTCCTTGCCAACCCCCAGCATGTCGTATAGGGACTATTCGGCCTGCTCTTCTTCCTGGTCGAATCCACCGCCAAATGGGAAGCCTCCTCCACCGAAAAAATGCATTTGTTGTATTTAATATACCAAGCGTAGTGGCCTTGGCGACTGAACAAGAATACAAAGCATAAAGGGTCAAGCCAATCGCTTCAAAGGCGGCCACAAGCCAACTGTTGACTTTATTTCCCTTTCAGTTAGTTCATCTAACAAACTTGAACTGAACATTGCTCGCTTCTGGCGCATACCATTGTACTCTCTTAAAATCGTACCCACCAACTCGTAAAAGAATATTAAAAATATGGAGGCTACCACAACAAGCAATCAAGTCAAGGACTTCATCAAGTCCGAAATCAATTCTCCTGTGTTTGACCTGCAAAAGCAGTACGCAACATACAAGGGTGTTCTCAAGAACGCTGAGGAGGGCAAGGTTGTCACGCGCTTCCCACCAGAGCCATCTGGATACCTGCACGTCGGCCACATTAAGGCAGTGTTGCTAAACTACCACTACGCCAAGATGTACAAGGGTAAGGGGTGTTCAATAATGCAGGCAAGATGATTTTGCGTTTCGACGACACCAACCCAGCCAAGGAGAAGGACGAATTTGTTGATTCCATTATGGAGGATCTCAAGGCAATGGGAGTTGAGCATGATCGCCTTACATACACCAGCGACTACTTCGACAAGATTCTTGAGTTCGGCAAGCTGCTGATTGGCAAGGGACTGGCTTATGTCGATAACACACCACTCTAGAAGATGCGTGAGGAGCGTGGAAAGTTGATTGAGAGCAAGAACCGCAACCTCACCGTGGAGGAGAATCACAAAATCTTTGCGGAGATGATTGCTGGCAAGGCAGACGACTATGCCCTCCGAGCTAAGATTGATATGAAGTCGCCAAATGGATGCTTGAGGGACCCCGTGCTTTTCCGAACTATCAAGGAAGCACACCACCGCACTGGCAAGAAGTATACTCTGTACCCAACATACGACTTCGCTTGTCCCATTGTCGATTCGGTTGAGGGTGTTACCCATGTGCTTCGAACAAACGAGTATGCAGATCGTATTCCACAGTACAAGTGGATTCTTACTTCTCTCGAACTTCCCGATATGGAGATCTACGAGTATTCTCGACTCAATCTCGAGTACACTGTGTTAAGTAAGCGAAAGCTCCAGTGGTTTGTCGACACTAAGAGGGTTAGTGGCTGGGATGACCCTCGATTCCCAACCTTCCGAGGAGTCACCCGTAAGGGAATTCGCAGAGAGACGCTTATCGAATTTATGCTTGAGCAAGGACCAAGCAAAAGTACCAACCTTATGGAGTGGGATAAGATTTGGGCAATCAACAAACGAATTATTGATCCTCTGTGCACAAGGTTCATGGCTGTGTCTGTTGAGAAGGCAAGCACTGTAGAGGTTCTGAACGGTCCTGAAAAGCCTGAGGTGTATACTGTGGCGTGTAGCCCAACCAATGCTGACCTTGGAACCAGGCCCTACTGGCGTTCCAAGAACATTCTGCTGGAGTTCCAGGACGCAGATGAGATCAAAGTTGACGAGAAGGTGACCTTCATGAACTGGGGTAACTTCCTCATCAAGAGTAAGGATCTTCAAGCAGATGGCTCCTGGAAGCTTACTGCGCTATTCCTTGAGGATGACAAGGATTGGAAGAAAACACGCAAGTACACTTGGCTGGCCAAGGTAAGCTTTTGATGTTATTCAGGACTCCGATCTCGCCAAGGCTGAACTCGTCGAGTACGACCATCTCATTAAGACCAAAAAAGTCGAGGAAGATGTCAACTTTGAGGATATTGTTAATGCCAATTCAAGGTTCCCAAGAACTTGCTTTGTTTAGCCAAACATTAGACTACTGCAAAAGGGAGACTATGTGCAGTTCTTGAGGAGAGGCTACTATAAAGTTGATCAGATTCTGAATGCTGGTGCCGATCCAATTTACGAGTTCATTTTCACTCCCGACGGAAAGACAAAAGGTGTTTCTTCTATTCAGACTGACATTGATAAGAAGGGAGATATTAAGAAAGAGAATTTGGAGGACAAGATGGCAAAGAAGGCTGAGAAGATCGGCAAACCTGATGCTCCTGCCGAGGAGGGAAAGGAGTCCAAGAAGGAAAAGAAATAAAAAAAGAAGAAATAGGAGGCTGACGCAGCAAAGGAGGCAGGAACTGAGGGACAAGAGAAGAAGTAGTATCCCAAGAAGGAGAAGAAGCCGAAGAAAGAGGAGAAGGCTGCTGAAACAAAGACCGAAGTCGCTACTGAAGTCGCAGCTAAGGTTGAGACAGAAGTCGTTAAGACTGAGGTCCAAGCAGCTTTGGTGTAGACAAAGCCAGATGAGACTCCAACAGAGACTTCTTCGGAAACCAAGTGATCAAAGGCCATTCATTGTGCTTAATGCCTATAATCGTTTAATCAATAGAACCAGCAAATGAATAAGGACGAAGCCATACAGGTCAACGGCGATGGAGTGCAAAACAGACCTGTTTTACCAGTTGAGGAGTAGAAGCGGCATCTGGCAATACACGGGTTCCTGCAGCCACTGTTGATAGGACTTCTCTTCGGAGCTGCACATCAAGTGACTTTCTACCTGCTGAAAAGGAAATGGGGATGGTGAATGTTCATAAGTCAAAATTCAGTTGGCATACATGCTTAGTCAGTTCTTCTTGGGTCGAGAGTTGTTCTTGCGAGGAGCTTTGGGCTGTTTCGGCGGTTTAGGGTTTGTAGGTGATACGAGAGTGACGAATTCTGCGGTCTCGATGACGCTGGAAGGTTTAGTGTGATCGGGGATCTGTGAACTCACCGTCACAGTGGAGTTCAGCGTGTTATAAGCAGGAGGGCTAACTGTTGCTTTTCGCTTGCTGTTGCGTGAAGATTTGCTCTTCGGAGGAGGAACTGGATCAACCACCTGCACTTCTACGGGCTTCATTACTTCTGGTATACTGATAGTCGCCTTGGGCTATTGGGCGTTTGGCTTAACTTTTCTATTCGAAGGGCGTTTAGGTCTCACTTCAGCCACTTGCTCATGTGGTTTCACTTAATCTAGCTCATGCTGTTTGATTTCCATAGCTGAATTGATATCGACTTTGGTCTTCCTTGGCTGCTTCTGCTTCAAGGCTTTCTTCACTGCTGGGTTCAGTTCAGCTTCGGAGGGTTGATTGTAGGTCTTCGGCACAGAAGTTCTTCGAGCTCTTGGATCAGCAACCATTTCGAGAGGGGTATCATGATTCACTTAATTTAAGCTGCCGACGAGGATCGGGGTGACACCCGTCGGTACGACTTTAGTTGCGGCTGTTGGTACAGTGGGTTTTGCCTTCCCCCTTTGATTTTTGGTTGCTTTCCTCACCTGTTTGTTGTAGTCTATGGAAGAATTTGCATCACTATTTACACTGCTTTTTCTATCTTTGTTACGGCTTCGAGATCGTGGAGAGGCTCGACGCTGAACTGCGCAAGGCTGAGGTGTCGGTTCTTGCGATACTTTTGGGGTTATTGGATCGACCTTGACTTATTTCTTGACCTACATCTCGCTGGATTGCTGAGCAACTCCGATGGGTTCAGACGTGCTTGAGTTATTCTTGAGAATGGAAGGCCTTGGTCTTTGTTCGAACTGAGAACCGGGTTCCATCTTTACTTCGATCTTGGGTTCCAAAGTGTTGAGTATCTTCGCACCAACTGATGTTGTTCTTTTGAGTTTGAAGGCTGCAGCTGGAACTTCCATAACTTCCTGCTCGGAAGTGTAGGATGGTTGCTGTACCAGTGTCATATTTGGCTGGATCGCCGAAGCTAATGTTAATTTTAGATTGAGGCCTCCGCTGTTTCGCAGGTTATTACCACTAGCTTTCAGTTTGTTCGTGCTTGTGGTTTCGAGGATGAGCTTGTTATCTGGTGCGTGCCTCCCGTTGATGACGGAACAGTAACTCACGATCCCTGTGAATCTGCCGTTGCAAAGTTCCCTCACTTCGGGAATTTCGTTGGAAATCTTTCGCTCCCTCCAGGACTTTGCACGATTTAGAAGTTCCCGGACGTCACAGGCTCTGAACTTTACGAAAAGCTCTGTTTTATGTGGGTTCTTTGTGCATTTTAAGCAGGTAAGACTGTAACCTTCATAGCTGTAGTACTGGAATATTTCTTTCTTGCACTCCTCGCAGTGGGTTTGACAGTCTTGCAGTTAGGTGTGGCTGGCCTGCAGGCCGGGATACTTGACGGCCGTGACACTAAACAGAAAGGCTTCCTCGTTGAGCCAACTCTCCACCATCTCTTCCATCATCTTCGCAGCAGGGTTCTTCAGGTACTCGTGGTTCAGGATTTTGAGGGTAAGTGACTTGAAGGGAATCACAGTGCTTGGGAAGCGGATCTGCTCGTTTACGGATATCCTTCGTTTGGACGATTCGAGCTGCTGCTGAGTCTTCGGCATAACGTTCCAAGCTGTTTGGATACAATTGCTCAATGCTCGAACCCAATGCATCGTTCCAGGCCCAGAATAAACAAGATCCCCTTTCTTCTGAACTATCCGTTTGACGGGATAGTTGCGAAGGATGAGCCAGTAAATATCTGGAAACCACAACCCTTCTTCCTTGTGGATATCGATGTTGAACTCTAAATAAGATGGCGGGCAGTACCTTTCTTGGCTTCGATGCGCAGTCTTGGAACATGCTCATCACTGAGGGCGAGCCACTCGGACTCGCCAGGCCCATGGTTTATGTTGACAGATGCCAGCGAAGCATTTTCCTGATGACCACCAGTCCAGCATCCCTTGACCTTCATGTACATCTGAGGCACGTTGCAACCTTCAATGATTGAATCCAAGTAGCTCAGTCCATCATATTCACTGAGGTACTGGAACTCTTCTATGAAATTAAGAGACTGCCGGAGTCCATAGTTTAGTACTGGCATTCCTGCATAACATTGGCAATTACCGAGCATATCGATGTTCACTGCGAACTCCACGTAGTCCTGGATGACTGATTTCTTGAGAGACAAGTTGTTCGACTCCTTGTGCTTGTGTTGGTACTCCAAATACTCAGCGATGGTCCGATTACCTTTCTTGTTCCACAGATTCTCGCACTTGAAGCCGACTACTGTTGGGGACTGAAGCCTTGTCTCAATTGGAAAGAAGCCGAAGTGATTCTGTAGGTACTCCCCAGTGAAGAGGCGCTGGTCCAAACGGGACTGCTCGTCGAATAACTCTAGCACAAGCAGCTCCTTCTCAAGCAGCTTGCTGTTCTGACGCTTAAGGATCCTGAACTCGTTGGTCTCGAAGAACTCGGGGAAACCAAGGTTGAGAGGGCAGTAGCTGTTAAAACGGTAGCCTAGCCCATCCATTTCGAGCTTTAAGAGATACCGAACGTACAAGAGCAGATAGGTCCGACGGTCCTACGTCTTCAGGTTCCAATCCACCCGAAACCTCGAAACTACATCTTTGAAGAGATTGACTGCCAGACACCGAACTATCCCGCCAGCAATTTTAACCCGATTGTAGAGGTCAATCAGTCTAAGCAAGACTGCTGAGCTCAATGCTGGGTCTTCTACTTGTTTCCTGAACTCCTTGAATTCGAGGTCATTCAGACCTGATGAGCCATTCTGCCACGTTGGCTCCTCTAACAATTTGCGCATTGCGTCGATTTCCTCGAGTGTAAACTGCTGCACCACCGGCACAACCAACTGCTGCTGTTCCTTCGTTCGTGATTTTCGATTAGAGCCTCTCTGCCCATTCGAGGCAGGTTACTGCGCCTTCATAGTTACTGCCTATGCTTGCTTCCTTCGGCAGTGTCTTGGCTCTTCGACCCTTATTGCGTCCTCTAGCAAGTAGGAGAGTTCGTGCTCTGTCTTTTGGTAGTTTGCTTGATGCATCGTTTGGTTCGATATAATTTAATAGTCCGCTATGCCTATAAATTTGAAATGGGTGCCCGCCTGTCATTCACTGTTAAAGCTGTGCTGTCACCTCTAACCAAATCGGCTGAACCGTCTATTCGTTGTAGCGATAGCACAGTCTCTCGTATAGCACTTTCAAGTCCAGATCTCGGAACAGCCTCTTATCGATCAGATAGTTCATGATGGACTTGAAGTTACATTCTGGGAACGGTATGTCCTTTACGACAGGAGGCTTCGCAGATTGAGGGCGTTTGTATGTCGAAGGTTTTACAGTCTTGGTGAGATTCGCTGTTCCATGATTCAAGCCAACTCCGTGTTGGGTATCTTCGTTGACATCCTGCGACGATTACTAGTGCTTCGCAGTAACATGCTTGCTCGCGACTTCAGTCATCTTCTGATACTGCGGAACAGCCGACACCGGCCTCACGAGCTTGGGCTGGTTCATATTCAGTACCGTCTTCGCAAACGGTTCTATACTGATCTCGTTGGGTCCCTGACTAGGATTCCTCATCAAGTAGGTGGGATGGGTAATCGGATCGTAGTTACGCTTCTTCCGCTGCTCAATATTTCCGCAATTGTCAATCCGTTGCTTGATGCTTTTGAGTTATCGTTGGTGCTCCTGCGCCTGGAACACATCAAGCCTATTTTTCTTATGCTTATCCTTGAATATTCTATGCTTAGGTCACCGAGTACTTCTTAATGTTGGAGGTGGATGGTGGTGCGTTATCCACCGTACCCTTCTGCTTATTCACAGACTTAAACATCTTGTGCACCAAGTCAAACTAGTGGTAATTCAGCTGCTCCTTTTTATTGTTTCTGAGGGTGGTGGATGGCGGTACCTAGAAACCCGGAGATCCTATTTGCGGAAGCATTCAACCATGGGTTTGACACACTTCATCGCCTGCTTGTGGTTGGTGAAGTGCTGGTTTATTTAGTCAGGGCTTGGCTTCATTTCCGTTACGGAATCGACTGATTATATTAGGATGCCAGGTAGAATCAATCCGCAAGGAGCTCCATCTTAAGGGCATTTCGGTGTTGTTCCGTAGGCTCTTCGGCTGCCTATTACTCGGCTGAGGGTTTTTATTATACCGGGTTACGATCGATTGGTATTTCGCCAAGTGACTCTCCAAAATCCTCTTGGTATTATTCTGGATGTGGCTCCTCCTTCTCCTCATTGTGCTAGGGATGATGGACTTAATGCTGGTCTTTTTGGGCTTCGATTTCTTTCTCTTCTCTTTCGATCAACCTTTCAACCTTTTACGGGGTCTTACGCAAACTAGCTCCAGTGTTCACCCTTAATGGAATCTCAGTATCCTTTTGAATAGGAGATTCAGATCTCTTTTCCTGTTTGGGTATCTTAGATTACTCAGGAATATTATCTGTCTCCTGCTGCTTTTCATTTTCCTAGCTCTCTTCACCGGCCTGCCCCACGAGGAATAGTGTGTCACCATCAAAATACAGCATGTCGAACAGCTCCTAGATTCGGTTATTGCACTCTTAAGCAATGAACTCCACTGCCTATTCCCTTGGAATTTCAATGATCTTCGGTTCGGATTTCGAGAGTCTCCCCTGCAGCACCGCTTTGATGGTCAGTTTTGTTTAGTCGAGTTTCACATTCACAATGAAGTTGTGGCCAGTTATTTTCTGAGCCTTGTTCGCTTCGATATTGGGGTGTATTGGCGCCTCCTTCTGGATACGTTGATGAAGCCCAGGCTCCGATGATCTGTCCCTTCGCTTCTTCTCCATTGTGGGGTAGTTGCTGATGTTACGAATCACATAGCGCTGCCGTTTCCAATCCTTCTTCATCTTGTCAACTTGGTACTACGACTTCTTCTCTTGCAGACGCCTGAGCAGCTTAGCGTTCTCGATTTCTATCTCCTGGTACTGCTTCTTGCGGAACGTTACGTTCAAACTCTTGGGGTTATCCTTGCTCTACTTTGGATTAACGAACATAGAGGAACCTCGTTTGCGCTGTTTGGATTTATGACCCATAATGCCGGTTATCTTCTCGAGCAGGATACGGTTTTCTCTCTCGATTTACGTAAAGCGGTTCTCCATCAACTGTTAACGCTTGCGGTTGTTAAGGACGTGTGTCTACACCTCGTCGATTCCGCCAGTGCTCGGCCTGATCTGTTTAAGATGCTCGAGGTGGTAGTTACGGTTGCGCTACTCCTATCGCTTGCGGATCTGCTTGTTCAGGTAGGGGGTGGTGCGAAACATCCAAACTGTTATATAATCAATTGCGGAGAAGTCATCAAAGCACCTTCCAGTACTGCTCGAAGGCGTACAGCATCTTGCTAATGGCATAACTCGCCGATAGTGGGTACTTTGATATGCAGATACTGTCTTGTACGTAGGGATTCTCCATACCGGGGTTGCCCTTAGCCACAGCACCCACAACAAATGTAATTGGCGCATTTTGGGGAAGTTCCTTGACATAGCTATTCATATCCACCAGTCGGGCCTTTGTCGAGGTACCCATCCGAAGACTCTCTGGTGGAAGGTGCACTGTTACGGGACTCTTAACGATCTTCAGCAGAGTTTCGGAAGATTAGTTGGCTCGAATTCGCAGCTTTTTCATAAGTTGAACCATGAGCTCTGCGAACTTACGGAAGGTACGCGGAATGCCGGTCTTTGGATGCAGCTCGATGACGTGATTGTCGATGGTGGTGATATATACTTTCAACATTCCTGCCCGGTTGAGTGGACTATCCATGAGCGTCAGCAAGCATTGGTGGGTAATATCGGGTCTGTAATCCGAAGGATTTTGGTTGAGCCGTTCCTGGATATAGTTTTTGTGTTCATCACTGTTTAGCAGCGCATCGTGCTTGCCTACCCTGCACACTTTGAGTCCTGCTTTCTCCAGCACGATGATGAGCTTACGACGGTCCTTTATATCCTCGGGGAGTATGCTACTGAGTTCCTTCGGGATAGATTGCTGAGCGGACTCTGCTTGCTATTTGCGCTGCATGATAATTCTAAAACATCAACAGTCCATCATCATTCCAGGTTGACCGCCCTATCGAGTTCCTTATTGGTTATGCTATAGTTGATGCGGTTGACTCGCAGAACCGTCATCTTTGCTCTGTAGCCGTAGCTACGCTTGTACTGCTTTCTGCGAAGCTTCTTGAACACGATTAACTTGCGTGCGCGTAGCTTCTACTAAACAGTGGCTTCGATAGTCGCATTTTCTAAGTACGGTCGACCCAGCAATGTAAAGTCCTTGGACGCAAGCAGCATCACCTTATTCCACACTACTTTATCGTTTAGTTTAAGATCGGGCTTGTGGTCCAAGGTTATTCGGCAGTCTTCCTGCAGCTTGAACTGTCTCCCATCGATCTCGGCGACGCAGAAGTACTCAGATGCTGGCACAGGATATTCAATTCCTGCAGCTGCATTATGCACAACGAGTTTTGCAGGTTGGTCAGGCGTCGGCTTTTTTGTTGCCTTCGTTTGGCGTACTCGCTCCTGGCGAAGTCGCTTCCTCGCCAACGGTTGCTCCCACAACGCCTTCATCCTCAGATACGGCTTGTAAGTGGAGTTCGTGATGATCTGTTGCTCCAGTTCCAACTCATCGCGCTGATCAAACTCGCTAAACTTGGTCAGGTTGAGGTGAGTGACGGCCGGTCTAACCAGCCCTCTTGCAAACAGCTGCCGTATGCAGCAACTCAACATAATTAATAATGCAATCCGTACTCGACATTCCCAACATCCTAACGCCCACCACGATAACCTTGCGTGCTGGTTTCCTTCCCGCGAAACTTGCCTTATAATTGTATGTCTAGAATCTTCTCATTAATTCTCCTTTTGGTGGGCTTAGTGGCAGCCAACTCGACCGAAGGTTGCAAGCACCTAAACTACACCCTGGAACTGAGGTAACAGCACTGTCATACAGAAAGGTGTTTGTACTTCACTCCGCCGATTCGGTGATTGTCGAGGTGTTGTTCCCACTATCGCTGCTGAGCAGCATCGGCATCCTCTTCTTCTACATCAAGTTCCGAGCTGTTCGGGAGCAACCTGGCGACATTCTACTGGCCTTGTCAATTGGGTCGGTGTTCCTGTTAGTGAGCTACTTCGCCACTGCAAGTACGATAACTATTCTACGCAGTCTACAACAACCAATATCCCGTGGAATCGTCAGTTCCCGACAACTTCTAGGCTTTCTGCCTTACTACTGGCTATTTCTATGCGCTGTCGTTCTGCTGCACCATCGTCTACAATGTCATCTTTTGTGTGTACTTCATTGTGCAGATCAAGAACACACTCAAATGTATTGCGTTTGAAAGATGTAGAGTACCAACGGAAG
>ERZ724508.582-NODE-582-length-25239-cov-5.849587_pt1 | contig 25239 bp, 17 predicted proteins | sample MGYA00376041_ERZ724508 | MGnify/ENA primary metagenome ERZ724508 (study PRJEB28724, sample SAMN07190887) | wastewater metagenome | isolation source: effluent of sewage treatment plant in Hong Hong | place: USA: Christiansburg, Virginia | collected 2016-03-01 ...
TTGTTGGTAGCTAGCAACGATGGATAAGATAGTGGTTGGCTTGAAGAATAAAAAAGGTTCTTCCAAACAAGTACGTCGGACCACTGAAAAGATTTGTCTGACGACAGCGTACATGGATATATTAACTCTTACAAGTACATTCAATTCTTTATAACAACAAAGGCCAGTCTTTCAAACAGCCTTTGTTGTTTTAGGGTATAATTTTTATCTTAAAACATAATACTTAAAACCTATTACATACTTAATTCTTGAAACTTAAAACCAATAACTTAACTCTTCTCCGATAACTCCAACCAACGAAGCGTTTTTGTTTCTAAGTCTTTATCCAATGTTTCCAATTCTTTCGACCATTGCGCAATGTTCGCACCAGCATCGGGTTTAGAAAGTTTGTCAATCAATGCATTTTTCTTTGCTTCCGTTGTTTCAATTTCTTTTTCTAAATCGTCAAATTCTTTTTGCTCTTTGAACGAACGTTTGGTAGAAGGTTTGGACTCTTTTTGAGCAGCAGCTTTGGCTGCTTCCTTTACTTCAGGCTTGCGTGAAGTTTCAATTGCTTCCTCTACTTCATAACGATAATCTGTGTAGTTGCCATTGTATTCACGCATTACACCATCACCTTCAAATATCAATAAGTGATCCACCAATTTATCCATGAAATAACGATCATGCGAAACGATAATCAAACAGCCTTTGTAGTTCTCTAGATAATCTTCCAACACACTTAAGGTAGACATGTCCATGTCATTGGTGGGCTCATCTAAGATTAAGAAGTTGGGCTGACGAACTAAAATAGTAAGCAAGTGTAATCGTTTTTTCTCACCACCACTTAATTTTTCAATAAATTCATATTGGCGGGATGGTTCAAATAAAAAGCGTTTCAATAGGGCGGAAGCAGTTAGGTCTTCGCCATTTCCTGTTTGAAACTGTTCGGCAATTTCCGTTACCAATTCAATTACTTTTTGTCTTGGCTTAAACGTTAAACCTTTCTGGGTATAATATCCAAGATGTATGGTGTCGCCTGTTACAATTTCTCCTGAGTCTGGCTGTATGGCACGATTGATCAGTTGCAATAAGGTTGTTTTACCACTACCATTTTTACCTATGATACCAAGCTTTTCATTCTTTCTAAAAATATAATTAAAATCTGTTAATATTTTTTTCTGCCCGAAAGATTTATTTACATGATGTAATTCTAATATTTTATTACCCATACGTCGACTGCTAAAGTCAAGCTGCACATCACCTTGTCCGGCTTCTTTCAGCGTGTCTCTGCTGCCTTCCATCGAGTGGAACGCTTCAATTCTATACTTGGCTTTGGTGCCACGCGCCTTGGGTTGTCTGCGCATCCATTCCGCTTCTTTGCGTAAGGTATTTGTTACTTTATCTAAAGATGCGGTACGGATTAATTCTTCTTCGGCTTTGCGATCTAAGTATTCAGGATACTTGGTGCGGTACATCTGAATTTTACCACCTTCCAATTCTAAAATTCCATTTGCAACTTCATCCAAGAAGTACCGATCGTGGGTAATGAATAATAAAGTCTGTTGCGATGCTTTTAATAATTCTTCCAGCCATTCAATCATGTCCAAATCCAAGTGATTGGTAGGCTCATCCATCAATAATACATCGGGCTCTTGCAATAACACACGCGCCAAAGCAACGCGGCGTTGTTGTCCGCCCGAAAGGTTTTGTACTTCTAAATTGGCATCGTGTAAACCCAATTTAGAAAGAATGCGTTTTGCTTTATCTTCAAACTCCCATGCTTGCAAGGCGTCCATCATGGTGATGGCTTTTTCCATATCGTCGCTATCCAAGGTAATCATGGATGCTTCGTACAATAGAATAGCTTTGCAAATATCCGCCCTACTTTCAAGCGCAACTTCTATTATTTTTTTACCCGTCGGCAAGATCGGATCTTGTTCTAAATATCCAACAGTACTACTTTTATGTATGGCAATAACCCCAGAATCGGGATGTTCAATCCCCATCACAATTTTAAGCAAGGTAGATTTACCAGCACCGTTTCTACCTACGATCGCAATTTTTTCACCCTTGCTTAAGCCAAGCGTAATGCCATCAATAAGTTTTTTGTCCGTAAATGTTTTTGAAAGATTGTCAATGGAAAGGATATTCATTATGAATTATGAATTATGAATTATGAATTATGAATTATGAATTTTCTTTACTTGATGATATGTACTTCTTTGCGCCGTGGTTGCGCCTTTTCGGCCAACCACTTGTTTGTTGTAACACTAGCGTCAGTGAGAATTATAGGTTTGTATGTGAATATAAATTATAAATGAAACCAATTCATAATTCATAATTCATAATTAACTAAACAGTTTCTTCTTCCGCACTTCCAGCTCAAAGTCTGCCACTACATTCATATAATGTAGATAGGCATCGTGCGGACTCGCAAACGGACTGAAGTATTGATGTACTTCGCCATCGCTCATTCCTTTTGTACTCATGTAATAGAAATGATCCGAGGTTTGAAGTTTGTTCCATTTCTCGGTATGCTTTCTAATTTGCATTTTTCGAATCAAAGGCTCCAAACTATAAATCTTTTCAATCGCTTCTTTTTGCATGCTGTTCAAATGCCAAGCCGAAAGATTCTTTTCAACATCTGCCCACGAAATGGTTTCATGTGCATCATACACCGAATGTATTTCATGGTAGTCGATTACTTCCGATGGATTCATAAATTCGATTCCATAGGTGTCAATCAACATGCCGGGCAATTTGCGCAAGAATGTAAAGATACCGCTATTCTTCTTCTGATGCTCACCAAATGTCTCATAGTCGACATAAATAGTCGCATTTTCATTCTTTTTTAGGCTTTTATCAATCCAAGAACTGTATTTTTCGACCGTTAAGGGATATCCTTTCCAATTTTTGTCGGAAAATCGAAATGCGATATCATCCGATAAGATACAATTCCGAAGTATAATAGGGAAGGAGGTCTGCGCGGGACTAAATAGGTTATTGGTACTTTGAGATTCTAACAGACTTGGAATTCCTTCCGTAATCATGCCTTTTAAGCCCAAGCCTTTTATGGTTTCAGCAATGGCATTGTTGTGTATCAATTCCGTATTCCGAAAAACTTCTGTTTGATAGTCAAAGGTGCTTCGGATCAATTTGCGATGCGCTTCGATTTGCTCAATAAATGTGTTGGCCGAAAAGATGCTGCTCAAACTGTGATAATAGGTTTCTGCAAGAAACTCTACACAATCTGTTTTTGCTAAGGCTATGAACGAATCAATCACATCAGGACGATACAATTTGAATTGTTCAATGGTTGTGCCACTTATAGAGAAGGCAACACGAAATTGTCCTTTGTATTTTTTTATTAATTGAAGTAGAATTTTATTGGTAGGTAAGTAACATAGGTCTGAAACGCGATTGATCACCAATTTATTATGCCCTTCATCTTCATACGAATGCTGTTTACCTATATCAAAAAAAGTATAGGGCTTTATTCTAAAGGGCTGGTGAACTTGAAAACACAGCGTAACAGAACGCATCGTACTTATGCTAATAGTTTTTTATATACCTCTTGAATTTCTATAGCAGCATTCTCCCACGTGCAATATTCAAGATCAAATTGCGCGTTCTCTGAAATGGTTTTGGCGAAGGTTGGATCTTTTAACAACATTAAAATGTAATGCGCCATTTTATCTACATCCCAAAAATCTACTTTTAATGCTCCCATCAATACTTCTGAAACACCCGATTGTTTTGATACCACGCACGGTACGCCAAACTGTGCGGCTTCCAATGCAGAAAGTCCAAAGGGTTCAGAAACCGATGGCATGCAATACACATCTGCCATTGCTAACAGATCGTGAATTTTCTCTTTACTAAGGAAACCCGTGAAATGGATGTTTAATCCCAAGTGTTTGTGCGCACCTGTTTCAATGAGTTCTTTTAATTTATCTCCTGTACCTGCAACGACAAAACGTGCTAGCGGATATTCTTGTAGTACTTTGGACGCAACTTCAACAAAATATTCTGGTCCTTTTTGATGGGTAACGCGACCAATAAAAAGTACTATTTTTTCAGGAAAAGGTTTATCTACTTTATACGGAATAACTTTTTCAACACCATTATGAACGGAATGTATTTTCCGAGGATTGATTCCGTAGTGTGCTACTGCAATGTTGCCTGTGTAATTACTTACAGGTAAAATTGCATCGGCTTGTTCCATCGCATGTTTTTCAACCTGGTATACCCAACTATCTGTGTTGCCTTGGTTTCTATCGTATTCCAACGAATGGACATGTAGTACTAGTGGTTTGCCTGTGCGTTGTTTGATTTCAACGCCTGCCAACATCGTCATCCAATCGTGACAATGAATAACATCAAAATCCCATTCCATGCACAAATCCGCAGATACCGTAGCATATTCAATTACTTTTTGAATGGTATCGTTGCCATACAAGTTTTCAAGTTCAAAAGGTTTGTAGAATTCTGAACGAACGATTTTTTGTTTCTTTGATTTTTTAACTTGTTTCGTTTTTACTTGCGTTTCCGTTATTGTCTGATAAGGAGCAATAGTTGTAGGAAGTGTATAGACATTTTCAAGCTCTTCATAAAAATTGGTTTGGAAATCTTCTCGAATCCGAATTCGTTCTTGTTGATTTAAACCGATAATATCAACAAGATTTAATGCAATACTTGGGTCACTTTTAGGTAAAATTAGGGTCAGTTCTACTTGTTTTGATAAGGCTTTGCTTAAACCAAGGCAGGCAACTCCTAATCCTCCGTTTATTATGGGTGGAAATTCCCAACCCAGCATTAAAACCTTTGTTTTTTTCATACAAATAAACCCAAATTCAATTTTGTAATAGCTTTTACTTAAAAATACATTTAGAAGTGCTAAAAACCTATCTTAATGACTCTAATATTTTAAAAAGCATCCGAATATTCAGACTTATATCAAATTCAACGGGCATTGTAATAAAAAATCATTTTTTTGCCCAACATTCCTTTTTTTTTATTTTATTTTAGGGATATATATTTGATACCGCACACAGAAATAAGATTCGTATGGAAAGTTACATGAATATCAATCACGAAAAGCAAACAATACAACAAGATGCTGGAGTGATTGAAAGATGGGAGAAGATTGATAATCGGTTTTATTTCTATGGACAACAATCTGTATTGGAAGTAAAAGTGTTTTCAGATGTAATCATTCGATTTCGTTTTGCAGCACTTGGTAATTTTGAACGTGATTTTTCCTATTCGCATGCACCCAATTATACTGCTGAAATAAAACAACTTGAAATAAGCGAAGAAGAATTATACTATACAATCAAAACAGCTCAAGTTGATATCGAGATTCAGAAAGAGCGAATGTTGATTCGTATTTTAGATAAAAATGGGTTGGTTATTTCTGAAGATGAAAAAGGATATCACTGGGAAGAAAATAAAAAAAGCGGTGGCGAGTTTGTTTTCAATACACGTAAATGTCAGCCAAGCGAGCATTTCTATGGCTTAGGTGATAAGCCTGCAGATACCGATTTGCGAGAAAAACGATTTGAGAACTGGGGTAAAGATACCTATGCATTTGGAAAAGATACAGATCCATTATATAAAAACATTCCATTTTTTATTGGCTTACATCGTAAAGTAGCTTATGGTATTTTCTTTGATAATTCATTTCGTACGTATTTTGATTTTGGATTTGAACGTAAAAATGCAACTTCGTTTTGGTCTCAAGGAGGTGAAATGAATTACTATTTTATTTATGGTCCAGAGTTGTTGTCTGTTGTTGAAGGGTATACAAATTTAACAGGTAAGCCAGAAATGCCGCCAATGTGGGCATTAGGCTTTCATCAATGTAAGTGGAGTTATTATCCTGAAAAACAAGTTCGAGAAATTACTTCTGAATTTAGAACACGAAAAATTCCTTGCGATGCATTTTATTTAGACATCGATTACATGGATGGTTTTAGATGTTTTACGTGGCATCCAGAACATTTTCCGAATCCTAAAAAAATGATTTCTGATTTAGAAGCGCAAGGTTTTAAAACGGTTGTAATCATAGATCCAGGAATTAAAATAGATCCGAATTATAAAATTTATCAAGAAGGCTTAGCAAAAGGATATTTCTGCAAGCGCATGGATGGCCCGTTGATGAAGGGATCTGTTTGGCCAGGGGAATGTAATTTTCCAGACTTTACGCGTGTGGAAGTGCGTGAATGGTGGGCAGGTTTATTCGGAGATTTGGTAGATACGGGTGTGCGTGGTGTATGGAATGATATGAACGAACCGGCAGTGTTCGAAATAGAAACTTTTCCAGATGATGTGCGTCACGATTATGATGGCGATCCCTGCAGTCATCGCAAAGCGCATAATGTATATGGCATGCAAATGGCACGTGCAACATACGATGGATTAAAACAGTTTGCAGATAATAGAAGACCTTTTGTGATTACGCGTTCAGGATATTCAGGTTTGCAAAAATATTCCTCTGTATGGACAGGAGATAACATGGCCACTTGGGAACACTTATCCATTGCCAACAATCAATGTCAACGCTTGAGTGTTTCAGGTGTTTCGTATTGTGGTTCGGATATTGGTGGTTTTATCGGTGAAGCAACGGGTGAGTTATTTGTACGTTGGATTCAATTGGGTATTTTTCACATGTTTTGTAGAGTACATTCTTCGGGTGATCACGGAGATCAAGAACCTTGGTCTTTTGGTTTGGAATATGAATTGTTAACCAAGAAGTTTATAGAATTGCGTTATCAATTACTACCATATATTTATACAACCTTTTATCAGCACGTTGCAACAGGTATACCAACAATTCGTCCCTTGCCATTTGTATCCCAAGACGATCCGGAGACATACATTCGTCAAGATGAATTTTGTATGGGCGATAATTTATTGATTTGTCCCGTACTAGAAGAGAAAGTAGATGGAAGATGGTTGTATTTGCCAGAAGGGAAATGGTATTATTATTGGGATGATCAATTGCATACAGGTAAACAAGAGGTTTGGGCTGAGGCAGCCTTAGATCGAGTTCCATTATATGTAAAAGCTGGTGCAGTTATTCCAATTGCTCCAATCATGCAATATGTAGGTGAATTTATACCCGAACAATTGTTTTTGCATATGTATGTATCTTCGCTGCCGCATACAAGTTATTTGTACGAAGATCAAGGTGATGGAAATGAATATAAAGATGGAATGAACGTGTATAAAACATTTTTTACATCCGGAGATAAAAAAACATATACCATTACGCAAGATATAGATGGGCCCTACAATCCAGTATACAAGAGTTATGAAGTGAATATTCACGGATTAGATTTTAAGCCTAAAAGTTGCGAAGTGGATGGTGTAGCTGTACACATAGACGTGATCAATCCAGATAGTCATTTAATCCGTTTTGATGCGTCTAAAACATTCTCTAAAATTGTTATTAAGGGCTAGGAAAGTGTAAAGTGTAAAGTGGAATAATGAAAAGTATAATGTGCAAATTTTAAATTATAGAGTACAGAGTATAAAAAAAGCCTGCATGTAGCAGGCTTTTTTGTTTTTTGTTGAAGTGCAAAATGGCAAGAACAAAAGAACGTACGTTTGTCCATATTAGTATCAGGGTGAGACTCCTGAAAATCGTTCATGTCTTTTATTTAAAGACATGTTAGAAAGAATTAACAAAATAGAAATAGGGTTTTCGGCTTATTTCTTCAATTAGCGTATAACAGTGATATTGGTAATTTTTTTATCATTAACAATGATTACATAAAATCCAGCATCTGCCAATGTTCCATCTGCTTTCGTACCATACCACACAGCCGGGCTTTTAAATTGCAAGATTGTTTTGCCTTGGAGGTCTATGATTTTAGTATCGCCTGTTTGTTCAATAAAATAGGAGCTCATCAGTATATCTCCATTGGGTGTAATTACAGGATCACACTTAGCTGGTTTTATTATTTTCTCTGTACGCTCTATTGTGCAATTATTTGAATCACGAATGATGAAAGAATAATTTCCAGGCGCAATCTGATTGTAATCTCCTGTATTATTTGTGAGTGTATCTGTAGTATTTAGTTGCGTAAGTTTATAGCTATAAGGTGCTGTACCTCCATTTAATACTATATTTGCATGAACTGTCGCTCCTAAGCTACATTCATTGGATAAAATATTAAAGGAATAACTTTGTATATCAAAGCATGGAATTAATATTACATCCCAAATTCGATGTGTTAGGGTTAAAGCAGGCAAGATTGGATTTGTATACTTTACATAATAAGCACCTTCATTATTTTTAGATGCTTTCGGTATGTTTAACGCTTGTGTTTGATTCGTAGAAATGATTTGATTGCCTTTGTACCAAGTGTATGTATTGTTTGTGATTGCAGCATCTTCTATAAAGGATAAGGCAAGTGTGCTATATTCTCTTACCGAAACGTTTGTGTGAATCCCAACACTATCTTGTGGACTATAAGAAAAATCCGAAAGTGTTGTAATACCTGCAAGTGGTAATAAATCTTCGAATGTTAAATAGTTGTCAGCAATTTCGACGCTATTTAAATTAGGCTTATTGGTTAATGTAGGTAATTGATTTAGTTTGTTTGAAAATGCAAATAAACCAGTAAGCGTTGTATTTGAAGAAAGATCAGATAAATCTGTTATGGAATTATTCCAACAATATAATTTTGTTAATTTTGTTAATTGCGACAATCCCTTGATTTGAGTACTATTTGTTTGATGCACGTGCAATTCAAGCAATTGATTGTTTGGCGAAAAATCGGGTAAAGTCGTAAACGGATTATTTCCGATTATAAGGGATTTTAAATTAATAAGAGTAGAAATATCTGGGAGGTTTGTGATATTATTATTTGTTAAGAAAAGAATATTCAAATTCAATAATTGACTTAAATTAGGTACGCTCGTCAATGCATTATTAGAAGCTTGCAATTCTATTAAACTTAATTGATTGTTTAAATTGGGTAAGCTGGTAAGTTGATTGAAATTTACATACAAGTATTTCAATTGTGTTAAGGTTGAAATACTTGGAAGACTTGTTAAATTGTTAAAGGATGCATCAATTTTATAAACAGATGTGAAAAATTGAATTCCATCTAAGTTTGAAATATTTGCGCCTGTAAGTATTAAATCATTTGTAAAGCCATGTGCAGCTGCAATATTTAATTGAATGCCAGTCATAACAGATGGATAACTCGAAATTAATTTATTTCTAAAATTTACATCTGTTATCATATACGTCTGCGCCTGTATTAGTGTGCATAAGCAAAATAATGCGAAGCTGAATACAATTTTGTATGTGAGTATACGCGATATGTGAGTAATCTTTTTCAATTTATCGTGCAATAGTTACTTGTCCATTTTCTTTTTCTCCAGAATTCGATTCAAGAATATAAATATACAAACCCGAATCTAAATAGTTGCCTTGTTGATTAAATCCATTCCATTCAAATGTGCCATCGATGTATTCGGATGTATATACAGTCTTGCCAGAAATATTTATAATCGTAATGCGGAATGGCGCATCATCTAATCCTGTTATTTTCCACGTTTCGCCTTTGTCAGGTGCAAACACATAGGTTGTTTTACGGCAATTGCTTTCAGTAACATCTTTTGTGAAATGTTGGGAACAACCATTGGAATCTGCAATTTCAATGGAATATGTTCCGGCAGACAAGTAAGAATAAAATTCTTTCTTTGTAGTTGCTTTCGATCCATTGAATTGGATACTGTATGGTTTAATGCCTCCTTTGATACTGTTTTGTAGAATTGAAATACTACCCGTGTGTTGATCTCTACAGCTTGGTTTACTAGTAATATCCGCTTGTATGTGTATATTCAAACATGGATTTGTATTGATCGTTTCTTGATTAACGAAAGCAGGAGCCGGTTTAGTCTCAATAACAGGAATTGCTTGCGTATTAATTGGTGTAGTTGAAACCACTGGACTCGTGCGCTCTTCCGTAACCGGATTCGTTGAAGGAATCGGTGTACTTATAGGAGCTGTTTGTTTTGTCTTGGTAGGTTTCGATGTAGAAACTGGTAATGAATTTTGAATAGAAATGCTGCTATTTTGAGTAAGTGGGTTTTTCGTATTTGTGGTAGTAGCATCCTCTTTGTTGAGAATATTCTTTTTAGAAAGCTCTTCTTTTGAAGATTGAACGTAAAATAAACCGGTAGTTAAAACTGCAGTTCCTAGCAATATGCCAGCAGACCAGTTTTTAACTTTGGAAAACATGCTTTTTTGATCAATTGCAGTTATATCTGCTCGCATTTGCTGTCTTAGTGATTCAATAGATGCTCCAATCACAACCTGATTACTTAATTTTACAAGATCAACTTCTTCAGCAAAGCCTGCATCCGATTGCATTCGTTTTTCAAACGCAACAAATGCATCACCTGTCAAACTTCCGTTTAGGTAATTGTCAATAAGCTGATATGTTTCTAATTCTGGTCTCAATTTTTTAGTAAGTCAACAAGTTGTGTATTGCTTTTTACAAGTTTTGCTAAATATTGCTTGCAACGGTAATGATTTGTTTTTGCTACATCATCGCTTGAATAGCCCATTAAATCTTTTATTTCTTTCATTGTTCGCTTTTCATATATCACGAACGTTAATATTTTTTGACATTTCTCGTCTAACATCTTAAAAACCTGCTGCATTGCAGAACTTTTTTCTTTTTGTATAAGGTCTTCGAGATGATCCGAGTCATTAGAATGATTTAAATATTCACTGTTGCTATCATACGAAGTGAATTTTTTACTCCTTCGAACTTTGTCAATCCATAAATTGCGAGATACAGAATAAATAAAGGCATCAATAGAATGATTTTCATTAAATTTACCCAGTCGTATTTGGTTAAACAATACAATTACAGCATCTTGGAATACATCATTCGCATCCTCTTTAGTACCATTGTTTTTTAAAATGTATTGTCGTACCTTCTTTAAACTAATATCATACAAATAATTCAATGCAATTGAATTTGCACCTGTTTGAATAGATTGGATAATTTTCTTTTCTTGTTCGGTCACGATTTATAGTAGAACTACGATTTGAATTTTAAAAGGTAAACAGATTTTAGAAATAAAACGCAGAATTACAAAAAAATAGTAACTTTAGTCGATTTTATAGTATGAAACTGTGAAGAATAAATCGAAATCATATATTTGTCTGTCTTTTTTTATGTGCTGTTTTATACAAGCACATGCACAAACAGGCTATGAAGCTCCGATTGTTTTTGATCAATTTTTTCAAAATTACAATTTATTGAATCCAGCAAGTTCAGATAGTAGTGGTAAGGCGCATCTAAGGATTGGTAATAGATCGTTGATTGGGTTGTTTAGCGGGGTTAATAGATTATACGTAGATGGAGACGTAAAAATAAAACATCGATCACTCAATCAATATAGCTCATTAGGAGCATTGGTGATTGCATATAATGATGGTGCATTTATTAGTCGAACAAAGGCGTATGTAAGCTATTCCTGGACCACGCGAATTAGCAGTCGTTCTTCTGTATCTGCAGGCTTAGCAATTGGTGTGGTGAAATATACATTACTCGGTTCTCAAGCAGGCGGTGGTGGTGCTTCTACTGCATTTGATGGGAATGCAGGCCTGTGGTACATACGTTCAAAATTAAAAATTGGTGTATCATATCAGCAATTCACCCGCAGCGCATTAACACCGGTCAATCAAACGTTTCTATTAATTCCCTATTTGAATGTCAATGTTATCTACGCATCTTATATAAGCCCTTATGTATTGTTAACGACGCATGTATTTTATCGACATCAGAGTATGAATGTTTCTGAATTTCAGCTTGCACCCATTTTTTTATTTAATGACGTATTCGAAACAGGTATTAATTTTCGTTATAAAAGGGGAGTAGCATTGATGGTTGGAATTAAAAATATAAACATTGGACAAGGCAATATTCATTTTATGGGCTCATTTTTACTAAGCACTAGAAAGCTGTCTAATAATTTAGACAATGCATTTGAGTTGTCTGCATCGTATACATTTTGAAAAGTTATAGAGTACAAAGTATAGAGTACGAAGTATTGAGTACAAAGTATTGAGTACAAAGTATTGAGTACAAAGTATTGAGTACAAAGTACACAGTATGTTTACTCAGTAAGTGTATGGTAATTCGTATTTCAGTAACCTAAGTTGAAATCGTATTGGAGGCTGTAAAATAGTTGAGTGTGTAAGAAGATTTTAAATCAAAAATACTTTGTTCTTAGTACTCTATACTCCGTACTTGTCATCAATGCTTCAATCTTCTTTTCTTCACCATCCCCCCTTTGGTATCTTTAACGCTTGTCATGATAACAAAGGCATTGGGGTCTATCTTTTCGATTTCAGTATTTATTCTACTAATTTCTAAACGCGTAATGATGGTGTAAATAATATCCAAGTCCCCTACATGTCCATGCTTGCCAAAACCTCTTTTCCCTTTATAAACGGTAACGCCTTTGCTCATGCTATTTGTAATCATTTCGCGCATTTCTTCGCTGTGTGGAGAAATGATGGTAATGCCAATATATTCATCAATACCTTCCACTACAAAGTCTATGGTTTTAGATGCTGCTAAATAGGTAATCATAGAATACAAAGCAGTTTCAATGGATAGGGTGTAAGCAGCGACAGAGAATATCAATACATTAAAGGTGATGATTACATCGCCCATGGTAATGCCAAATTTTCGACTTAAATAAATAGCTAAAACCTCTGTGCCATCAATTACAGCACCTCCTCGCACAGAAAATCCAATACCAGCTCCTAAGAAAAAACCACCAAAAATACTCACTAATAATTTATCGTGGGTCATTTCAGGTAATGTGAATACATGTGTTGCAAGTGCTAACACACCAATCGCAATACCTGTTTTTATTGCAAAACTTTTACCAATTACATTATACCCTAAAATGATAAAAGGGAAGTTTACAATAATCAGCAAGCTAGATAAATCTAACTTCGTAAGTTTCGTTAAGAGTAGTGCAATACCGGTAGCGCCACCATCTATAAATTGAGCAGGAAATAAAAAACTTTTTAACCCAATAACCGCGCACGCAATCCCCAATGATATAAGCACAATATCTTTAATAGTTCTGCTTAAATCAATTTTTAAAAGACGCAATCCTTTCGCTATTTCAAACGAACTGTAAAATTCTTTTGAAGCGTACTTCCGTCTTAAGACGGATTTTTCAATAATGCGGGTGAGTAGTTTATTCAATGTTCGTGGTCAGTTTATAAAGTGGTCAGGAAATAAATAGTAGTCAGAAAATGAAATAGTAAAGAGTCATCATTTAGTAAATTTGTTCTCTGTCAGTTAACAGTAAAAACTTCCAACTGACCACTGTTTACTGACCACTGTTCACTTTTTATATCGGTTCTTGTTGACTCAAGCAATGGAAACTTCCCAAGCCCCAAATGATATCAGTAGAATCAAGTCCGGTAACTTTTCGGTCTTTAAATAATTCTTGTAAAGTATCTAAGGCAACTACATCATTTTTATCTCTAAATGTAGGCACAATCACATGATTGTTGCTGATATAGAAATTTGCATACGATGCTGGAAGCCTTTGATCGTCATATATTACAGGGGATGGCATTGGTAATTCTACCACGTTTAATTGTTTGCCATTCTCCAAACGCATCTTATGTAATTCTTTTAAATTCTCTTTTAAGATGATGTAATTTTCATCTCCTTTGTTTTCTTCCACAACGGTAACAACGGTATCTTCATTCACAAAGCGTGTAATGTCGTCGATGTGACCATCTGTATCATCCCCAATAATCCCTTCGCCCAACCACAAAATATTTTTAACTCCATAGTAATCGATTATGTATTCTTCAATCTCGCCACGACTTTTACTTGGGTTGCGATTGGTATTTAACAAACAAGACGTGGATGTTAAAACCGTTCCTTTGCCATTGAATTCAACTGAACCACCTTCCATTACAATACCAGGGTGGTGCACCGGAATGCCGTACATCTCTGCAATTTTGGTTGGAATCACATCGTCTAAATCGTATGGTGGATATTTATCTCCCCATGCATTATAACCCCAATCGACAATGATTTTTTTGATATCCGCTGTGGGGTTTATTAAAAAAGCTGGCCCGTGATCTCGGCACCACGCATCGTTTGTAGGGAAATGGTGAAAGAAAATCTGTTTCATATCTGCACCAGCACGTTCAATATATGCACGCGCATGGTCTTCCATTGCTTTATTTGTAACATTGATACGTACTTCTTCTCCTTCAGCAATCAATTTAATAAATGCTGCATATTGCGGATAAATGCTTTCTAATTTTCCAGGCCAAGACGCTTCTTTGTGCGGCCAACTCAACCACGTAGCTTTATGTTTTGACCATTCTGCAGGAAAGAAATAACCTTGTTTTGCGGGTGTATTCGTATTCATATCAATTTTGTATCACTTCAACATGTTCATCTTCATTTAAATCAGATGATTGCTAACAAATATACAAAACTGCAGGTATTTTTTAATGTTTATGTGTATGCGTATCATTTTCAATTCATTAAAATTTTAATTCCGATTAATGTATGCATCTTAAAATATTTAAATGAACTTTACGTCTTAGTTAAAATAACAAAAGGAGTGTATGCGCGGAAATGGTTTTGTCTTAATCTTATCAATAGCTTTTTTTATTTTAATTGATTGGTATGTGTTTACGGGAGTTAAAGCACTTACAGATTTACTTTCGCCTAATGCTCGAAAATGGATTCATATATCGTATTGGACAGTAACAGCTTGGTCTATTTCGGTATTACTTGCAACCTTTGCGGGCTATTTTCATGCTTGGCCTATGTGGTTTCGCACACTTTCCATGTGTGTTATCATGGTGCTATTGTTATGTAAAATTATCTTTATTTTATTTTTAATTGTTGATGATTTAAAACGTTTGGTTCAATTTGTTTTCGGCAAATTCACTAGTACAGGTTCTGTTGATACAGCAGATATTGCAAAGGGTATTTCTCGCTCAGATTTTTTATTGAAAGCAGGGTTGTTTGTTTCTGCCATTCCTTTTGTAGGGATGACGTATGGCGTGTTGGTTGGTGCGCATGATTATACAGTTAGAAGAAAAAGAGTCGTGCTGAAAAATTTACCTAAAGCGTGGAATGGATTAAAAATCGTACAACTTTCAGACATTCATGCGGGTAGTTTTTATAACAAAGCAGCTGTTGAACGTGGAATCGCATTGGTGATGAAGCAAAAACCCGATATTATTTTTTTTACGGGAGATTTAGTCAATAATATTGCTGCTGAAATGGATGAATATATAGATGTCTTTGGAAAGTTATCCGCTCCATTAGGTATTTATTCAACTTTGGGGAATCATGATTATGGCGATTATGTTGCGTGGGAAACCCCAGAAGCAAAACGAGAAAATTTGAATCAACTCATAGGTGTACATAAAAAAATGGGATGGGATATTTTAATGAACGAACATCGCATTTTGAAAAGAGAAGGAAGTGAAATTGCTATTTTAGGAATTGAAAATTGGGGCGCAAAAGGTAATTTTCCGAAATACGGAAAGATGCACAAAGCCTACCCTGGAACTGAACATGTACCTGTGAAGCTTCTATTGTCGCATGATCCCAGTCATTGGGATGCAGAGATATTGGAAAAATATAAAGACATTGACATCATGTTCGCTGGACATACGCACGGCATGCAATTTGGAATAGAAAAAGGTCCTATTAAATGGAGCCCTGTACAATGGATGTACAAACAATGGGCGGGGCTTTATGAGAAACAAGGACAGTATTTGTATGTAAATAGAGGTTTCGGTTTCTTAGGTTTTCCTGGTAGAGTAGGGATGGCACCAGAGGTTACGGTGATGGAGCTTATTAGTGGTCAGTAAATAGTGGTCAGTGGTCAATGCCACTGACCACTATTTACTGACCACTTTAATTATCAATCCCAACAACTTATTCTTTGTTTCAGTCTGAAAGCGCAATAGGTGCAAGTCAAACTCCTCATCTTTATCAATAGGTTTATCAATGGATTCAACTTCGTCGTGATAGACATTGATTAAATACGAAGCCCATACCTTGAAATCGTCAACAGAGTTCACTTTGGGGAAACGTTCCTTATCATCAAAGACATATTGAATGTGACCATTTTCGTACATAGAGAAAAAAGGACCCGCAAGCACATCGTTGATCTTTTCCAACTCTTCCCAAATACCAGTGTATTTAGTCGTCTTGAATTTTGGTCTATGAAAAGCATCCCAAAAAGCTTTTCTATATGTTTCTATATCTCCAGGAGCATTCATACTGAAAGGTCGTTTTTTAGGATGGCAAGTTACTGTTTTTAGGCGATTATTTTGAACGCTAATTGATTTATAGTAGGTATTGTTATCTAATTACGGGTTCTTTTTTTTTGTATCTCTTCATTTTCAAATAGGTTTTATAGCTATCGAACGAGTAACGTATCAGTAGCACTTGCATTGTAGTTGGATTAATATTGTATTTTTCTAAGATGAATTTTCCATTTCAGGTGTTTTGAGTACATACACTTTCCATACACTAGCCATACCTTTCCCATACAGTTCCCATACAGTTCCCATATACTAGCCGGAAATGTATTATTCTAATTTGGGGCTGTTTTTTTTACACTGCGTATAGAATTCAAAGTTGTTAAAACAACATGTTTGTAGAAAAACGATTAGCCCTAATGACTTATGTGATACTCTCCTACAAATTTACCACCTACACGTTTGAATTTTGTACTCCTACTTTCCGCGTCTAGCACCAGGCATCTAGTACAAAGAACCAAAAACCTAGAAATTAGTAGCTGGCAACTAAGCAAGAAATTTCTATCTTTGCACTTTAGTCAATATCTATGAAAAGAATCTTAATTACAGGTGGTGCAGGTTTTATTGGTTCAAATTTAACGGAAGCCTTATTGAATAGACCGAATATTGAATTGGTTCGCGTATTGGATAATTTTTCTACGGGGTATAAGAATAATATTGAAGAATTTTTAACGCATCCCAAGTATGAGTTTGTAGAGGGGGATATCCGTAATTACGACGATGTAGTAAGAGCTACAAAAGGGGTTGAGGGTATTAGCCACCAAGCGGCATTGGGTTCTGTACCACGTTCATTACTTGATCCCATGACGAGTAATAATGTGAATGTATTGGGATCTATGAATGTATTTTATGCAGCGAAGGAACTTGGCGTAGATAGAGTCGTATATGCTTCTTCCTCTTCCGTATATGGAGACGACCCTTTGTCGCCTAAGGAAGAAGACCGTTTGGGTAATGTATTGTCTCCGTATGCAGCCAGTAAACGAAGCATTGAAATGTATGCGCGTGGCTTTAGTAATGTATATCCTTTCCGCTTTATTGGTATGCGATACTTTAATGTCTTTGGTCCGAGACAAAATGCACAAGGAGCTTATGCTGCAGTGATTCCACAATTTATAACAGCCATTTTAAACGGAGAGCAACCAACGATATTTGGAGATGGATCGCAAACCCGAGATTTTACCTACATCGACAATGTGTTGCAAATGAATATAAAAGCTTTGACGACCAATAATCAAGATGCTTTTAATCGGTTTTACAATGTAGCGTGTGGCTCTACAACTTCGTTAAATCGTGTGTATGAAATTTTAGCAGGTTGTGCAGGTTCATCTATCAAACCTTTATATACGAATCCTAGGCAAGGAGATATTAAAGATAGTTTGGCAAATATTGGTTTGGCAACAAAAATGATTGGTTACGAACCGACGATTCAAATTGAAGAAGGTTTATTGAAGACGTTTGAGTGGTTTAAGAAAAATGTTTAACTACGTGAAATTAAATAAATAGTTACATGTATGTAATTTTTAAAATCATAATTACTCTTCCTTATTATTAAAAATATGATTTTATTAATATTTAATAATCTTTAATTGGGTTTTGTGAATCTAATATCAAGACTCTTACAGTCTTTTACTTTTAAATTTATATATTTACAGTATTAGTTTTTAGCTAATTATGCTGTCACTAATTAATTCGACGAATAATTCAGAACAAATTACAAATCACTATGCTATCCTTAAACTATCCACGTTCTTTTAGAATTGAAATTACAAAACATGAATTTTTAAGATGTACATTTTTACTCAGTATCTTCTGTTTTTTGTTATTTACAGGAAATGCTGAAGCCAAAACTACTTCAACCATACATGCAGGTATTTGGGGCGTTTCTACTAACTGGGATAATGGGTTGCCAGCAGAGGGGGATATTATTGAGATTAACCATATAATGGATTTTACCAATGTGAATGTCAACATTGGAACGAGTACAACTTTTAATTTTAATGCCGGTGCTAATGGATCTGTTATTCCTCTATCATTGGGTATGTCAAGTGAAACATCCGTTCTAAATATATATTCGAATGTTTCCTTTGCTGGAGGAATAAATTTGAACAAAGGTATTATTAATGTTTATAACGGCGCAACTCTTACTGTAACCAACCAAATTAACCAAGCAGGCACGCAAATAAATATTGAAGCAGGTGCTAATTTTAATGTTACAGGGAATTATACTAATAATGGTGGAAACATTGCAGTTGATGGTTTGTTGGCAATTACGGGAACCTATGATGGACAAAATGCTGCTGCCATTGTTACTGGTAGTGGAGATATTACAACAACAGGTCATATGAAAGGACTTAATGGAAGTACAATTTTTGGAGTTATAAATCCTGATTGCGGTGGTCCATGCAGTGGTAGAAATTTGTGTGGTAGATTAGCTTCATCAAGTCCAGCATCCGCTGCTTATTGTGCCGCTCCAATTTTATTAACAGGTTCCGTAAATAATAATGGAGGATACACACCTACTTATCAATGGCAATCAAGTGTAACAAATACAGAGGCTGGCTTTTCGAATATTGTAAATGCTACGAATGCTACACTCTCAATTACACCATCTGTTAAAACATACTATCGTGTAAAAATAACTGTAAGCAGTTGTACAAGTATAAGTCCGGTATCAGTTGTTACTCCAAGTAGCTGTAATAAAATTTGGATAGGGACTACAACAGAATGGAATACTGGAACAAATTGGTCTCCAACTGGAGTGCCAAGCTTAACCGAAGATGTTGTAATCACTAATATTTCTGTTAAACCAATTATTAGTGGCACTGCTAATGCAAAAGATATAATTATCAATACAGGAAGTTCACTTGAAATCACATCTGCAGCAACTTTGAATTTATATGGCAATTTTGTTAATTCAGGTAGTTTTTTAGCACAATCAGGAAGTAATTTTGTTGTAAAGGGTTCCGCAAGCCAATCTCTTTCAGGTGTTGGCTCATTATCTAATCTCACAATTGACAAAACGAACGCAGCAGATGAAGTTGGCTTCTTTTCAAGTACAGATGTGAATGGTACCATTCGTTTACTAAATGGTGTTCTTTCAACCAACAATAACATCACCTTAAACTTTGACAATGGCGCTAACATTGCATACAACGCAAGTGATGCAGGAAGTATCGTTGGTAATGTAACAGCTAAAAGGAATTTAGTAGCAAAAACGCATTATATAGGAGTTCCTTTTTCTGGTGTAACTTCTGCACAAGTAGAAGCTACTACTCCATTGTATGTGAATCCCTATTGGAAAATGTATACCAAAGATTTTGTTAGACAAAACTGGACTGCAGTAACCAATACCGTTACTTCCATGCCATTGGGCACAGGCTTTTCTTTGTCTTTACCAACAATAGCACCACTGAAGTTGTCTGGAACATATAATCACGCCTATACTTTTACAAGTCCTCAATATGCTAATGATGCAACAGGAAAATATTTTATGGTAGGCAATCCGTATCCATCCACACTCGATTGGGATAATGCAGCTGGCTGGACTAAAGAAAAAATTGGTGGATCCATTTATTATTTGGACGCTGCTACAAGTAAAACTGCAAGCTATGTTACAGGAGCAGCTGTTAATGGAGGAAGTCAATTTATTCCTGCAATGCAAGGCTTTTTAGTTGTGTGTGACGGAACAGGAGATTTCTCAAGCCTTTCGATAAATAACACAGCACGGGTTAGTTTACAGAATCCTTCCTATTGGAGAGTTGCAACGGATGATATGATTAGAGTACGCATAACATCAGGAGGAAGCGCTGCATTAAACGATGAAACGGTCATTCGTTTTAATGAGAATGCAACAACTGATTTTGATTTTGATTTAGATGCTTACAAGATATTAAATTCAGGTAAAAATCCATCCGTCTATACAAAAGTAGGAAATAACACCTATTCTATTAATTCCTATTCAGTTCCTGACTCAGCTAATACGGTTTCATTGTTGACTAAATTAGTAGCAGATGATACCTATACATTCACGTTTGAAAATAATAATTCAACTATACAGTATGTATTGCTTGATAAAAAACTAGGAGTAGAGCAGCCAATAACACAAGCCTATACTTTTTCCGGTACAACAAAAGATAGCATAAATCGATTTGAGTTGCAATTGAGAGAAGCGATCCCAACTATTACTACGGGCTTACAAGCAAGTAATATAACGCGCGGTTTGCAAATCAGTTCAAGTACAAAAGGGTTTGTGATTCAATCCGAACGATTTGTAGGAGAAGCTGCTCATATTGAATTGTTGGATATGACAGGCAATACAGTAAAAAGTATTTCAAATCAATCTATTTCAACAAATGCTACTTTTATTCCTGTAGAGTTAGCAGAAGGAAGTTATATTGTTAAAGTGACAATTGATTCAGAGTTGTTTACGGGATTGATTGTATTGATTAAATAATCTTGATTGTTTGTAGTATAGCTTGTAATACGATCATAAATAAACTATTTAAAAAAAGGCGTTTAACTACTTTAATCTATAATAAAGTAGTTAAACGCCTTTTTTATTATGAAGAGTAGCATAACTTGTAAGTAACCTTACAAGTTATTTGTTGCTATTTTTAAAATTCTCTAGATTAATTTTAAAAAATGATTAGAAAATGATTTATGGAGAACCAAGATCGTATTAATTATATTCTATTTCTATTATATGATACGTATCCGAGGAATGTTGAATAAGGGCTTCCCAAAGCGTAAAGCTTAAGAATTATTTCCAATCTTTTATGCCATTATCGTAATTATTTTAAACACTATTTTAGTATCATTGGTCTAGCTTACATCTTTTTTAAATCGAATAATTTCGAGTTATTTAATCAATAATTCATTTTTTGTGTATTATGCTCAAAATGTATTTTTTTTAATCCTTGTATATCCAAAATATGACTCATAAGAAAATTAGTATCTTCAAAGGTGAAATCGTTTCATAAAATAATACAATAATGAAATGTTACGAGTCGTATAATTAAAGCAGTTAAAATATTGTTTGATGTAAGTTGGGGGCTATGTTTATTTATTGAAAATGTTCGAATTTTAGAAAAATTTTTAATTGGTAACTATTTTTTATTTTTTAATTCTATCCAGTATTACATGTTGATTCAATTGCAGATTTTTACATTTTGAACTGCATTGATATACATCTTTTTTTTTCTCATACATTAGTCTTTGTGGTATTTGTATGATTTCTCTGATATTAAAACCTGTAGAATGAACTATAAACTATGTAACATCTACGACTATGGTAAAACTATAAAGCAGTTTTAGTGCATTGAGAAAAGAGATTATTTTATCTATCGTGTTGCTAAGTACGATCTCGTCGGGAATAGCACAAACCTTTCCAGTTGGAACGGATGTTACAGTTACAAGTAGTGCTACGTATTCCGGCGTTTATGTTTGGGCGGATCGCTCACAATTAAATCAGGTGCTATTGTAACTTTTACAGGAGCTTTAGGCTTGGGAGGCACAAGTAAAATTATCATTGAACCAGGGGCGAAGTTGGTAGTAGTAACAGGAGGGCTTGCCATACAAGCTACAACGAGCTTAGTTTCGCAAGGTTCTGTTGCTGTTCGTGCGGGTGGTTTTAATATACAAGGAAATGCGACTTTTACTTTAAGTGGAATTAATAAAGATACCATAATCGGTGGGGCTATTTTTAATGGTACTAGTAATATTAAGATAGGCGTAAACAGTGATTTATACATTTATGGTAATATTACAGGCCAAAGTGCTACGGTTAAAGTGGATGGTTCTATTTCTGTAAATGGTACTATTTTTATTGGATGATCTCTTGCTGCTTTTTACGGGGGAAGTAGATATAATGACAACTGGATATATGTCCAATACTCAAAATTCAGAGGGTAGTATGTTTGGTATTTCGCCATTTAATTGCAGTACCTTGTTCTGGCAAAAGTTTTTGTAATTAGCCCAATACAATTACCTCTTCAACAGCAGTAGGTGTATGCGGAGGTACCTCATTTACCATAACAGCGAACATACCCACAGGTCTACCAGTGTATTCGTGGAAATGCACTACTACTCTAGCTAATATTTCATGCACTACAGCTTCTAGTGCATGAAATACCGCAAACTATGCGGCATTTGCTTTAGCTACTACAACCTACTATAAGACATTTTTTGCGAATTGTATTGCTACACGTATAAGACCGAATCATGCCGACCCAAGACAATACGAAATCAAATACACTTTGGCAAATATCACTTTGGTTAAAAGATACATTGTCTATGAACCAACAATTGCAATTGAATATGTATTGAAGAATACGATTGCTTATTCATACTAATTATGTATTTAAAACTTAATTCGTGTATTTGTGATATTAATTTGTGTATAATATAAAAAAACAACGAAGTATTCTGTTTTTGTATTTATTTAGAGTGTGTGATGATTTCTTTAAGCCATATTGTATGTATATATGCTATTTTGTTTTGGTAATTATGTGTTTGTGTTTTAGTACGTGTTAAAAATGTTTGTTTATAAATAATATGTTTGGAATTTAATTTTGAGAGTTGAATGCAAATTGGCTTCATGCCTATTTTTTTATTTAGAACATTTTATGGAAACATTACGTAGAACGACCTGTATATAAATAAAAATCAGATATATGAAAATATTTTTAAAGAATTACATGTATAATATTCGGATAAAAAATGTAATCGTATTTGCTTGCATAGGTTTACTCACCAGTTATATTGCAAGTGCAGCTGTTCGAACAACTTCAGGAACAGGTAATTGGAGTTCTGTAGGAACATGGGGAGGAGCATCTGTACCAAATAGTACAGATAATGTCAATGTGAATCATGGGCTCAATTTAAATTCGGATTTAACTATTTTACTATCAGGTATATATAATTTTAACGCTTCCAATACTGGCGGAACACCTAACGTAACATTGGGAAGCTGGCCTATTTCAGGCGGAGATCTAAATATTAATAGTCCTTCATACATTACTCTGGGGACAGTTTCTGCCAATAATGGAACCATTCATATATATAGTGGAGCAACCTTAAACATTACGGGTAGTTTGGCGATTTTAGGTACGCAAATAATTATCGATGCAGGAGGTACATTGATTGTAGGTGGCAATTTTACAAATACCAATGGGAATATAACGAATAATGGGGACATTACAGTGGCTGCGAGTTATACTGGGTATAATACTTTTTTGCAAACCACTGACGTTACTGGCACAGGGTCATTCACAACAGGTGGTTCAATGACAAATGACTCAGGCTTCTTGATACCATCAAGTACTATTTATGGATCAACCAATGATTGTAATACAGGTCCATGTAATGCTGCCTGTTTATCTGGTATGACAACAGGCGCAATTTCTGGGCCTTCTACAATTTGCTCCGGCGCAACGGGGATTGTATTTTCTACACCAGCTGTGTCTGGGGGGGTAAATTTTACATGGACTCTACCAGCAGGTACCGTAATTACTGGCGGAGCCGGTACACGTACCATCACAGTAACTGCCGGCGCAACTGCCGGAAATGTAACTGTTAAAGCATCCAATATCTCTTGCTCAAGTTCTAATACATCTACTTACGCGGTAAGAGTTGGGAAACCAACAGGTACAGCAGCAATTGCAGGACCTACCAATTCCTGTCAGAATGTATCGGGGATTACCTACACCGTTTCTGGTGTTTCTGGAGCATCAAGTTACTCTTGGACTGTACCACTAGGCGCTACAATTACAAGCGGTACAGGTACAAGTTCAATAACCGTTACAATGGGTACTACCTCAGGAATTGTTCAGGTTGTTCCTTCCAATATATGTGGCAATGCAACCGGTTCAACGATTGGCTCTGTAAATGTTACCCTTAATCCTGCACCAACCGCAATGATTTCATATTCTTCAAATAGTTATTGTAAAAATACAACCACTGTACAAATACCTGCATTTACAGGGACAACAGGTGGTACCTTTTCCTCAAGCCCTAGCGGTTTGAACTTAAATTCAAGTACGGGAGCAATTACACCAAGCCTAAGCACTAATAATAAAACATATACCATTACTTATACCGTAACGGGTTCGGGTTGTACAACCGCAACCGCTACTGCATCTGTAGGGATAAAAAATAGCAGTTTAAATTCACCTACTGCGATTACAGGTGCGATTTCTGTTTGCCCAAATGAATCCGGTATGCCTTATTCGATATCGGCGGTTATCGATGCTGCAAGTTATTCATGGGGCTTGCCTTCCGGTACTGTTGCTACTTCTGGGGTTGGTTCTCGTTCTATTATCGCTACTTTGGGAACGGTTTCAGGTACTATTTCTGTAGCCCCCATTAAAAGCGATGGGTGTATGGGAAATACGACAACTCTTTGGGTCGATGTTAGTACAAATTGTACGCTTATATGGACAGGTACATCCAGTAGTGATTGGGGCACAACCAGTAATTGGAGTCCTGCAATTATTCCTGCATCGGGTGATTATATTTCAATACCGAATGTTACTAGAAAACCAATCATAACAACAGGAAAAACTGGCAACATAAAAAACATTATAATTGAACCAAGTTCTTCTATTACATTAAATAATGGAGGTGCTTTAAACGTTTATGGTAACATTACAAATAACGGAATAGTAACAGCGGATGATGGTTCAACAATTAATATGCTTGGCGCTACAGCCCAAACAATCACAGGCGTTCCTGTTTTATATAATGTTGTAATCAACAATACAGCGGGTGTGTCTATTGCAAGTCCGCTTGCTGTAAACGGAGCCTTGTCTTTAAAAGCGGGAGTTTTAACTACCAATAATAAGTTAACCATCAACTTTGATAACGGTGGCAACATTGCATACAAC
>ERZ724508.583-NODE-583-length-25220-cov-6.027578_pt1 | contig 25220 bp, 30 predicted proteins | sample MGYA00376041_ERZ724508 | MGnify/ENA primary metagenome ERZ724508 (study PRJEB28724, sample SAMN07190887) | wastewater metagenome | isolation source: effluent of sewage treatment plant in Hong Hong | place: USA: Christiansburg, Virginia | collected 2016-03-01 ...
CCTGTTCTTGGAACTGGAGGTGTCTCGCTTCGAAAAATATTTGACCCGACAGATTATTGAGGCTGGGCTGAAGGGACCGAGAAGCCCTCCCCTTCGGCTTCTTCGTGACGCAGAAAGGTCGGGATCCTGTGGGTATGCCTCTATTCGGGCCAGGACAGCCTTAAATGCCTTTTACCACGAATTAATGTATAATTAAATGAAGCAACTACTGCTGCTTGCAGTGCTGGTTTTGCTCGTTTTCGGGCAAGGATCACTTGGAGGAGCTGCCGTTAGTGTTGGGGGAAGCGTATTTGGAGGACCTGGTGATGGTTCGACAGGTGGCATCGGAAATTACGATCCCAGGCAATCCAACCAAGATCCCAGGCAATCCAACCAACAAGGTCCATTCAATCAAGGATTCCCAGGAGGTTCAGGACTTGACGCAGTGCCGGCTGACATCAGAAGAAGGGCAGTGCAAGTTACCCCGGAGGTACTGAACAGCCTGAGCGTCATCGCACCTGGGCTTCGCAATTCAGTCCCAACTTCCCCAGGACCAAACGACCAGAAGTACGGAGGTCCGTCAAGTCAAGGTCAAGAGCTACAAGGTCAAGCGCGACAAGGTCAAGCACAATCAAGTTCATTCGGACCTATCGGATTCTGGAAGGGACATTGGATACTCTACATCTATTGCGATTGGTGGTGGCCTTTCTGCTGCCACTTCTTCTGGATCTGGGTCCCCTGGTGAAGCAAGCAAAGTGATCGTTCATGAGATATCTTCATAAAAGCCCTTCAGTTGACAATTTGAGCAAACTAACATTCATGCAATCTTCTCTGCTAACTCATTGATTCAAATGCCAAAACGATCTTATCGTCGATTCATAGCAACATTTGATCCCGCTTCGCATGGAAACATATTCCTCCGATATATGATAGCTAGCGGTCTTTGTGCTTGCTTTTGCACTACTTTGACCGTTCTGATAGACTTAATGTCCAAACAATTTTAGACTTCGAAAAAAATCGATAGGAAGTTCAGAAACATCATCTGGCTTATTCGCTGAATCAGGGATCTGTTGGGCTCGATTCCTTGACAATTTACTATTGAAATCCGTCGGCAAGCTTGGGTATCTTTGATCGTAGTGATATCTTGGAAATCGCGCCTGGCGTTTCATTGTTCTTTGGTGCCATTATGATGCTGTCCTTCCGACCGGCTTCCAATATACGAAGTTAATTCGGATGCTTCGCTAAGAGCTATCTCACAAGCTCATCGCATTGAGGATTACCCCACATCCGACTTTTAAATTTATCGCTGTTGGTAACCTTCGATTTGCTTAATGGTTTATTGTAAATAGGCTCCCAAACCACCTTGTAGATCAGCAGCGCAATTAAGATGATTAAAACCACAGTGATGATTGTTGTAAGGCACAACAAATAAAAAGCATCTTGTTTCCAATCGTACAAGTAGATCGACTGATCCTGAGAGAAGTCTAAGAACGATCGCAGTAGGCAGAGCATACAGTTACTGCAGAGCGCAACCAGGATCAAATCCATGGCTGTTATTGAGGGGGAGGGAGGTATTCTGTCTCGGATGGTCGGTAGGAAGGCAGCATAGGCGACCATTATGGTGGCAAGACTGGATACTCGACCGGAGAGTGAGTTTTCCTGGAAGAACACAGCAAGGTTCAGAACTCCTAGCATCATGAGCGGTAGGAAAAGAGTAATTACCGTCGAAAAAGGGTATTTATACATTCCAAATTCCACTTTGAAGCTTTGGAAAGTGCCAAATTGCTTCAGAAGTTTCTATCTGGATTGTTTTCCCAAGTCTTTCTTCGATCGTAGCGGGTCTTATATGGTACCTTCCACCGCGCTATCAGCTGGCTTTTTTAAGTGGGCACTGGAATCTGAGTCGAAGTCAAAGATCTTCTGAGACTTTTTGGGGCTCGATCTTCCAAGTTCATCCTTCCTGTCCTTTTACTTTTCTTCTTCGGGAGGGTTGTACACACTCACATTAACCTTCCCCTAAGCAACACTATATTCTCCCCGATCGTCCTTCCTGACTGAGAACATTTGATAGATACTTTCACCACATTCAGGCTCCAGCCTCATCAAATTGAATTTAACGCTGTACTTGACATTATCGCTATTGACAAACTTAAAGGAACGCAGACTCACCTCGAACCCCAAGTCAATGAGACTAAACGGACTATAGAACACGTCCTTGCAGGCCAGTTCCAACGGAAACTGGTTCCGCCAGGTTGCATGGATCAGCCAATTGTCTTCGTCACGGGTAATGTGCATCTTGCCTGATTTTTGATGGTGGGGATTGTTGTTGGAAATGGTGTGGAACTCTTCCTGATTGAGCGAAACCTCGATACCGCTTTCAATTCTCTTGACAATATCATCTGTGACCCCTTTGTAATAGATGCTGAGAAGAAGCGCTCCACTCATACGTGCTTGAGTCTCTGCAATATCAATACTGGTCATCTTCTTGAAGTTGAATCTCATGTAAGCCGGCAGGAAAAGGGTGACCTTCTTGTGATCATCGCTGTCAAAGATTAGCACGTGATTAGATAGCCCTGACTCGGGAATCTTCTTATCGTTCATAATTTTCTAAATGGAAATCGTCTGAAGACTTATATCAATTACAGCAGCCAAGAAAGAGTGACTTTGGACAGAGATGGAGCTAGCTTTTTCGGAAGAAAGTTCTGGCTTCTAAATTTCCAAAATGATAAAACACGAGTTATCGACATTTGTCAGCGCTTCCAGATCGCGACAGCTGCCAAACACTTTCCTTCGGGATACTTTGGTTTCATCGCTTAACCTACCTTCATGAAGAAGCTAACATCCATCAGAAATATCGATTGATGTTGTTGTCGAAAACACTGGCAGGTTCCTTTGACATTAGAATTGTTCAGTTCAAAGCCCAAGCAACATGCTCCCGGTGGCATTTATAATTAATCTCTATGAAGATATTGCTTCTGGCAGCGCTGGTGGTAGCAATCAGCTGTGGTCTCTACACCTCAGACCATTTCGCCAAGCAAGGCATCGACGTCAGGTCGCCCATCCCACCCATCAACCCCATTCTCAAGACCGTGTCAACAAGCTGCAACAATGTTGCGTTGGGTACTTCACCCTACAACTACGATGGTGTAGTCAAGAGCGGCTACCTGAGCACCAGTCGAGGAAACTCAGCACTGGCTTTCATCTTCTACGGTAAAGAGGGAGCAGCACTCCCCAAGGTCAAGAACTATCCCACCCTCATCTGGCTTAATGGAGGTCCCGGCTCCTCCAGTCAGCTTGGCAACCTTATGGAGCTTGGTCCATTCTGGGTTGTTCCTGACATTGCCCAGCCTTACAAGATAGTCCGTAACAACTACACATGGGTCAAGGAGTACAATGTGCTGTTCGTTGATCAACCAGTCGGAACTGGACTGAGCTATGCCGATACTATGATCAAGGACCCCTACGTTCACAACATGACCGGTAACATCACACATTTATGCAGAGGTCGGTAACGATTTCTACAATGCTCTGCATGAGCTGTACATCAACCCCAATGGATGCTTCCCTGCACTCGGTATCACTCCCGATTCTGACCTGTTCATTTTTGGAGAAAGCTATGCCGGCAAGTACGTGCCAGCCATTGCTGCCAAGATCCTCGAAGAGAGGGACAAGGGAGGATTCCTCAAGGGACTCCGTGGTATTGCCATCGGAGATGGTTTCACAGCTCCTTACGATATCCTCGCTGAAGTTGGAGGCTTTGCTTACAACCTTGGTATGCTGGACTACCAACAACGTGCACGCATTGAACAGGTTATTGTCAATGCCACCTTCCAAAATCGAAATAGACAATACGACGATCTGCACAACTCCTTTGAAATTGTTCTGGACGCAATTGTGAGGTGGACTGGAGGCGTTAACGTCTATGACTTCACCAAGTACAAGGACTACCCAAGTAACATTTAGTATTATTCAGCTGCAATCATTGGAGAGTATTTCAGTGATCCAGAGGTCAAGAAGATCTACGCGCTGAGCGACGAAATCCAATTCGGTAGCCAAGGAGGTAACGTCTACCAGAAGCTGTTCACTGACTTCATGATGAACGAGGTTCATCTTGTCGAGTATTGCTTGGCCAAGAAGCTCCCTATGCTGATTTACAACGGTCAGAACGACATTATCGTTGAAACTCCAGGCACGATGAGGTGGGTTGAACAGATTCAATACGCCGACTCACGAAAATTCAGGGAAACATTGTTCTCCACTTGGAAGGTCGGAGGAAAGGTCGCAGGTTCCGTCAAGAAGGCAGGTCTTTTGGAGTTCCGCATTGTCAACAACGCCGGACATCTAGTTCCAATGGACCAGGGAGAAAACGCTTTGGAGATGGTCAAACAGTTCGTCGAGCCTCTGCGAAACACAACAAAGGTCTCCGAGTGAGTGATACAGCGCTAAAGATGAGCTTTTTATAAAGTCATGAAGGAATCACTTGCTTGTGTCTGGTTAACGTAAGCCGATGCCTCTAGCAAGTTAGTTTTTACTTTCGCGATACTTGGAGCGAGTATGAGCAGTATTGTGAACTTCCATGAGCGAAAGATTCTTTCTTGCCGCTTGCATTGTCTCCAATTCGTAGATCTCAAGGATCTCCTCATTAGGAGGGTACTTCCTTGAGTGCTTTCTGAACAGTGGTTCGAGGCTTGGCGATATTTTGAGAATTTAGCATAGGTTTATCGCATAGCAGCTCCCAATGTTCTCGAAGTACAAAGCAGCATCGAACGGCTCTCGGTTGAGGCAATAGTACTAACCAAAGGTATCGCTTTCCTGGAGTGTATCGATTTGGAAGGCAGTTGGCCTGACATTATGATGCTCGAGCAGTTTAATGGTTCTCACGACTGACACGCTTCCGCGAATCACCCAGAACATTCGCTCTGAAACTGTCCCCTCCTTTGCAATGTACTCCCCCTTCTCATACTTTATCTGATCTGCTTTTGAAGATAGCATCTTCAAGTCGAATTTACTGAGTTGCTCTAGACGGCTTTGCCGAGCGAAGTAATTATAGACTTCTCGGATGTTAATTGATGGGTTGAGGCTCTTTGTCATTGCTTCGCGGTTGATGACAATGCAGCTACAACCTTCCGGGCTTACACACTTCGCGTCTGACAATCTTGTCGACATCTGAAACAATATTTCAACCTCTCCGAAGGTCATTCCCGAGCTGAAGGTATACTCAATAGCGCTACCGGCAACTACGACCTTCCCTTCGATCAGCACATAGATTTCGGTGGGTTACGAATTCTGCATTAAATGCCTGCGTACACTGTCGTAGATAGTTTGTCCGTGTTCAAAGCATTTGAGTGTTGCCGAGGTGGGCATCATCGAGAAGTGATGTGAGTCACTCTTGGTGTTGAAGTACCGCTGGAAGGTACTAACTTTCTGCAAGTTACTTAGCTTGTACCTTGAGGATCTGCACCACCTCGATGATCTCGAACGGCATTCTCTCAGCCGATGGTTTTTGCAGAAACCTTTTGAGTTGTGGGATCTTCGAAAGCACCTCAAACTCAATTTCTTCTATTCTCTTCATCATTATATTGGCTTAACAGTTCGCAATTCAAGGATTATGCAAATCAAACGTCGACAAAGCGAGTCGGAGCGAATGAGTATCGATAGTCTCCATTCTTATTGCGAATATCTCGAATGACGAAGTAGCCGCCTTCTTCTCTGAGGGCCCAGTTGTTGAATTTCAGGCCATTAGTGCTGATGTCATCAAGAAGTTCTTTCTTGGTGGCTCCCGCACCAGAGTTTCTCCACTCCTCAAGCTTCTTGATTTGGTCCTGAAGTGGCTTGGTGGCATTTTGCACAATGCCCCTCGAACGTGCCTTGATTATAGCGATGGTCTTTTTGACAGCCTCATTAACAATGGATCTTCGAAAGTTTGCCCACTTTATCTTCTTGTCAAGGCCCTTCCCCTTTTTCGAGCTCTTCTCGGTTTTACTGGTTTTGTCATCTTTATCATTTTTGTCAGCAACAGAATTTAGGGAGATCTCCTCTTCTTCGACGATAGCACTGAGGGTTCCATCCTCATCACCATCATCGTCAGATCTCAAGCTGTTCAAATCATCTTCGACAACCTGCTCAAGGAGTGGATCTTCGCTGATGGACTTGACAGTAGGTTCATCTTTCCGGAGACTTTGTCCAAGGGCAAGGAAGACCATGGTTGCTACGAGAAGCAACTTCATCATGAGTTGTTAAGATTTCAATTATGAATTTTCTTCCCTAACAGCTCGTTTTAAGTGCGGGATTTTCAACGGATTTCTCTGTTGTCTGACAGAAAAGCAATAGCACATCTATTAGACAGAAAGCATACAGTCCATCCAAAAGAACTTCAAAGGAACGTTGCTTGAAGTCGCTGTGTGCCTTCTGGAAAGTGATACTGAAGCTAAGTCTATCGGAGTGTAGGAGCGCCATTATGAAATGCCGTTAACATCGCTTAACAAACGACAAGTTACTGGTCGATGGCATCCTCGCATAGGGAGTTTTTACACCAAGGCTATGATCGCTTTGTGGCATTCCGATAGACATCATGAGATTCCCACAGAATCTTTTGGAAAAAAATAGATTGCTGCATGTCCACTCCTATTACAACCGGAAACAGCACAACAAAAGTGTGACAACGATAGTTCGCTGATGAAATGGAATCGGAACCACAAACAGCACATCTATGAGCTTGGTTGTTTTACTTGTTAATACTACATCTGTCAGTTGGGTTGAAGATATGTGAAAATATACATACCAAGCGGTGCTTTAACTTGCTAACTTGCCAACTTGCCTCACGAAACATTCGGCATGCTCAATGCATACATCGTGCTTCTTCGAACCCATATTTAATGCAGATACTAGTCTCCCTTTTCCTTTTGCTTAAGAGTCTCGGATACTGTTTGCTTACTGCTTGACACCTGCTTGAGCACACCAACCAATTATTATACAGCGTTTAAAATGGCCGACCAAAGCATTGGCATGATGGAGGGTGCCTTCTTCGTTCCGAAGGCTGACCTGCTCAACTGGGCAAATGGACTTCTGGACCTCAACCTGATAAAGATAGAACAGCTGGGCACCGGAGCAGTGTACTGCCAAATATTCGATACGATGTTTCCGGGCAAGATCAAAATCAGCAAGGTGAACTGGCGTGCTCGAAACGAATGGGAGTTCATCCAGAACTTCAAGATTCTGCAGCAAGCCTTCGAGAAGTGCAACATTAAGAAACACATTGAGATTGAGAAACTCTCGAAGTCTAAGTACCAGGACAACCTGGAATTCATCCAGTGGTTCAAGCGCTTCTTCGACCTCAACGGTGGCAGCAGGCAAGAAAACTACGATCCGAAGAGCCGGCGCAACCAGGAGGTTAATTTCAGTTTCGTTGAATTTCGGGAGAACCCCAAGAAACGGTAACGAGCTAATCTACACAGTGAGAAGGACGAGCAGCTACGTCGGGGCAAGTCCAAGAGCCCGCTGAATAAGCAATAAGGCAAAGCAAGTGCACCAAGGCGTCGTGACTTGTCGCTAAACAGCAAGGCCACTCACGCCATATCGTCCGAGCAAGGCCGATTCTACCTGTCTAAACTGCGGGAGATAGAAAGTATGGATTACTCGATGTTATAGTGCAGGAGTCCTCACGAAGGACCAGAAGGAGAACAGCAAGCTGGAAAAGATTCAGAACATCATGAAGGAGATTCACGAAGAGATCGAGGTTGAAGAGGAACTGCCTCATGACACCGAAGAACAGAACAGATAAGACCCCTAACCAAAGCTGGACCATTCGTTGAAGATGCAGAACTCAGTGGAGACGCTCCAACAGAAGAAACTCAAATCGTTTAAGTGATGAACGCAGGTACTCGTTGTCTTGCTTGTTTGAGAAGAATCACATCACTGAGCGGCTTGGTTGTACCTTGTAGTTGAGTTCAACGGGAGGCTTATTCATAGCTCTCCGAGTCTTTGGAGCGGCCTTGCCTGTAGGCTATTCCTTGTAGCCAGTCACAAATGTTCCTTTCGTTTGGCTTGCCTTGGCAGCCAAGTTCTTTATGCTTTCTCCTTTGATGTTCGACTGGAACAGTGCCACGCAGTCCGAGTACAGCCACAACAAACGCTTCCTGTCAAATCCGCTATCAGTCTGGCCAGTTATCTCAGCAACATTCTTTTTCAAATACTACAGAGTTGGGTTTTCCACATTCGTCCCTGCCACAACTTTCTCGAAAATTTCGTTAAGTAGGAACCTTAACCTTTGTTAGACTTGAGCATTAAACTCTTCTGAGTCCAGTACTATCTTCTTCATTTTGCCGATTTCGAACTTTAATTCCGTGATTTCAGCGACGTATCTTGCAGTCTCAGACATATCGATCTTGTCTTCCGACTTCTCCTCATTGAAATCGTCCTGTATCATCTGCTCTCCTGCCTCCACATCGACATCACGAAGGATCTTCTCCTCCTTCTTGAGCTTGTCATACACTTTTTGGGCGTTCAGGAATTCTTGCTTACTCACTCCCTGCTTCCTCACACAGTTCATCAGATTCTGCTTGTCGAGTCTTCCAGAAGCCACGTTGAGAATGTCATGATATTTCAAGTCATTTGGCTTTACATCGAGTTCGTAACTAGAAAGATAGAAGGTGTGGTTGGGTGGATATCGATTGATATGCCCAAGATCTCTCAGAAAGTTTATCTGAAAGGTTTTGTACTTCCCCTTCCCTAACACTATGGCCTTCTTTTGGATTTCCATCTGGTAGATTGGCTTAATCTCTTATCCAATTGGAATAAAGTCGAGTTGGTATGTAAATATCTTCGCTCGCAGTTTTCGCTCGTTGAGCCGTTCGATGTCTTGAATCGTTTCGGGATATTCTATTGATTCGTCAACCTACTTTTCATTGTTCTTGCTCGACGGGTTTTTTTGCTGCCGCATTCTTTGCTGAAACTCCTTGTTCAGCTGAAAGAAATCATACTGCTCCTTTTTCTCAACTAGAGCCTTGCGAATGATTGGTTTTTACTTATCCTTCTCTTCGTCAACCTTCGATACTTTTTCCATTGCAGGCGGCGGTGCATACTTTCTCTGTCCAAACGTGAATTCCTTGGTGGTGTCCTTGACCTTTAGTATCTCACCTGAGAATTCGCTAAACTTGGCAATCCGATCATGCCCTCTCTTTTTGTTTTACTCGTAAATTTGCACACGCTTCTGCTGATGCGGAAAGGACATTGCATCATCAATCAAGTAGTTCATGTTGAACATGTCAACGGCCACTTCATCCTTCTACTTTTTGATCTATACTTCCTCTGTTGCTATTGGTTATTGCCTTCGTCTAATGTATTTCGCCATTTTATCAGGTCTGTCTTCTTCATCGAAGAAGTATGTCTTGGGCATCTTCTCCATGATGTTAGCACGGCGGAAATCGTCTACGAAACCAGTGACTTTCTTCATGTGTGCCAAACTTGATGCTGTTATCAATTATTATTAACCCACCATGGGGGTTGGCGCCAGTGCAAGAATTTGAAAGGGAAGAGACCCCCCTGCCTATTGAAAAATGCTTAATTGGCTTTTCTCACCATAACTAATCTGATTTATCACAACCAAGAAAGGGAAAGGGTAGGTGCACATCACACAGGGTGAGAGAGACTCAACCGCATTGTTTATTCAGTGCAGTCGTTTCATACTATCACCTATTCTTCAGGTTTTGAGTCTTGAACTTAGAAATGGATCCAAACCCAAACCAATCTCCCAATTCCGGAGGCGGAGGTTACGGGAACCCCTATTACGGTGGAGGAGGAGCCTACCAACAGCAGCAAGCTCCCCCACCGATGGGCTATTATTATGGCGGAGGAGGCAATGCTGGAAGCAGCAGGCGTACGACTCAAATATATTTAGCCTCACATGCAAGCGGCGGTCCGAACAGCCATCATCCACCTCTACCAGGATACACGAAGATATACTTAGGACAACTTCCGCTCCATATTGCGGAAGATAACATTGCAGATGTTTTCCGAGAGTATTGCGAGATTGGATAGCTCAAGTACAGTGCTAACCTTACTCAGGATAGTGAAGGGGAATGCGCAGGGAGAATTCACTAGGACTTGCTATGCTTTTTTAGACATCAAAGGTTCTGAATCCTTTACCACGGATGTTATTCGAAAGGTTCAGCAGCGCTATCCCGGTTGGAAGATTAATCTGAGATCTTAATACGATCGACCCGGCTCCAAACCGCCACGATCTGACTTTCCAGCTCGAAACGATTACCAACCAAGGCAACAACCTACCGATTATCCGCCGAGGAGTTCATCATACCAACCAAGATAATCGTCAGATTATCAACCCCGACAAGGCTCCGATTACCAACCGAGGCCATCTAACAACGACTACTATCGTCAAGCACCTCCTCAGCATAGCGCGCCCCCACCAGCTTCCAGCTCGCGCTATCAATCCGACTCTCCACCTCCAAGTTTCGTGCCGCCAAACTTTAACAATCGATTGTTGGCGGATTACAGTGGGGCGGAGAAAGGAAAAAAGACTCACAAAATTCTTGTACGTGAGCTCTGGATCGGTGGTATCCCAGAGGGAATTTCTGAAAACCAAATGAGAGAGATTATGTCGCAGTTTGGTGCAGTGGAGAACTTGGAAATCTTCGCCAAGTTTGCGTTCGTAAAGTTTAGGCAAGTTTCTGAAGCGACCAATGCCTTTGAGAAGGCAGCACGAATGCACGAACTTTTTGGGAAGCCTAATGGATTCAGAGTCTTCTTTTCTGATCCGGAGAAGAGAACTAACGTCGTCGGAAACCACTATGAGTATGACAAGCAGATGAACTGTCTTCCCATCCTGTTCTTAGGATTCCCGCCAATTACCTCTTCGATCGTCGACGAAACCCATATGAAGGGAATATGCGAACGCTATGGTACTATCGTGAACACGTACATGAGGAAGAGTCACAGCCCACAAACTAGGTCCTACATTCTGCTGACTTTCGACAGCCTAAGAAACGCTATTCGGGCTAAGATGGAGCTGTCCAAAAGACGTGATTTGCTCGGAGACAAGAGAGTTGAAGTCGCTCTTCTCATGGATGAAGAAGCTGTCATGAAAGGCCACAACTTCGATTACACAATCGATAAATTTCAATCAAGCAACAGCTTCCATGACAAACGTTTGCCTCGACCAGGAGGTTATCCACCCCAAGGAGGTCAGTATCCAGGTATGGGAGGTATGCCTCCTTACCCATATTCCAATTATCCACCTGGGTACATGCCGCCAATGCCGATGATGGGTATGCATCCCAACATGCAAAACATGGGAATGATGCCCTACTATCCAATGATGCCTATGATGCCTATGGAAGGAATGCCTCCGGGAATGATGAAGGGTCCTTTCATGCCCGACCAGTCGGAGCCCTATCAAGACGATATGTTCCACATTATCAATAAGGTGCTGAAAAGTGATCGACAATCTGATGACCCCACTCAAGCCCGCGATAAAGAAGGGCATGAAAGAACGCCAGAGCATGAGCGTGCTATTTACGATGAGCCCGCACATGAAGCTCGTGAGCCCGATTGGAGTGGGTTTCTTTTCAGAAATAAAGCAAATAAGGTGGGGATCGACGGATATGCGAAGACCCCCGACTTCAACTTTGAGGATAGCCTGGTGAATATTACTCACGTTATGCGCCTATCAGATTTATCGCTACGTAACCCTAAACAAATTCTGGTGGTCGAACCAACCAACGAAATCAGTAAGAAGACATTTGAGTAGTACATCAGCTACCTGCGTAAGCGGGAGGTGGCGGGAGTTGCCGTAAGTTACAAGTACTTACTATTCGTGCTACCAAAGTGCACTAAGTCTTAGGATATCTTTCGAGGTTTAACCGATTCTGAGCTTCTTGTGGTTATGGAGGATATAGCCGTATATCATGAACTGAAAGATAAATTGGAGAAATCGTAGTAGAAATCATCGTAGGTTTGACCCTTTGACCAATTGATTCATAGCAAGCAAGATCATTCATTATAATTCAGCGTATCACGGTCGGTGGCGAATGAGAAGCCATTATGAAATATCTTGCAGCCAGGACTTTTGATAAATCCTGGATATGTCCCGGAGTTGAAAGCCATTGGGTCATCAATATAATCCAAATCTCATGTCGGAGGAAATTACGTACTCTGTACCCATAGGTGTGAAACGTCCAGGTGAATCTCGTATCTACAGGAACTCCCAATCTGTGGATGGACTTCACAAGCCTCCTGAGAACGTTCGAAGTATTCATGATGTATGGCGAAACTCCGTTGCCAACAATGGCAAACACAAATGTATGGAAGATTACACGTACGAGCAGGTTGATCAGATGACCCAGTACATCGGTTCTTGGCTGGCAGACGGTGGCTTCAAGCTAATATACATCCACACTATTAACCGCATCGAGTGGTGCTTGGTTGACATTGCCTGTATGAAGTACGGAATTGTGACTGTACCACTCTACGATACCCTTGGAGAGGAAGCTCTCCATCACACGATGAATCTTACTGGTGGGAAACTCATGGTGGAGAGCAAGCAAGCTGTAATTTCACTCCTCAAGGCAAACCCAGCCAGCCTGAAGAACATCACCCACATGATCCTCCTCGATTAGTTGGATCCACCAACCACAAAGGACCTGGCTTCAAGAGGTATTAAAATGTTCAAATTCCGCGATATATTGGAGCGGAAGATCGTGAGACCTTACCCAAAGCTGAATAGAGGCGACCACTGGACTTACTGCTTCACAAGCGGAACGACTGGAGTACCGAAGGGGGTCATTATGACACAAGAAAATCTCATTAGTGAGTATTATTCAGTTCAGGATGACCTTCCATTCAGCAATAAGGATGTTCATCTCAGCTACCTCCCTCTGCAACATGCCTTCGAGAGAATTTGTATTTATGTCGTATTCTTTAGTGGATCTCACGTACGATTTTACTCAGGGGCTATCACTGAACTTGTCAAGGATATGGCTAGAGTCAAACCAACTGTTATGCCGATCGTACCAAGACTCCTTAATATGTTCTATTCGGTTTTGAAACCCTTCAGCCATGTCGACCCAGCTCTCGCTTAGAAAGCCTGGAAGGTCAAGTATGAGAATTGGCAGAAGGGAATTATGACCTCAGAGTACGACGAAACAGTTTTCAAGAGAGCGAAGGATACCTTCGGCGGCCGACTCAGATTCTTGGTCACGGGTTCGGCCCCAATCGCAGCCGAAGTATTGACCTTCTTCATGGTCGTGCTGAGCGCTGATATTCGAGAAGGCTATGGCCAAACCGAGACAACCGCAGCTACCTTCGTCACTAAGAAAGGTTAGAAGCGTTCTGGTCACGTCGGTGGGGTTACAAGAGCTGTCGAGTTTAAGCTAGTCGACATTCCATAAATGAACTATACCACTGACGGAGAGATTCCTAAAGGAGAAATTTGCATGAGAGGTGCACCGATATTCAAGGGTTACTATAAGGACAAAAAGAACACCGACGAAGCGATTGACAAGGAAGGTTGGCACCATACCGGAGATGTTGGGCTTATCGAGAAAAATGGAGCTCTCAAGATTATCGATCGCAAGAAGAATATCTACAAACTCAGCCAGGGAGAGTACATTGCGCCAGAGAAGATAGAAAATGTGTACCTCCGCTGCCATCTCGCAGCAGAAGCATTCGTCTATGGTGACTCGCTCCAGAGCTACAACATCGCCATTATTCACCCTAACAAGGATATCCTAACCAAGCTCGCTGCCGAAAAGGGAATCAACAAGAGTTTTGAAGAACTGTGCAAGGATCGTGCCATCACCCAAATCGTCTTGGATCAGATAACTCACCAAGGTAAGCAGGACGGTCTTCTTGGTTTCGAGTTGGCCAAGAAGATTGCCTTGAGCCCAGTATCTTTCGGCACATTCGGCGTCTTCACCAGCACAATGAAGCTGCAGCGTCACATTGCCAAACAGGCTTTCGAGAAGCAGATTGCCGCGTTGTACCAGGAGCCCCTTTGATATCGTTGGTAAATGCACCTGTCCATAACCTTTGCTTAGAGCGATATATTTTTCATTTGTTGTGGCATCGCCATGGTCACTTATTGATGCGCTTGTAATAAGTTCGCTTTGGGTTCTGCTACAGAGTCTTCTCGTTGATGTAACTCTTCCGAAGTCCTTCAGCGTTCCAAAAATCCTTGGCGAAGAGATCGGGGCACTCCAAACTCAACCACAGCGTCTTAGGATAGCTTCAATCGTACCTACTCAACGTTGCACTGACGCTTGGTGGGTAGCACATCCTTGAGGGCCTTCTCCTTGAGGCAGAATACAAAGTTCTGTCGCAGGTAGCGGCATTCGGCTCTGCATCATACTCAGAGTACTCGTCCTGAAGCGGCGCGACGTAATTGACGTCCATAAATAATTGATTATAAAGTCCATAGAGGTGGGCATCTTGTCACTGGTTGCGCATGTTGTAATGGCTGAATAGCACCGCAATTACCTTGAATACATTCTTCTTTCTGGAGTACTGTCGGTGTCGCTAGGCATAGGATCCTAGTCAATCTCTCCCTCTTCCTTCTCCTACTAGGCCTGATAAGTATCCAATCGTTCCATTTATCGTTCGGACTACTGGACATAGGACTGTTCGGAAAGTTCGTTTGATGGATGCGACTGAACGGCTTGGGCTCCAGCCATACCTGTGAGATACGCATTCTCCTATTATTATTGCCCAAGCTCGCTCTATAGCCTGATGATTTCGTTCCTGAGATCCCAAACTTTGATCTTTAGTGAATGCGAGTCTTTCATGAGACTATCCGACTACCTATTCTGTCCATCGAGGGTATTCATTAGCGACTCCATTTCCTCAGCATGCCGTGCAATGGCGCTAGCTATCTGCTCCTCCATCATCCTGTATAGTTTCGAGCACTTGACCATCTCTTCAGTGACTTGCTGAATAGGCATGGGAGGTTGTGGGGTAGGTATTTCCTTCTATTGCTTAAAAATACTCGGAGCAGGCACACCCTTCGCCTGCTTGTTATGGGGGTTATGCATTGCTCTTTTGCGATTTTATTCTTTCTCATCTTCCTCTCTGAGTGCTAAATCGATTGGACGTCTACCTTTGGTGCGGATGATAGTTCTACGGATCTGAAAATCACCACGCCCGACAGGACTTGGCTTGTTCGGGCTCCTGCTTTCTGTCATCCGTAATAAATATTATACGTCAGGCATTTCGCGGTGAATGCCGCCGGTTCATAAACCTAGCTATCTCCTTTTTGTTCGGCTATGATCACCTGAATATGTAGATCACAAGTGCCAGCACAACGAGCCCGAGCAATCCGATGTACTCATATTGTTGGATACTCGACTTTAGTTGCGCAGTGGAGGTAGTGGGAGACTGAACCTCCTCGGGTTCTTGAGCTGATGCCTCTAGGGTCTCCTCCTCTCTTGGGCGCTCAACCTTGGCGCGTTTGGGCTTCTTCTCAACTTCCTCATCCTCGCTCTTCTTTTGGCGCTTCTCTTTCTGGCGCTCTTCTTGAAGCTTCTTCTCTTCAAGCTTTTTCCTGGCCTTTTCCTCCTAATGATTGGGGAAATTCTTCACATAGACTGCAACTTTGCTATTTGTTTCGTTGAGGGTTTTCGAGATATTTGCATGGGTCTTTTCAAGTTCCTCAATCTTGGCTTGAAGCTATTTGCTTTGAGAAGACAATTCGTCGATAGTCTGTTGGTCCCGTTGCCTCAATTAGTCAATCTTACGCTGAACTTGGGCATATTATTCTTTGAGCTTTTTGTTTTCCCTTTGCAGGCTTGGCAAGTTCAGTGTTTTCTGTCGAAGCTCCTCGTAACTGGACTTAAGTTCCTTCAGAGCGGAATCGGGGTAGTATGTCTTTTGCAGTTCTTTCAACGCTTCATACCTACTCTTTTCACGAGTGAGCTCGCCCTCCAACGACTCTTTCTGTCGACGAAGGGTCTCGTATTCCTTTGGATCATTTTTGCTGATCTTCACCTTCAACTCTTCAAGCTGTGTTTGGGCAGCGGTGTTTTCCTTTTTTAGAGTTTCGTTCCGCTGCCGAGCAGTCTTGAGGAGGCTCTTCAACTCGTTGCTCTCGACCTCAAGGTCCTTAATCTGTTGCTGAGCATTACTCACCTTGTTGTTATTGCTTACTATCCTGCCTTTCTGCAGCTCCTCTTCCTTTTTGAGTTTGGTAATTTCCTTGTTAGAGCGCTCGACCTCTTCCTTCAGCTTCTTGTAGTCCCGAATCCGGTCTGAAGTCTCTTTAATCTGCCGGTTCAGGGTAGTGATCTCTTGCTACTCATGAGCAGCGCTCTCCCTCAGCTTTTCAATTTAGAGGAGTGCTGCAGCACGCTTCGCTTAGGCCTCCTTGATAAGTGGCTCGTATTTGTCAGCGACCTCCTTTACAATAGCGCCTGACTTGATTAGCTCCTCGAGCTCCTTGATATGGTTGCGCTGGTTGGCCTACTCTTCAGCCCGCTGGTCATGAAGTTCCTTGGCTTTGCTTTCGAGTTCAGCAACCTCTTGACTGTTTTCACCGCTCTCGGACATCTGTCTTTTTAAATTTTCAGTTTTGGCGTTCTACTACTTCAGTTCAGCGTCAACTTGGGCTAGCCTATCTTCGAGCTACCTCTTCCTCTTTTCGAAGTCTACGCTTTCAGGAGGAGTCGACTAAACCCGTTTGTTGAGCTCACCTGTTGCTTGGATGGTGTTGTTGTACTCGGCTTCCTTATCGTTCAACAAAGTTTCCTTCTCTTTGATGGTGTTCTTCAGCTTGGCAATGATAGCCTCATTCTGCTCATTTTTGCGTTTGGCTAATTGGGCCTGCTCCTGTTTTTTTCTAAGTTAGAAGGTTGTGTTACTGCTCGAGCTGGGCGATCTTGTCGGCTTTAGCCTTAATTTAAACTTCAAATAGGCTGGCGATGTCACTCTCGCTCGACCCGTTCAGCTCGCTCTCAATCATCTTGATCTTGATCATGAGGTCGGTGTTCTTTTTCTAGAAGGCATCCAACTCCTCGTTGAGTTGTCGATGGCGCAGCTCGTTGTTCTTCTCTCGCTCCTTCAGCTCCTTAAACTGCTGGAGCATTTGGCTGTACCGTACCTTGAAGCTGCATAAGACCACACTTACTCCTCTTCATCGACTACTTCTCCCACTCTATCCATACACACCAATAAATTAATTATCAATTAATCGTGTTCAAATTCTGGGACTTCCACGTACCCGCCTGCCCCGCTGTTCCGTCTTCGGCTCTTCTGCTTGTGGAGCTTGTGCTGAAAATTTCGTGTAGAGGTTCTCCACAGACTTCTTAGACTCAGCTTCCTGCCGAGGGTTTGGGTTGACCCGCTGGGCTGGTTTTGGGGAAAAAGATTCCTCTTGATTGAACTGACCGCGAGAGGGACTTTCGTTGCGTGGTGGTCGCTCTGAACGAGGTCCGTCATTTCTAACGAAACCACCAGCTTGCCTTGATTCCGATTTGAAAGGATCTGCGTTTTGGTTAGCAGCCCTGTCATTTGGATATTTGGAATAACTCTTTTCGAAATTTCTTTGGTCGTCTTGGAATTTCGTATGGTTCCTTCCTTTTTGATCGTAGGTTCGTTATGATCTGCGTGGAGCAATGGGATCATCCCGATTAAACTTTGAGAAATTGTTATCTCTATTCTCGCTTCTTCCCTTGTATGAATTTCTTCCATCAGAATTCTAAAATTGTTGTTTGCCCTTCCAGTCATCCTTCTTTGGGCCTCTTCCCTCGTCTCGGCTGCGATCGTTTCGATCACCTCGATCGCTGCGATTGAACTTGTCATTGCGATCTGAACGAATTTCACGATCATTCCGACTGTTACGGTCATCTCGTTTGGGAGCTTCGTACGACTCATTCCTTGAGGGTTTATTTGAGGCCTATTTTGCAGGGCGGCGAGGTTCCTCTTCCTCCTCTGAAGAATCTTCTTTGATTGGTTTGGACTTTGTTGAAGTTCCTTTGGTCACCTTTTCCTTCACTTCGTTCTTCGCTCGTTCCTCTGATTGCTTAATTCGTTCTGCATCGAACTACTTGAACTCAACTCCTCCCTCCTTGAGGTCTTCCAAGAGGATGCTAAATGAGTCGCTCGTTTTGTAAGCTGCATTCCAAATTCGAGGACTAGCCGATGCTTCATCGAGACCACTCAAGCCAGCATAAAAGGCTAACATGTCTTGCACAGCCGTGTTCGTCATCTGTTTGGGAGGCTTGCCAGCAACTGGACAGGTCATACGGTGCTCACACTTGAAGCATACTTTGCCCTCTTAAATATGCGCATGCTCTCTGATTCTCTTGAAGCTTTGGATAGCATCGATCTCAGCCTTGGGACTGCATGACAACAACTGTACTCTTTGACGAAGCAAGGGGTCTTGAGTGAAAGCTTGAAATCCTCCCTTGGCAGCCGATGTAGGATGTCATGGGAATAGTTGCTGAGAGTAGCTGGCACTTCCCCTTTAACAGCCTCCTGGGAGCCAAGTAACTTGCCCAACAACCTCTTGTAAGCCTTCTGATAGAGAGTCTTCATCAAATAACTTTAACAACATCAGACATCTAGAATGCTGGATTTGAGGGTGTTTTTTCTGCTCTTGAAAACTTATATGAGGCTGTCAATGAGCCATTGGCACAGCCTGCCCACCTTCTTGTGGTTGATTGGCACCTTCTCCGAGAGTTCCATCAAACCGTGCCGGAACTCGTCGACCAACTCCTTGCAAGTAGCGATCTTGCTACTTTCTTGGGGTTGCCTTAAACAGATTGAGGAACGTTCGATGGTAGCCTTGCTATTGCAAGTCACTGATTTTTAGAAGAATGGTTATGTGAACTTTGGGAGATGTTTCGTACGACTGTTCGATACACGGCTAAACTTCAATCTGCTCATTGCTTGCACCTCGTGAAAGTTCAGGGACTGGTTCAATCGTCTTCTAGTTTCCTTTAGCTTCGATTCATGACGTTTGTTCAAACTTGCCTCAGTTCGACGGTTTGCTGAGAGGATTTGGGCCTGGATGTACTTGACCAGCTCGACACTGAAAGATTTATTGCCGTAGCCGACTGACTGGCTTTTTAGGAACAGTTCGGTATCCTCAATGAGTTGCCTTGGATACCAGTTTTTGACTTCCTCGTGGGGCTTGCCGAGATAGCTAAGCCCAAAGTCAGAGCCACCCTCCTTGACGAGTGTCTTGTAGCGAGATTACTGAGCTAGCAGGGTTGTGAGCCTCCGAATATCATCCTTGAGCCGTTAATTTTCATTAGAATGGACTGCTGCTTTCGATTTCAACCTCCTAATCTGCCTAATCTCTTGTTATTTCTACAATAAACACAGCTGTACCTCTTCAATCGTCGCCCTGAGCTTGAACTGTTCAGTCTTGTAGAACTCTTCCTGCGATTTCATTAGCTCAATGTTAAATCTCGCATCCGATAGTTCCTGTGCAATAGTCTTCGCCTTTTCCTGCTCCATGATTATCGCAGTCTCTTTGTGTGCGATCACTTTCGACTTCTCTGCCACATCTTTCTTCACTTGCTCAAGCTATCGCTCCGCCAATCGCTTCTATTCCTCGACTTGATTGGATCTTTGCGTTGCCACTCTTAGTTCTTCGGCATGTTTGCCTAACTGTTCAATGGCTGATGCTAGTTTCTCTCTGAGTACAATGATTTCCTTTTCAGAGTCCTCCGATACTATTTTGATGGGTTTAGAATTCTCCTTGTTGGCAGATGATGATATGACCTGCTGCTTCCTCTGCAATTACTATTGGGGTACCTTCTGCATCTTCTGGTAGATGGTGTCGACCTTTTGCTCTTCCTCGGAGGAACATGCCGACTCGTCCTCCTCGAGAATCTGACGGTACTTGCGTTTGATTTCCGAAAGGCTCATTAACGAACTTAATTATAAGCTAACGGTGGAACTGAGTGATGCAATGAGGTCAGTGACCCTCAACACACAGCTGCTACTAGAAGCTGCTGCTGGTGTTGAGCTGGCTCTTTAGATCGTTCACCTGCTGCTCAAGCTTGCAGAGGTCCTCGTGGCTAGTTAGTCGGTCTTTCTCGTATGCGAAGACTAACTCTCGAAGCTACCGGTGAAACTGTTGGTGATGCTGCTATTCGCGATGGACGTTAAGTTACTTGAGTTACTGGTTCTCGGCTTTGAGTGTGACAATAACTTCTTCCATCATCTTGACCTTAGCGGTGATTCGTTTGTTCTCGCACTTAATAGCGAGATGCTCGGTGAGCTCGGCTTTAAGGTATTCGTACTGCTCAGCAATCTCCTCCCGATTGGCTTACAGCTATTCGATGTAACTCTTAGCATCGAGCAGCTCCCTATTCAGATTGTCGTATCGATTTTTGGCAGCAGTGAGTTATTTCTCCATGCTCATGCACATCTTGCATGGCGAGCAGCTGTTGATGTTCATATTCTCAGAATTCTATCGGCTTCTCCGGGAGTTTAGGTTGCCCTCGCATTGATGACATTTCAAGTTGTGCCTGCTGGTGGAGAGCCTGGCCTGCCCGCATGAAGTATTCAACTCAACACGTTTAGATTCCCTCATTTCGGATGTGTTGTGGATTGAACTCGACTTCATCTCGGGGTGGCTGTTCTGGATTGTCAGTTCAAAGATGCGTCGATTCTTTTCCCTGAGTTCCTCGCTCAGCCGAGAATTCTCCTCCTGAAGGTGTTGGTGGTTTACGTGTAGCTTTTCCTTCTCTAGGAGAAACTGTTGCTTGATATGATCACTCTCGATCTGAAGGATGTTCAGGTTCATTCGCAGTTCCTCTTCATTGCTGCGTACTGATCTGTTATGCACACTGTCAGTCGGAGATCTATTCTACGGGTCCTTCAACTGTCTTTTCTGTTTGGATTCGAACTCTAAAGCAGCGCTCAGTGTTATGACTTTCATGCAGGCGATCTCGAATTCGAGTGTATTGCTCCTTAGTGCCTGCTCTGCATTCTGAGTTGCTTATTCTGCATGTCTCAACTCCTCCTCCTTGATCATCATACGACTTGTGAGTTATTGCTGTGATTTGTTCATAGCCCTCAGCTCAATTCGAGTCTCGTTGAGAGCATCCTCAAACTTCTTGGTTGCTAGCACAAGCTGATGATTCTCATCCGACAGCTTGTTGTTCGAGTCGATCATTGACAGCTTTATTCGATCTAAGTCGCTATTCTTGCTTCTTTATGTTGTTAACAGTTTCCGAAGTCCTTCCGCTTCTCTGTCGAGATTGTTCAGTTCTGAATGTAACCTGTTATTCTCGTTCCGTACTGCTGATAGCTCGCCATCTGTTCTGGCCTTCATCGACTGCAGCTCGTGAATTATCTTTTGGTTGCGCGTTATTTCTAGTGCCTACAGACTATCGCGACTGCTCAGCAAATGCGAGGCCTGACGAATGTCGGCTTCCAGCCTCGATACTGCGAGTTTTAAGTTGTCTCGCTCAAGCATAAGCGCCTCAATCCTATCCTCGTAGTCAGCCTTTTAAATTGCAAACTTTTTCGTGAATTCCACCAGCTCGAACTGCCTAATCATTATTTTATGAGAGCCACTGCCCTCAGTAGTGTCTTTCAGCGATTAAGGAACCTGGTTAACTTCCACCTTTCCTTTTGCACGATTTTGTGATATGTCTGCTTTTTTAATTGGCGAGGGGCTAATGTGCAGGCGGTCAGTACTCATTACATCCTTCTTGCTGCGAGAAGCGGGAATGTTGGTGGGTGGGCGAGGCTGTCCCTGCTTCTGGTACTGCTGTGACTCAACTTGCTCGTTTCTGAAGGACATGTAATTTGAAAGGGAAGCGGTTATTATTGTAAAATCAGACTTGCAGAGGAGGAGGTTGGGCACTGCCGCTAGCTTGGTGGGAGTAATAAATATACATGATAAAAAAGAGTTGCGTCCCAAGCGAAAGAGCGATAGAAGGCCGGCCTGTGAGAAGGGAACCTGCAGTCAATGAAGAGCGAGTGAAGTCTTGCTTTAGTAAAAAGGCTGAACGAGGGCACGAACCGAATGTCCGACATCAGAACATCGAGGACCAGCAACAAGACTCAGAGCAGCGTGAGAGGCCTCCATCCAATAAGCAAGCAACAAGGCGCGCGCTCAAGCCGGAGAGCAAAGAGGCAGCCAACGAGACTGAAGGAGGCTCGGGTAGGTCAAGCGATGAACGAATCACCACAAGTCCATAAGGGGACGATTGCGTTAAGGAAATCGCAAAGTTGGTGATGACTGATTGTGGCATTCAAGATTCCTCTCAGCTATAGTCTGGAGAAGAATTTCGCCCGGCTATCGATCAATGTCCAATGGTTCAGGACGAACTCCTGTCCCAGTGCTCTGTGGAAGAGCTGAAGCAAATGAAATGTGAAATGCTCAATGACTGTGATTTCTTTGACCCTGATGAAAACAGCAGGGGTTCGGGGCGGCTCCTCTTCTTGGAATACCAGTAAAAGTAGCTTTACATCAATGAGTCCAAGGCAAGAAAGAGTCCCGGAAAGGGCAAAATTCCTGATTACATCGTTTCAGCATTCCGAGATTCCAGGAGGTCAGCAACACTGGACAAATCTTTCTTTGCGCTGAACAGCAAATAACTCAAGCCAGCTACCATTGCGACCGCTCGCAGGGATAACATGCGGACAGAAGAAACGTATGATACCTCCAACCCATCCAATTCTCAACATTATACCCCAAACAGCCTGACCCCTCGATCTTCGTAAAGCTTCTTTCAGCCAACTGCAATAAGGGAAAGGAGAGCTAGCAACCATAACGCACCAGTACCACCCATGTAAACAATTATTTCGGTCAATATGGAAGAATCCAGCCAAGGTGCTGACATGACCCAACATACCGTGCCAACAAGTGAGGCGTCTATGGATATGTCGATGGTACCCCAAGCCAACTATGACTACTACCAGTAGTACGAATACTACCAGCAGAAGTTAAAGACTCCTGGCGGTGCACAGGGAAGCAATCGCAAGCGCCGTATCATAAGCTTCGAGTAGTCCAAGAATTACATAATCGATCTTGAGAAGGTAACTCCTGTGTAATTCAGATTTAGACCGACGGTCGTACTACCATTATGATCCGAAACATTCCCAACAAGTATACGCAGGACATGCTTCTGCAGCTGATCCACCGAACGCACGGGAAGAAGTACGACTTCTTTTATCTCCCCATTGACTACACGGTACCGTCCCTACCTATTCTTAGAATTCGTGTAATATGGGCTATGCGTTCATTAACTTCCTCCACACCAAGTTTATTCCTGACTTCTACCAGAAGTTCGATGGGAAGCGTTGGGAGATGTTCAACAGTGAGAAGATCTGCTCACTCACTTACGCACGTATCCAGGGCACCGTTTCGCTCATGAACCACTTCCAGAATAGCAATGTCATGTACCAGCGACACAGGAGAATGCGACCACTCATCGATGTCAGCCACTCGCTGGTTATGAGCGATTTGTCCACCATCATAGAGAGGCAACGCCAGGAGCAGGAGCATTGATGCCAATTTTTCATCAGCTATAGCAGGTATAACTTATAGCAATGGAACCAAAGCACAATGCGCACCCCATCCTCCGGATCAAGAAGCAGCAGAAAATGGAGGTCGAGGAGGAACAACCGCCTTCAAACAAGGTGAGCTGGGATGAACCAACCCTCGCTGAGCATCTCAAACTCAAGGGAACATACATGAAAATTGACGAGCCGAAGACGCCCTACCGTAAACACAACAATGAATAGCATCCGATTGAGTCCTTCTCACTAGCAACCGCTACCGAAGAGGAACGATAAGTGGAGCAACACCTTGCTCAAGCACAGCTTAATAAAGCAAAAAACTAGAAGAGGAAGCTGGACCTCGCCGCAATAAATGCTGCACTGATGAAGGAATACAAGGAAAGTGGAAACATCAGTGAGGAGGAGTAGGAGGATGAGCAGAGCCGCCGCAAACGTACCAATACACTTATGCCAGGCGAATAGTTCAATAAAAAGCGGGCGATGCACTATGGCGGTGAATTCAAGAAGATCAACAACTGGTAGAACGACGACGACTGACTATCCCACTCGTATGAACAACATTGCTGGTCAAAGTATCAACAGGGGTAGTTACAGGGCTTGTTTTGCTGTCAGTCGGTGCGAAGGTTGCGGTTGCAGGAAGCTGTGCACAAGGCACCAGTAGTCATGGCTGCTGCTTAATTGTGGCAGGTGCAGTTCTTGTCCGTAGAGTTTCTAGAGGTCCTCAAACTCTATCGGTTGCTCCGAATGGTCTGCAAGCAGGAAGTAGGCGATCATGCCAACGTTCCAACAGTCCCTTTATTTGCTCTTGCCTCCAGATCTGCGTGATCGGATGAGTATGGGGGCGTGGTCTAATGGAGGGCGTCCTTTGGGTTCTGACTCTTCTGCGTAGCTCAGGTCAAAAATCTTGCTGGTGCCTGCTACCAACATAATTTTATCCGGCGATAGTGCCCCGTGGACAAGCCGGCACTCTTCATGAAGATTTTGGAGCCCAGCAAGTATATCCTTTAAAATTCGAAGAGCCTCTCTTTCGCTTAGCTTCTCGCCCTTTGATTGCATGTTTCGAATGTAGCTGCCCAACGTTTCTTCACCAGCTTCGAAGATAAAGTAACGCTTTTTGGAGTCTTCAAAGGTTGAATAGAACTGGATAATATTCTGGTGAAAGAGTTTGTTGTACCAGCCCATCTCGATTTCAAGTCTCGGTTATAAGTTGCTGCATTGTATCGCGTACTTTTCGATTTCGCAGAGGGTTATTAAAAAGCCAGTGGTATTATCCTTTGCTTTACGCCAGCTGCAATAACGACCCAATCCCATCAACGGGCCAACATCCATTGTTATTGTGTCTTTGGCCTCCGTTGTTTCGTCTCTTAGGCTTTTTTTACGGAAGCTTGGTGGGAGTCTTTCGCTAAACGGTTCCCTACGGGTAGTTGTTCCGTAGAGATGCAATGAGGACAGGTCACTCCCTATGCTCTTTCTAAACACTACTTCTGAATGGTCTCGAGCCTCGTTAGACTTTGAGCGAATACTGTCATCGTGGGAATTGACAGTCTTCGCATCTTTCAGGTAGCAGTTAACAGGAGGTCGAGCGGGATGTTCTACTGACATCCTTGAGAATTCTGGTCGCTCATCTATACTGTCCACACGAAAGCTTTCAATATTGACTTGGTGGGAAGCACGAGGTCTATGCTCACCAAGCAATGATGCTGTTGGGAGGGTATGGGTACGTTTGATGATATTCTTCGGTTCTTCCTCTT
>ERZ724508.584-NODE-584-length-25217-cov-6.430848_pt1 | contig 25217 bp, 20 predicted proteins | sample MGYA00376041_ERZ724508 | MGnify/ENA primary metagenome ERZ724508 (study PRJEB28724, sample SAMN07190887) | wastewater metagenome | isolation source: effluent of sewage treatment plant in Hong Hong | place: USA: Christiansburg, Virginia | collected 2016-03-01 ...
AAATTTAATCCAAATTCTAGCTATAAATCCGCTTAACTAAACGACATTGAATTATAGATGATAATATGGTTATTAAAATTAAAACAACGTGATTTAGTTTCAATAAAATTAAATAAATAAAAGGTGCAAATAAATAGAACTGCAATTCTATATCTAAAGACCAGCCCGTTCCAATCAATAAATAATTTGCATTTTTCTGACCAATAATAAATAAATTTGTTAAATAGAAAAACGGATTATTTAATTCTACATTAGTTAACAAACTTTTATAAAATACAGCAACTATTATACTAATAATTAATACCAAATAATAAACTGGCATTAAACGTAAAGTTCTACTTATTATAAAAACCTTATAGGGGTTTATATAATAAGTATATTTCTCATTATACATTTTAGCAATCCAATATCCACTTAAAATAAAAAAAATAAATACTGCTGCATGTCCTATTACCAAAAAATCTACACAATGATGCATTACAACTATTAATGCTAAAAACAATCTAAATAAGCCTGGGCTTTTTAAATTTATATATTTCATGGTTATAAATTCGTTTTTTGTGATTATTTGATATTTATATGATTCTATTTTTTATTTTTTCAATTCTTTTGTTCTCAATACAATAAAGTACTCATATATGGCTTGTAAAAAAGCATAATTGATACCGGCACTGCCATCTAAAAAGGCTCTTCGAATAACAACCATATAAAACCACTTGATAAAGGGTCTACAAGGCATTTTATAGAACAAGCCTTTTTGATGAAAGCGTTTTTCTGTAAAATCTTTTCCGAAAAGTGCTTTCCGAAATGAAAATCGTATTCCCGTATTGATGTCTTCCATGCGCATGGCTGCTTCCATATCTGCATAAGACAAGTGGCGTTGTATCCAATAGCGAAATCCTTTGCTAAAAGGATAATGATCGAGAAATCCTTCAATGCGTTTTGTTAGTCCATCGGGTATGGATACAGGATTAACCAAGCGTTCGTAACGCATTTTAGCTGGCATAAACAAGCGTAGATAAAAAGGCGAAATCTGTGCATGTTTCAACCACGTACCGTTCCAAGCAAAATCTCTGCGCTGTATTTCATAAGCCACTACTTCTGCTTCATCAAAAGCCATTTGTTGCAATTGTATTTGCAGACTTTCTGAAACCCGTTCGTCGGCATCAATGTATAAGACCCACTTATTTTCAAAGGGAATGTTTGCCAAGCCCCAATTTTGGTGGGCAGACCAGTTATCAAAGGTTCGTTGTATGATTTTTGCACCCGCAGCCTTTGCTATTTCAAGCGTTTGGTCTGTACTAAATGAATCGTACACCCACACATCGGTACACCAGCTTACCGATTGCAAACAGCCGGGTAAATCTTGTTCTTCGTTTTTAGTTAATATCAATACTGAAACCATAATCGTTATTTAGCTGGATTTCCTTTTACGGTTGCATGTGCTGCAACATTTTTTGTCACCACACTGCAGGCGCCAATAATTGCAGATTCGCCAATATACACGCCTGGCATAATAAATGCTTGTGCACCTATAAATACATGTGCTCCTATGTATATGGGCTTGGTAATGAGATTGCGTTCGGGCCGATCAAAAGCATGTGTACCACTGCACAAATAGGCTTCTTGAGCAACTGTTGCTTCGGGGCCAATTTCTATTTTACCCAAACTATAGGCATTGCTTCTGTCTCCTAAGCAAGCTCTGTGATGCATGGTTAAGTTCCAAGGAATTTGTATGCGTGCGCGTTGATGTACAAAGGGTGTACCATACATGCGTGCGCCAAATATTTTAAGCCACATAATACGCCATGGATTTGCCGGCTTGGGTGTCCAAGAACAACACAGCATCCACACATATTCCCACAGCAGCATTTTTACACGCTGTGATACTGTCCAAGGACTATCGTAGGGAGATTCTTGTGCGTATAATTCGTCCATTTATTTTATCAAGGTTTTAAAATCATTCAAAAATTGTTGGGCAATGGTTTGAGACGCATAAGTTTTCAATACCAATATAGCAGCTTTAGAAAGCCTTGCTGTTAGTTCAGGATCGGCAATTAACTCTTCAAAGATGTGTGTTAATGAGGCTATTTGGTTTGCCGAAGCTTGATCAAAGATACACCCATTTTTATGATCCTCTATAAAGTCATTAAAGCAAGGTAGTGCCGACACTATAGGTACGCATCCATAGGCCATAGCCTCTCTTGGTGCTACTGGTGCAGCATCACCGCTACCATCCTGAGCTGGGTAACAAAACAAGGTTGATTTTGCATACCATTCTTTTAGATCTGCTTCCTTAAATAAAGGACCAGTAAAAAGAATTTCAACTTTTGCGGGTGCAGCGAGTTCTTGAACTTCTTTCAAATAGGTATCACCACCACCCCCATCTTTAATTTCATGTGGCCCAACAATAACCAGCTTCCATTGTGCACGCATTTCAGCAGACAAGTCTAAATAGGCTTTTATAAGTACATCCACTCCTTTTTCAGGGTGTACACGTCCTACAAATAAAATGATTTTTTCCTTGACCGTACTTGTACTGGGTACATCAAAAGGCACGGGGTTGGGTATGTACGTCACTATAGAATGACTAGATACGGGAAGTTCCGCACGTATAGCTTGCTCTATAGCAGGTGAACAAGCACGCAAACGACCGATGTGCGTATAAAATTTCATTTGTCCTTTCGGCACACGTTGCACATCTGCATAGACCTTTCTGCCTTTTTTGCCTCTTAGTAAAAAAGGCAACCAAAATGTATTGGTTACAATCACATCTGCATCTGAAGGGATTTTAAAAAGCGCATGAATGGAATAAAACAAATCCAACAGCTTTAATATAAGTAAGGATTTAGGGGTATCGTACCCCTTGATGCGAACATATGTAACGCCATGCTGCATTTCAACAGTGGGTAAATCGGCATGCGTTTTACTGATGTGTGTTACCTTGTTGCCCACTGCAGCAAATTCTTGCCCCATGCGAAACCAAATTTTCTCAACAGCACCTCCTTGTATGGGTGGTACAGGCAAAAAAGCGCCTTGAACGATCACTATATTAAGCATTGTTTGTATACATTTCTGTTAATATTTTTTTCCAATTATGTGCAACAGAACGTGCATTAAAGTGTGTTTGAAACAACTCTTTTGCATGTTCTTTCATTGACTCTTTCTGAGCTGCTGTCAATTCCAACCAGTCCCTTAATAGCTGTAATGTTCCTTCGATTGTATCTGGTGCTACAATCCCTGCTTTCGCTTGTTCAATTTCTCTGTAAATATTTACTTTATCTGAAATTAACACAGGAATGCCACAAGCCAATGATTCTGCTACGGATATGCCAAAATTTTCCTGATGGCTCGGCAATACAAAGGCCTGCGCTCCATAAAACGCCCCCCATTTTGCATCGTGTTGCAACATGCCTGTAAAATAGATGTGCTCCTTTACACGGGCATCTGCATCAATATCTCTTTTCAAGTTCTGAGCATAGTCGGTATCCAAACCAGGGCCTGCAATAATTAAGTTTGGCAAAGAAGCTTTGGTTTCCTGCGCAAGTTGTTTATAGGCTTTTATCAATAAATCAATGCCTTTTTTTTCATGAATACGGCTTAAAAAAAGCCAATAGTTTTTTGCTAAGTCAGGATTTGAAAGATGTTGTAAAAAAGCTGCCTGCATTGTTTCTTGATACACTGGCGGCGCAACAATGCCATAGCCTGTATTGATTTCTTTTTGTGGTTTATAGGGCGTATAGGCTTTTCGTGCAAGCAACAATTCTTCTTCACAAGTAAATAAGACGGCATCTGCTGCATGTACCACCTTAGATTCAATCCCCTTCCAATACAGGTTGTTTCGCAGTGCTTTTAATTTCCGACCCTTCGTTTTTATAAAGTAGGGATCCAACATGCCATGTGGCATAATAAAAACCTTGGGTATGCGTTGCTTGGTATTTTTTAAATACTGTATGGCTTTATATACTGCATAACTGGGATATAACCACAAACCATGTACAATTACATAATCATATGTGGGCAGGTGTTCTTTAAGCCAAGGCAATAAATCTGCATGATAACACCAGGGCCCTTTCGATTTCCCAATAGCATGCATCACAAAGGTGTCTTTTTTGATAAAGGCTTCTTCGGCATGGTCGAGCGTTACTACCTCATTGCGAATCCCTTCCTTTAATTGCTCGGGAATGGAATTGCGTATTCCTTGACTCGGGCCTCCAAAAGATGGGTTCATGCTTGCAATAACACGAAGAACGTTCATAGTGATGGGTTGAAAGATAGCTGTATGCCCCTGTGAAGGGGTGTCTTTACTTTAAAGATATTGATTTATTTTAATATTTCCCGCTTCTATACTGATTCAGCGTGCATAAGAGAACAGATATTTCATTGCCTACTTCTTAGATGCGTCGTTTGCAATCTGTTGTTTGTAGATGTGCTCCAGATCTCGAAGCATGCTGTTTGTATCGAATTTTTTAATTTGCGCAAACCCTTTTTCAATCAAGGCTGTTCTTTTTTCTTTCGGGAGATGTACAAGTTGCTCCAGAATTGAGGCACAGCTTGCTGTTGTTTGCGTCGTATACAGGGGGATCAAACCCCCTGCATCGCCACTTACTTCAGACATGGGTGCGGCATCTGTTGTGATTACAGGACAGCCACAAGCCATCGCCTCTGCAATGGGCCAACCAAAGCCTTCTGCAAGCGAAGGGAATAAGAATACCTGCGCACCTGAATAGGCCAATTGAACTTCGTGATCGCTCAAACCTGTCAAAAAAAGAATATCCTTTTTGAAAGGTGAAGCTGCAAACACTTCTTGTATGCTGGCTGAAGGATTTGCACCTACCAGTACTAGAGGGAGCGCATTGGCTGGATATGCCTTGCGCCAAGCCTCATAGATCTTAATTACGCCTATTCTATTTTTGTACCATTGATTGCCGCCTACATGCAATATATAGCCTGCATGCAAGTCTCTTTTCGCATGTGTTGAAAGTGTGTTTCGACTTTCAATCACCTCGTGAATCTTAAAGTCTTGATTCAATCCATTGTACACGACGACAGAAGAGCGTATTTTCTTTCCGTTCAAAAACCGATGTAAGTCTTCTTGTGTTTTTTGGGATACCGATATAAAGTTTTCACCTTGAATGTAGCCTTTGTAAATAAATTTCTGATACAGCTTGCCCGTCCAACTCGTTGGGTTTTCTGGAATTTCACCTAGTGCCGAGCGTTGTGCTAAAAAATCGTGGCAATGAATGGCATGCGGCCTATGTTTTACCAAGGGAACCCAAGGGCCCAAGGCTTGGTCTGTAAACACAAACAAGCTATCGACAGGTTCTTTTCTAATTTTCTGTTTCACATTCAGTGGAAATACCACATATTGATCTATGTAACCCAACCATTTTTTTATAAAACCAGGTGCTGGGATTCGATAAAAAAATGGTTTCGGATACCACAGCTCTACATCATGACCGAGCTTTTGCATGCCCGTGGATAAGAGGCTTGCAAAGCGCGGCATGCTTTGTGATTTCATGAATTGTGGATGTGTAAAAAAAACCAAACGCATACTTAAATTTTATAGTAGTTGCGGTACCAAGCAACAAAATTTTCAATTCCTTGCTTCACCGAATAGCTGGGTTGATAACCCAAATTTGTAGCTAAATCCGATACATCCGCATAGGTAGATACAACATCTCCCGCTTGGAGTGGTTTTAAATTCCGTTCGGCTTTCATTCCTGTTGCGGATTCTATGGCATCAATAAAATCCGTTAACTTCACTGGTTTGTTGTTGCCAATGTTGTAAATTTTATAGGGTGCACTTGATGAAGAGGATTCGGGTTGCGCGGCATTCCAATTGGGATTAGGTACAGGTGGATTGTAGGCAACTTTTAAAATACCGTCTACGATGTCGTCGATGTAGGTGAAATCTCGGTACATTTCCCCATTATTGTACACGTCTATCGCTTGCTTATTGAATATGGCTTTTGTAAACAAAAATAAGGCCATGTCTGGTCTACCCCATGGGCCATATACGGTAAAGAAGCGCAGCCCCGTAACAGGGATTTGAAACAAATGACTGTAGGTATGTGCCATGAGTTCATTGCTTTTTTTGGTTGCGGCATAAAGTGAAATAGGATGATCTACCGATTGTTCCGTATGAAATACTTCTTGCCCATTTAAACCATATACGCTTGAACTGCTAGCAAAAACAAGATGTTTGATCTGATTGTATCTGCAGGCTTCTAAGATGTTCATAAAACCCGTAATATTGCTGCTTACATAGGCATCTGGATTTTCAATGCTGTAGCGCACCCCAGCTTGTGCAGCCAAATGCACAACCATCTCTGGTTTGTAGGTGGTAAAGAGTTGCATCAAACCCGCTTTGTCTTCTAAATTCAATTGAACAAAGGTGTATAAGGGATTTAATTTACTTTTTAAATGCCTGCCATATTGTAAGTCTCCGGGTTCGATGCCGGCAGTATGCAATCTGTTTTGTTTTAAACTTACGTCGTAATAGGTATTGATGCTATCTATACCTATTACTTGATGCCCTTCTTTTAATAAACGATTTACTACATGAAAGCCAATAAATCCTGCAGTACCTGTTACTAATACGATCATAAATTGCTATGATTTTAAACGAATGATGGTGTTATTTTTTCTGATTACATGCAGCAGCGATTGCTTCAGCCGTTGCTGTTAAAGAGTATTTTTTTAATGCTTCTGTTGCCCAATCAAAGCTGCGCGAATATCGTTCTAGTTCGGTAATGGCTTGCGCTAAGGCCTTAGAATCTCCCACAGGAAATGACCTAAATTGAGCCCAAGACTTAAAATCAACGCTAGAACCTACGGCTGTAGTCGTAATTACAGAACAGCCTGCTTGCATGGCTTCATTGGTTACCAAACCCCATGTCTCGCCCATTTTGCGCGAAGGCAATACGAGGATGTCGATTGCCAAATAATGTGCGGGTAATTCGGTTTGGTTGATAAAACCTGGAAAATAGGTTTTGACTCCATATTGGGTGTTTGCTTCCGCTGCCAATTGCTTCAGGTCTTTCTCCATTTCGCCACTTCCAATAAAATACAGGTGTATACGGGATCGTAGCGCTGTGGGAAGAAATGGAAGCTGAGAAAATAAAATATCTGGATTTTTTTTCGAAATAAATTTTCCTGAAAACCCAATTACCACTGCATCTGCTGCAATGCCCGCATTGGAACGCGCTTGAATGCGTAAGGTATTTTTCTCTGCTTCGGTATAGGAACTAAAGCGATCTACCGTACCGTAGCGCGCAGGTATTAATTTATGCGCAGCTACCCCATGACGTAGATAGTGCTGTTTGTTTAATTCGCCAATGTAAAACACTTTTGATAAACCCAAATAGCGTATGCGATAAATCACAGATCGAATAATGGATTTAAAAAACGAACGCTCCCCCGCTTCATCTTGCGTTTCGCAACGCAGCCAAACAGGAATGTTCCTTTTGCGTGCTGCCCGATATGCTTTGTGATCGTAGCGGTAATTCAAACCGGTAAGCAAAACTGCTTGGGGTTTTAGTTCATCTAAAAGCGCTTCAACTCCTTCGCCCGTTAAGGAGGACCAGCCTGATAAGGGCTTTCCCTTTTCGCAATTTAATACCGTATGGGTATAGCCATCTAGCATGGGATCATCCCATGCAACGGTTCGCCCAAAGCCCGCATCTTCGTGCCCACGCACCGAACAATCTGAGCCATACACTACATGTATGCTGCCATCAAGCAAGGTATTTAATTGACGCCAAACAGGGACTCTGTATTGCACAGGATGCGAATCAAATACGAGTAATTTTATTGCCATATAGGTATATTCCTTTAAATTCCTTTAAAAAGGGGATTTATGAATTGAATGTCTTATTCAAAATGAGGCGTGCAATGTCTTCATTGCCCGCTTGTAATTTGCGTACGCGTTGCATACCTGCAAGTCGTATGGCTTCGCATTTTGCTGGATCTTGCAATAAGTCTAGGCAGAGCGCAGCACATTCTTCGGCCGAAGACCAAAATACGGCTTCAACCCCTTCGGCATACATTTCTTGATGTTCGCTGGTGCGTTCTGCACAAAACAAACTCCCAATAAAGGGGACTTCTACCGACCTACGGGTGTGTAAGTCTCTGTTCCCTTTGGATAAAAAGCCCAGACATATTTTTGCCCCTTGAATGGCTGCCACATAGTCTCTGTCATATACGGCAGGGCCTTTCCAATATGCTTTGAGTTGTTCAAAATACGGACTTTTGTTCCAATGATCACCTCGTATACTGATGGGCACCCCTTTTTTTATTAACTCTAAGATAAATACATCTCTGTTTTCATGTTTCATCCAGGTGCCAATAAAGGCTACCTCTGATTTCATGTCTTCGGGTATTTCAGACAGTTCTACATAGGGCTTGTGCATGATTTCGTCGTAAGACATCAACACACGCAGCACGTCTTGCGCGCCTTTTTGTTTATACTCTGCGACATTCTGCACACGCAATACCGCACACAGATCATAGTAGCGTATTGCTTTTAACAAGGACATGAAGCGATTACCGTCTCTGCCCCCAGTTGGGTCGTCGTTATTATACAATACCACTGGCACGTTCAAGGTTTTTAAGGCCTTCATACTGACAGGTCCCAACAATTCGCCACTGTTTACCCAAACAAGGTCTGGCTTGGATTGTAGCTGTGTTAATTCTTTTTTTAAAGCATATTTTATCTTCGATTGTAAGAAGGTATATCCCGTATGGTAATGAAAAAAACTTTTCAATTTTGAGTTTACATTGAAATTTATAAAGTTCTTTGGATTAATAAATGAAACATCATTGCCCAAACGTTCCAATGCTTGTGCTCTATGAAATGCCGTAGCGCTCGATTTAGTTTCTCCTATGTATAAAATATTCATTTTAGTGCCTCTTTTTATTCATTTTATTCCTCTTTATAAAAAACAGAAAAAATAGCATTACTATGTCGATGATAAAAAATATCAATACCGTTCTAAAACTTACTAGCCACGAAAGGACAGAACCTTCGCCAATACTTAATACCATTGTCTGAAAAAAAACAGCCACTAAAGCCAAGTAAGATAATAATGTCGGCTTAATTTTATAATATAAAAACAAAAAAAGAACCCAAATTAATAAAAAGAAAACAGGATAACCAATGGAACCAACCCATCCAAAATCTGTGTATGCCCCTAAATAAATAGAGTCAGCCGTGTCCGAATACCCAATTGGAAAATGCGTATACAACAATTCTTCTTGTATGGGGAAATCTATTTTATTTGGTATAAGTGCACCTGGCAATGCCCAAACAAGCGAATGGATTAAATTATCTCCCATCATAAAATATTTTGCTCGTTCATCTAAATGTATGCATTGTGCGAGTGGGGTAGCTACTAAGGGTCGAGTTGCCAAATTCTTACTGCTTCGAACCTTCTCTTCTTCAATTAAGTCACTTGAATTTACATAGGAATCAAATGCTTGAGGCAAAACATCAATAGCACTACCTCTTACATCTTCAACATTTGAATTTTTAGTGCGCATAAAATTATTAAAAAGCAACAATTGTGATATGATTGGATATACGATTATAATCAACACTATTAATTTTATGATTGCAGGTCTTTTATTGGATAAAAAAATATACCAAAACCCTATAGAAATTAAATAAAAAACAAAACCACTTCTGCCTTTACTAAAGAAAATAAAAGCTAACACCAAAAATGATACAATAGCTAACAATTGTATTAACATTTTTTTATTTAACTTTTCATTAAATATTTTATAGACTAATAAAGCATTCAATATAATATGAATTGATAAAAATGTTTCGTAAAACACATTCCAAAATGGTTTTTGGCCCGCTTCATAGCCTTCAACTACTATAGAACGTTGTCCTACTATTCCTGAACCGATTAAGAGTAATTCAAATAAAACCAGCAGAAAAATATAAGCATATAAAGTAATATTTTTTATGTACATCATTTTTAACAATTGCTTCACCACATTTTGTTCTAAGCTTTGAATCATTTTTGCTGACCCTAAAAGCGCAAAGAAAAATGCAAAAACAATAACAAAAGAAATTGCAATGCAGTAATAGGAAACAGCAGACTCAAAACCCAATAAGGTTTGTAGGGATTCTTTCATTTCCATATTCTCAGAATAATGAATATAGGAAGACGTCAACCAAGCCATAAATTGTATGATACACAATACGATAGCCCCCAAGCGCATAAAACGCAGCATTTGGTTTTGGTTTTTAAGTATGGTCCAAAACCAAGCAAAACAAATGATTAATCCTACTATAGCTGCAATGTTGCCAACGAACACACTATCGAATAATGCAGCAAGAATCCATAAAGGTAGGGTGAACAATATTACCATGGGTAAGGGCAGTTCAAGCCCTAACCTAAACAATATGTCAAGTCGCTTTTTTTTATGAAACTGATTAGATAAGACTAGGCTTTTATCCATTTTTTTATTTCCATTGCCATGTTATTGCCATAACTATCCCATCCACCCAAAGAGGTTACTTTTTGCAAGGCTGCAATGCTCATCTTTTGTTGTAAGGCATGATCGTCGGCGAGATGTTGCATTTTTTCTGTAATGTTCTTAGGAGAACGAATGGGTACAATGAAGCCTTCTATGCCATCTGTTAGGATGTTTCTTGCTCCGGTATTGTCGGATGCAATTACAGGACAGCCACAGGCCATGGCCTCGCCCAATACCATCCCAAATCCATCTTGTATGCTGCTCAGCACAAATACATGCGAGCTGCTAAACCAATAGGGCAATTCGATGTTTGGCACGGTGCCTTTAAAAACAACCTGATTTAAATTAAATGTAGGAAGCAACTCCGCAATTTCCTTCGTTAAATGCCCTATAACAATAAATTCTTTTTTAGGATGTTTTAGATCAATGAAGGCTTGCAGTGCATCTAAAAACCCTTTTTGAAAATGGATGTTACCCACCCACAATACTCGAAAGGTCTCTGCATCGGGTTCTGCCACTTTTGAAAAACGCTCTAAGCGGGCGCCGTAGGGGATTACTTTTATTTTAGCATCGGCAATCCCTTGCTCCAAAAAAGATCTGCGCGCAAATTCGGATGGTACCGTTATGATGTCTGCCTGTTCGTATTCGTGTTGTTCCTTATCGATAACCCGTGGGTCAATACCTGCATAGGTATAACCCCAACGTTTGTATTCTTCCGTTAATAGGCTGTTTTGTGTTGCAATATGTGCAGAGCCTCGATCGCAGATAAACTTTCCACCCAAAGCCTGCATGGCACGACCCGAATGTAAGCCGCCACCAGAAAGTGCTAGGATAATTCCGGCTTCTTTCAAAGTACCTGCCACATGTTTGTCTAAGGTTTCGTGTGCCAAGTGCGCCCATTCCCGATTCAGCCATGCCCATTTATCCAATCCAAACTTGCCCCGTAACATATAAGGAGCCTGAACCCAAGGAAAGGTTTTAATTTTCTCTGCAGGTATGCCCTGTTCGTCTTTTAATTTAAACTTGGGATAGCCTGTCCAAATATGTTCCAATAAATTGTGTTTCTCAAATTGGCGAGCCAAATGAAAATGATGAAAACGACCTATTGAGATTTGCGTAACTTTCATGTACTATACGTATTATAAGGAACGATCGGGATATTGTTGATTGTGCTTCTTTTTTAATACAGATGCTAGGAACTTCCTGCCTATGCGTCCGCCAAAACTACACATAAAAACAGCCCAACGTCCCGTTGCAGAAGAAAATACAAAATCAGATTCTTTTACTACACGATCCAATTCTTTTAGATAGGCATCATTACCTCTTAAGGCACTTTTGAAACCAACCCAACGCTCTAAGGAATCATATACTAAGGTACCCATAAGTTTTAAGAGAAACACAGAATACACCTCTTGATTTGCTAATTTCCCAAATAAGCGGTTCACAATACGCGCTTTTTGACGAATGATTTCCCCTTGTTTGTTTAAGAAATTGGATGCTGCACCCGGATGTCTGCGCACAAAAACTAGATTTTGGGCGTCTATTCCAAAAGGGTGCTTCCCTGCGATTCTAGCCCACGCTTCAAAATCACCTGCATAAGGCATGTCAAGCCTAAAGCCCCCTATTTGGCCAATCAAGGATGTACGCAGCGATATATTAGATAAATTTCCAGGAATATTACCTGAAGTAAAAAAACATAAGGCTGCTTGTGAGGGATAAATCACTCCAGGAACCTTACCCGCTTTGAAAATGGTTGCGAGATTCTTGCCCACAGATTCATAATTGAACCGAACAAAGGCAATATCTGCTGGTGCCTGTTCCCAATAGGTATGAATGGATTGTAAGGATTGGCTGCTGGTGAAATAATCGTCTTGGCATAAGAGCTGCGTGTATTCACCGGTAGCTTCTTGAAACAAGGCATTTAAGTTGCCGAATATCCCCAGATTGGTTTCTTGATAAAAAATACGGATTCTGGGATCTGTTAAGCTGCGTAAGTATTCTCTAGACGCATCGGTAGAACCATCGTCGCTGATGAGTAATTCCCAATTTGTATAGCTTTGGTTTAAAACCGATTCTATGCATTCTTGTAGTAAAGGCAAGCCATTCCATACAGGTGTTATAATAGATATGTGTGGAGTATTATTCATTTTTCAGAAAACCCAAACCCGGCAATTTGGATGCGATTTGTTTTATTTTATCCAATGCTACTGCAGGCAATGAGGCAATATAGGCTTTGATGTTGATTAAAAACAAGACCATGCTGATTGCAACACACCCTGTTTTATAGTCGGTAGGCAGATAAATCATTGCGCCCATGGCGCTGGCAGCAATCAATACAGAGCATGAAGCCAACATGGATGCTTTTTTAGGCCAAGCCATGTGTTGGGATTCCAACCATTTTTTTGCTTGTTGGCGATATAAAAAAGCAGTTATAATTTCTGCTGCCAATAAAGAAAAACCAGCACCCACAATTCCAAAATATGGAACCAAAAGTACCATACCCCCTACTACTACGATTGCAGATACAGCCGAATTAAGCACTTGCACTCGGAGTAAATTATTCCCACGAATGACGGTAATGGCGGGCTGCGCAATTGCATAGACCAATACCCCTAATGAAAGTACGGCAAATAAAAGCGGATTGAATGCAATTTTATTTCGGGTCCAACTTGCGAATAAAGGTTCTGCCAACAATTGAAAAACAACAACTCCTGGAGACATCACAACAACAACAATCATCCAAACGGTAGCAAATGAGGCATCGGTACGTTGTTGATCGCGCTGATGCAAGAAGCGCATCAATTCAGGCATAAGTGGGTTTGTTAAGGTTCCCAAACCTTGTAAGGCGATATTTGCTCCGGTACGCATGGTTGCAAAAGCGGCAACCCCAGCTGCGCCTGCAAGTGGGGCCAATATTAAGCGAGCACCTTGTTGACGTGCATTTTCTAGTAAATCTTTTCCCGACAAAGCCAATGAATATCCAAAATCTATGAAACCCAATTTAATGGAACTGGTGACAAAACCAATGCGTTCTTTTTTCATGAGTCTGAAAATATCGGCATACAAGGGAATGTTATAGGCTACTGTTGCCAAGGCAGCTACAAGTCCAGCTCCAAAGAGCCCTGCTCCAGAAGCTACTGCAATTACAGGAGCTGCAGAAGTAATTATAGTTGCCCATACACCCCACCAACTCATGCGGGGATAATACCCAAAAGGTGTTAATGCTCTTCCTAAAATACCGCCTACACTGCCACTTAATAACCAAGCAATGGAACTAAATAATAAGGCCCATGCAGCATCTTGTATTAAGGTAGGTTGTGAAAGGATTGCCTTTTCCCCAATCAATACATGCGTAAAACCGCTTAGTGTAAAACCCAATACAATGGCTATTTGAAGTAGACCAATGGTTATTCCCATCCAAACACCAGACCATACATGTTGGGCGATTTCTTCTCTTCTATTTTCGCCCAAGCGCAAAAATTCAAAACCCAAATAATTCTGAAAACCCTTGTCTAAGGTCGATAAAATATTGAGTACTGCTTGAATCGCCAGCCAAATTCCATACAATTCAACTGGCCAATAGCTTAGGTATACTGGAACCAATACTATTTGAGAAACAATCGAAATGAAGATTCGTACCCATGATGCAGCACTCCCTGAAAGGATCCTATTTGTTGCAGACATACGTTGTTGATGTATATTGAAGCATGAAACTTATATTTAAGAAAAGATGCTTTTTAAAACTTGTTTGTAGCTGTGTATTTCTTTGTTGATTGCCACTTTGGTATTGTAATACCATGCGCCCAGACGATCTGTATTTTTTTTCTTCGGTGTATGCAGGGCTAAGGCAAACTGCTCTGCAAAGGGAGGTTGTTCCAAGGGAAAGCGAATTGCTTTGTGCCAATGGCTGGGGTTTGTTGGATGCAGAAACTCGGTTGTTTCATCCCAATTTCTCCATTTATGCAAAAACCAAGCTGGTGTATTTACTTCTTTTGCATGCCCCCAGGTTTTGAGTTTTTCATGCATTTGCTCATCCGACATCACGTAACCATAATGGTAACACACAAAATCAATTATCTTGGGCGCACGCGCATTGGTTAATCGTTTGCTTGTAAAATGGATGTCAGAAGCGCAACGCAAGGCAAAACCTGCATTGGTACCTTTTATACTTCCGTTTGAATACGTGACCACATAATGAGACGATTTCCAAAAATTATACCAGGTAGTTATCAATAAATCGTTTTCGGTATTGGAAGCTAAATAGGCTTTTATATTTTCCCATGTAGCCTCGGTATAGAATTCATCGGCATCTTGAATTAAAAACCAATCAAAGCCCTCCGCTTTGGCTTTCTGCAAACAGGCATTGCGCATGGCCTCTTCAGTATCCCAGTCTCCTTGCACAATTTCAATTTTGGAACTCGAAGCTGACTTTTGAATATCCGCAAGCGTGGTTGGGTTTGCACCAGTATCTCGGGAGTCTTGTACATAGCCCCAAGGGCGATTGGGATAAGCAATGTAAATTTTATCTACATGCGGCAAGGCGTTTTCAAGTACCGCTTGTATAAAACGTGTTACATTATAAGCTAATATATGAACAGCAATTTTCATGAAAATAAAACAGGGATGTGTCCCTTCATTTGTGCGTTTATGATTGCTTCTTAGTTACAAAGTTTTTAAATCCTGCAATGAAAGCTTGAATTTTAGATGGCTTCTGATCTCCTTCTTCGTAATAGCCGGAATAGGCACCATAGTAATAGCCCATGCCATAGGAATTGTATTTATTGTGCTCGGCACGCGCATCATTTAAAATGATGCAGGCGTTTGGTACATCTTCTTTTGCGCTCAATTCGTTGATAATTGCCAAAGACTGCTTCGCCGTCATGCCTTGACGCACAATGTAGGTTGTTACATCTACTTGTTTGATTACGTTGAGATAATCAACTACCAAACCGATAGGCGGACTATCTAAAATAATCACATCGAATTCTGTTTTCAAATAGGCAATCAATTCGTACATCTTTGTCGAGCTCAACAATTCCGATGGATTGGGGGGAATGACACCGGAAGGGATAAAAAACATATTTTCATGTTTTTTAGAAGGTTGTATGATTTTTTTCATCTCCACCATCCCAGCAAGGTAATTGGACAAACCTGTTTCTTTGTCTTCAAACAATTCTTTATCGATACGGGGTTTGCGTAAATCCATCCCAATCAATACTACTTTTTTGCCTGCAATGGAATAGATGGATGCCAAATTGATCGCAATAAAGGTTTTTCCTTCCCCACTACTAAAAGAAGTTACCCCAATGATTAATCCTTTTTTTTGTTTCAATATAAAATCCAAATTCAATTTGATGGATCGGAAGGATTCAGATAAACCCGATTTGGGTTTGTCCAATACACTGTTTCCGGTAGCAGCTAGCGAATGAACCACACTGCCGATAAAAGGCACTGAACTAAATTCTTCTATGTCTTCTTTGGTGTATATTTTATTATCCGTAAAATACACATACAAGCAAAACAATAAAGGTAAAAACAAAGCCGCTATAATTGAACTTGTGTATAATGTCTTTGACTTGGGCGAAATCATACCGCCATCGTAAATATTTGCCACATCTATTAGTTTATTGTCGGGCGTGCTGGAAGCTTTTGCAATACTGGCTTCGGCTCGTTTTTCCAACAAATAATTATAGATCCCATCATTGACATTAAATTTACGTTCGATGTTTAAAAATTCGCGTTCAGTTACCGGCAATTTGCTCAAACCCAATTGTATGGATGCTATATTTTTGCTCAATTCGCTCATGCTGATTTCTGTTGCCCGATTCAAATTGTTTAAATTTTCGAGCAAAGCATCTTTGGTATAGCGGATTTGGCTTTCGATGTTTTTCAAAAAAGGATTATTGGGGGACGAACTGTTTTTCATCACCGTTTGCTTGTCGTTACCCAAAGCAATCAATTCCCCAATCAAACTATTGAGATTGGGATCGTTGATATCCAGTGTGCTTGGTACAACCAAAGCCGTATAATCTTTTTCAGCCGATACATATTCGCGTATGTATTGAAAATACTTTTGACGGATATTTAATTTAGCCCGTTCGGATTCCAATTCTTTTAATTTGGTATAATCTATTTGTGCTTCGTAATTGATGTCCATCACCTTATTCTTGGAACGAAAATCTACCAAATCACTTTCTACCACATTTAAGGAATCTTTGATGACATGCAATTGATAATCTATGAAATTAATGGTATTGACAGCTATCTGGTTTTTTTCCACCAATCCTTGATTGATGTAGACTCTCGCCAGCATATTGGAAAAGGCAATGCATTTATTTAAGTTTGGACCATTCACACCAATATTGACAATGGACGCTTCTTTATTAACCGGAATAACGGAAGTTTTTCCTTGCCAATAGCGGATTTGAGATTCAATGTCTTGAGCTACAAAATAATATACATGTCCAATTTGATATGTAAGAAAACTGTCTTTTTGTAGGGTGAAAATACTGTTTTCTATGTGTACAGGTTTTCCAAACGTCCCTTGGGTTTTAAAATTCAAATAGCTATTTTTTGAATAGCTGCGTGTATCATCTATACGATTATAAAAAGTGGGACTTTCGGTATCTATTTTTATTTCAAAGGTAGAATCCGATAAGGCAGACACATATATTTTGGTATTGGTAATTTGCGGTGTCATGGTATCGGGTATCACCTGAAACTGCTTAAAGGGATAGGCTTCTATGTCTTTGATGGTACCCGAACTGTAATACGAATATCCAAAATCCAATTGCTGCATGGTGCGGCGCATCATGGTATTGGATTTCATAAAAATCATTTCATTTTCCAAATTATTATAAGGCGCAAACATTTGTGCCCCTTCTAAAAAATTGGATGATCCCCAGGCATGACTGGAGCGATCTTTAATAAATACTTTTGCCGATACACTGTAAATAGGTATGGTGTATTTTAAATACATGTACACCACGCCAAAGGAAAGGGCTAAGGAAAGGGCAAATAAATACCAATTGCGGCGAATGATTTTAAAAAATTTATTAAAATCCAAGAAGCCTTCCTCTTGTTGTGTATGTGTAACCTGATTGCTCATGGTATAAAATAATTTTAATTTCTGCTGATAAAATTTAACACTAAAAGAATGGTAGAAACACTGGCAAAAAGCAAGGTTAAACTTGCCGTGTTGAATTTTGCCACACCCGATTTGTTTGGTGACACATAGACTACATCATTGGGTTGCAGATAGAAATAAGGATTGTACACAACATTGATATTGTTTAAATCAAGTGTGGCTTTTTCAAAATGCCCATCTACAAAATTACGAATGACTTGAATGTTGGATCGCTTTCCGAAATCCGTTAAATCACCCGCACTGGATAAGGCTTCCAAAACCGTAACACGTTCATTTGTAAAAAAAACGACACCAGGTCCTTTTACTTCTCCCATCACCGTAATTTTAAAACTCGCAAACTTTACAATCACGGTGGAAGTAGATACCATTTGCTCTACTTTTTCGGTTACAGAAGCTTTAAACGCATCCAGAGTCAAACCCATAGCTTTAATGGTGCCTAATATAGGAAGCGCAACATAGCCAGTATCGTTCACCAAATACCCTTTGATGTATAAATTGTTTGGTGTAGCTTGTACATTTACACCTTCTGGTTCCGTGTTAAAAAAGGAACTCAAGCGGGGTTCTGGACTCAATATTTTAATGTACAATACATCTCCCGGACGAAGTTGATAGCTTAGTATGGGATTGTTAAAAACCTTTGCAGCCGTATCGCTGATGCTCCCTTGAAAATAGGTCTGCTTTTTAATTTTTAAACAGGATTGGGACAAAAAACCACAAAACAGCAGAAAAAAAAGAAAATATCTATTCATTTGACCTTGATATAATAATGTTGGAGTTGAAGCATTTTTATAGCTATAGTACAATAATACGAATAAAAAGGGCATTATAAAAGGGATAAAGAGAAATAGTGGACAGTGGACGGTAGTAAGTGGACACAGTGGTCAGTGGACCAGTGGATAATGCCTGTCCCGCTTTTGGGCGGGATTCAGGAAAAAAGCATCGAGTAGCTTGGTAGAAATTTAGAATTTGCTATTGTTCCAGCAAACGCCAAATATACCATTTTTCAAATTGGCTAAACAAGCTGTATGTAGTATCCTGTAAAATTGATTTCTTACCATTCTCTTACATCAGTAGCTTATTGCTCTCAAACCCCATAACCTTTTAATTCTAAATACGATATAAATACGAGCAATACTGCTTTTGAATGCTTTACATAATATATAAAAATATTCAAATAATCCTATCTGTACGTTTATTGTGAGTTTAGAATTGTATATCTTCTAGAATGTTGATTAATTTAAGTTCATAATAACTATATTTGTAATTGGCTGAATGTACAAGCAGTAATTCAATTAGATAAATTACGTTTGAAGTAAAAATGTTCGAATCGTATTTATTTTATAACATAGTACCTTAACACGTTAATTATATGGGATCTAAATTTTCCGCTCTATTAAAATACTCAAGCATATTATTTTTGAGTACGCTTTTTTTTCAAAGTCAGGCTGCAACCTATTACTCTCAAAAGAGTTTAGGAGGAAGCGCTAATCCAAACTTGTTATCTGCATGGAATTCTTCCATTGTAGGTGGAGGCTCCAACCCAAGCAATTTCACTTCGGGGGATGAGTTTCACATTGTAAACGGAGACAATATGATTGCTACTGCACTTTGGACCGTGTCTGGTGGCGGCAAATTGGTTATAGAATCGGGCAAATTTACGGCAAATGGTTTTGACCACAATCTTACAGCAGACATTCAAAATACAGGTGAATATGCTGTTAAATCTGCTTATAGCAATTTAAATTTAGGTGCTGTAAGTACTACATCAACCTTTACTGTGGAATATGTGCAAGGAGGAGTAATAAATCACATGCGTTATATAACTTACGGCGGCAATTTAAATGTCAAAATTACAGCAACATCTATTTTAACTGCAAGTTTTAGCAATAACTTATTTGTAGGAGGCAATCTAATACTTACCTCTACAAACATTAACCAGATTTACTCGATGGATAATGGAGGTACAACTACAATTTCTGGCAATTTAATTTTAAATAACGGAACATTCTGCACAACCTCCTCTTCTTTCAATCCTACATATAATATTGGCGGAAATATAATTATCAATAATGGCATTTGGATGAGTACGAAATCACCTGGCTCACCTACATTTAATATTAATGGTGATTTAAAAATGTTCAATGGTACGTTTTATGGAAACTTCAATTCAACACCTGCTAGTGGAAATTCAACCTATAATATTTCTGGAAACATCTCTATAACTGGCGGGAAATATTATGCAAAGAACTCTAATTCTTCAGGTTTCCCTACGTATAATTTAAATGGGATTGATAAAACAATTTCATTTAATGGCGCAACTATTTCTAATGACAATCATATCGTAAATATACTTGGAAGCTATAGTCTGATATCAGACTTTTCATTGAGTAATACATTAACCATAACTATTGGAAATTCACTTTTAATAGGAACTAATACGTTAACACTTAAAAATAATTTTATCGGTAACGGGGCACTAATTGGTGGTGGCACTTCTAATTTAACTATTGCGGGATCACCTGTAAATACGATATTATTAAAAACAATCACATTAAATACCTTGACTATATATAATGGGAACGTTACTGTTGCTTTAGCAGCTCCAATTACGGTAACTAAAGCATTAAATTTATTGGCAGGTAAACTGAATAATACTTCTAACGCCCTTCTTTTATCTTCAGGTTGCACTATTACTAAAAGCGCAGGGAAATTACTGAAGGCACCGACTTATTTAGGTATAATTAATCTTGTATATACAGATAAGGCTAATTTAATGGATTTGGAAATCCCTTTTAATAATTCTACCGTTATCAACGATTTAACCTTTAACAATCCTGTAATAATTGAATTGTTAGATAATATTACAGTTAATGGGACTCTAACAATTAACTCCGGTGCATCCTTTAATAACAGAAGTAAAACGCTTACTATTCGAGGAAATATTGTCAATAATGGTACGTATTTAAATACATATAGCACTACTCTTTTTGATGGCACAAGCACACTATTAGGTAGTTCAGGTTATACCTTTAACAATATTACCATTAACAATGGAGCAATATTGACTTCTTCAACAGGTATTGTATCCATAAATAATGATTTTATTGTAAAAACTGGAAGTGTTTTCAATGCAAATACTGGCACGATAGCCTTTGAAAGAACTGCTGGTAGTCAATCCATTCCTGGAAAGATTCAGTACTATAATTTGCAATTAAATTATGCTTCCAATAAAATTCTTCCAGCTATAGATACCGTATTTGTAGCTAATATTCTTAATACAGGTGTTAGTAATATATTGACCACAACAAACAGTTCTATTTGTTTTAATGGAGCAACGCAATCTATCCCTACACTTGCATACAACAATTTAATTTTAGCAGGTTCGGGTACAAAAACGCCTGTTTCTTCGCCTTTAACTGTATCAAATAATTTAGCTGTTTTGGGTGGAGCAATTTTAAATGGTTCAAACGCTACAATTAATTTAACGGGCCAATGGACATCTGCAAATGCAAACTCATACAGTGGTTTAAATGGATTGGTTAATTTTACTGGATCTACTCCTAGTAACATCAATGCAAATGGTGCAAGCTTTAATGATGTAAGCTTCAACACCACTTCAACTGAAACATTTACGTCTGCTGCAACGATTACAGGTATTCTTACATTGACAAAAGGTACCATAAACACAGGTGGGTTCTTAGTTGTTAATTTAACTACTGGTGCTGTTAGCGGTGCGGGTACAGGTACATTAAATGGCAATGTTACCTTTGTTAAAAACATCCCTACTGCAGCTTCTAACTTCTTAGCCTTCCCGGTTGCAGGTGCAACAGCAAATGACTTAGCGGATGATTTTGAATTTGTTAGTCCTTCTACTAACAAATCTCGTTTGTCTATTTGGGATTGCACTACACAAAAATACTTAACAGGGCAACCGATCAATACAGCCTTTACTCAAGGTATCGGATTTCAGTTTTATGCTACGGTAAGCGGTGATGTAGATGTTACAGGTGCCTATGCACATGCGGCAAGCTATACCACTACTGCTTGTTCTGCAGCTGCAAATAAATTTGTATTGGCAGGTAACCCCTACCCAAGCACTTTGGATTGGAACAGCGCAGGTTGGACCAAAACAAATTTGAATGATGCACTTTACTTCTTTAATCCAGCATCAGGCACCTTTGCTACCTATATCGATGGCATACCAAGTAATGGTGGTTCTCCTTACATTCCATCTTTCCAAGGCTTCTATATCACTACAAATGGTGGTGGAATAGGTTCATTAACAGCTACAAACACAGTACGTACAACTGCAATCAATCCAAATCTATACAGCAGAACGGCTGTATCAAGTGCATTTGCATTAGAGGTTTCCTATAAAAACTATACAGATGAAGCGGTTATTGTTTTAAATGACAATGCTTCATTTGATTTTGAAGGCGATAAAGATGCGCTTAAAATGATTAACCCAGACGCTGCACCCTCACTTTATACTAGCTCATTAGGAGTAGATTACAGCATCAATTCTGTTCCTTCTTTAGGTTCAAGTTATGTGATGCCATTGGGTCTTAAAGTAACTGAAACAGGTGCGTACACCTTTATTCCTAAAAATGTAGATGCAATTGAAGGTAATGTGTATTTAGAAGATAAGACTACTGGTGTGTTAGTAGATTTAAAATCAAACCCTACACATACCGTTACAGTGGATTCTACGCAAACAAATCGTTTCCAATTGAGATTTGCAAACAGTGGTACTTCAACTACAAGCGCTACAACAACAACTATTTATTATTTTGATGGTACAATCAATGTTACCTTGGTAAACTCAAACACTACTGGCAATTTATCCCTTTACAATGTATTGGGTACTGCAGTAATGAGCAACGTTGCTGTAACTGGTTCTGGTCAAATTTCAACAACAAGCATTGCACCTGGTGCATATATTGTTAAAGTTGTTGAAAATGGTACGATTACTTCTAAAAAAATCATCGTACAATAAATCTACTTCTCATTTTAAATTAAAAGTCCTTTGTTAAAACAAAGGACTTTTAATTTAAAATCGTTAATTTAGTGGAACACTACACATTCAATACGCTTTTAATCAATACAACAATGAAAAAATTTATCAACCTAAGCATTTTATTTATTGGCTCTTTTTATCTTTCAATTGCATCTTTAATGGCTCAGTGCCCGGATGGTTGCGAAGGAACATTCCCTAATTGCAATCCATGTTTTGATACCTCTACCCCAATTGATGGCGAGACAGGCTTGTTATTAGTTGTAGGTTTGGCTGTTGGTGGCTATCGTTTGATCAAGAAAAAAATGGCTTCTTAGTCAAGGATGGTTTCAGTCTTGATACAGTTTTTAAAATCCCTTTACGCTCAACTACAACAGAATCGCATTGCATTTTTCTTTCTGAAATCTGTCGTTGTTTTTGTTATTTTAAAATATTCCTTCTTAGCATTTATCGGTGCGATGGATGTAGGAGGTTTGTTGTATTTCCCCATATTGGAAAAATACGACATTATACAAGTTGTACGATACAGTTATATAAACCCTACAAATTGGATTGTTCGTTCTTTAGGCTACCCTTCGTACGCCTATAAATTGGGCGTGACCATTTTAGGTCCAGGTGGTGTACAAATCAATAACTCTTGTTTGGCAATCGAGACAATGATTGTTTTTTTCACACTCATCTCGTGCTATCCAAGTACCCGAAACAAACTCGTGCATCTACTTATTGGCTTAAGCTGCATCTATCTTTTGAATCTATTGCGCATTGTCATTGTATGTATTTCAACCACCCATTCCATTCGCGTAGCAGACTTAAACCATACCATCTTTAACTTAGTTGTGTATGCCTTTATCATTATCTATTTCTTTTTTTGGTCGAAAGAGAAGGCCGTGGCATTACACTAGACGTATAAGAACGGAGTACTAAGGCGGCTATTACTGTCAGGAAAAGGCACTAGGTACGAGAAAACAGTTGTCAGTGAACAGTGGTCAGAAAAAAAACAGCTAGGTGTTAGTAGGGAGAAGTATAAAGTACTTAGTATAGAGTACTAAGACGGCCTCATCAGAATAAAATAATTGGGCAGGAAAATATTAGCTAGGTGCTAGTTTCTAGACGAGGAAAATAAGATTCTCTTGATTTTAACAATTGGAAAGGATATTGAAAAAAGTTTTTTAAATTTTATTTTTTTAAATTTTCACTGACCAATATTTACTGACTACGCACTAATAATTAAACGTAAATCTCCCGTGCATACCAGGATGTATTTCATTCATGCTTCATAATTCATAATTCATAATCCTCTTCCTCTATTTTTTAAGTACCGAAAAAATCTCTTCTACAAAACGTGAAGAATCAAATCGTTTCTGAGCAGCTTCTTGTGTTTGTACAATTTGATGTTTAAAATTGAGGAGTTCTGTTGTCACTTTTAGTAACGTGTTTGCCAAAGCACTTGAATTTTGTGCTTCCGCCTTAACAAAAGAAGTGTATCCACTTATATCCTTAATACCGCCTTGATAGGTAGAAACGACTACATTGCCTGTAACGTATGCTTCTATGATACTGAGGGGCTGCCCTTCCATGACATACCAGGTTGGCAGCACAAATACATCGGACCAATACAATAAGGCTTTTTTTTGCTCAAAGTCTGCCTGTCCAAAAAAATACACACTCTCGCCGAGCGCTTCTATTTTTTTATTCAGAGAATCCCCTATCCCCTTTTCCATACTCCCAGCAATGGCAACTTGAAATGCCTGTTGTTTTTCATTCTTTAGAATCAGTAGAGCATCCAAGAAATCCAATATACCCTTACCCAACATTAAATTGCTTAGGAATAAAAACCTTGGCTGCGCATGTGATGTGCGCGCAATGGGATTTCCAATTAGACGGGGATCGTAAAAATTTTCTACTACATCAATATGTGCCTTGGGAAATGTTTTGCTTAAATCTGCTGCCAAACCAGATGAAAGTGCAATAATGGACTTACTGCCATGTAATAAATGTTTAAACATCCACTTTTTTAGGGGACTCATTCCATCATACGCATTGCATACATAGCCTCCATGTATGTGCAGCACATAAGGCGTACCCAAAAGCTTAGCCAAACAAATAAACGGAGTATATTTAACCAAACCCCAAAAGGTTTGTCCAATGGCCATATAAATAACATCTTCCCCTAGAACTTTATAGAGGTATTTATAGATATAGAGAAAGGTGTAAATTTTTGATATACTGATCTTGTCCCCTTGTCGGGATGCAATTGCACCTGTTTCGGTATTGATTTTAGAAACAGCCTCTCCTTTTATAACGAGTTGTTGGTATAAAAATTCATTACTTACAGTTACCCCATTTATTACAGGCGGAAATGGCCCGATCATTAAAATCTTCATGCATTATATATAAGTAGCGCAAAATTACGGAATTATATACGATACGACCTACGCATAAAATTATAATATGTAATAAAAGGTTGATTTGTGGAAAGAAAGAGAGAAAGTACGGAGTACGGAGTATAGAGTACGGAGTACGGAGTATAGAGTACGGAGTACGGAGTATAGAGTACGGAGTACG
>ERZ724508.585-NODE-585-length-25209-cov-5.090999_pt1 | contig 25209 bp, 34 predicted proteins | sample MGYA00376041_ERZ724508 | MGnify/ENA primary metagenome ERZ724508 (study PRJEB28724, sample SAMN07190887) | wastewater metagenome | isolation source: effluent of sewage treatment plant in Hong Hong | place: USA: Christiansburg, Virginia | collected 2016-03-01 ...
TAGCCAAGGGAAATGCAGTCATCAAGTAGGTGCGTGTCAAGGATAGCAACGTACAGTACCTCGTAAGCATGATCAATGTCTCAGATGACTTTTGGCTGCAACGCGAGCTACTTGTCGTGATCAACCCAGATTTGCTGATGGCACATCTTATGTGCTCAGAATGAAAGTTGGCTTAAATCATGACTTTCTCTCAAATCATGACTTTCTCTCTTCGCTGTGAATCTCATGCAGATAATTGTTCTGAAGAGGAAACACTGCTATGCGATTCGTTTTATTGGGTTATGGATCAATGGCTCGGTCAAGTAGTTGGAGTCTTCTGGCAATACGGTCCTGGACTTTCCGAGCTTTCTCGTTAACCTGAGATGCAGGTCCAGGCACCTGCTGTGATCTCTCGGTGGTCCGAGCATCGACAAGTCAAGCATATGACATTGCCTGATGATAGCTGGCAGGTTTCGCAATACTGGGAGGGTGGACATGGCACACATTTGCCACTCGTGTTTTCGTAGTAGCCTGAGAGGCGGAGTATTGGACAATAGTGTACCATACACCCCAACCGTGGATAGCTGCTACGTAGCCAGGTACACACAGGAACTATTTGTGAATTGCTGGGAGCTTTCACAATCACAAAAGGCACAAGAAGCTTCCTGAAGGCAGTTCACATGCATAACAGCCTAAAATTTGCTGTTTTCTTGTATCTTAAAAAAATAAGTTCACAGGTGTTCGAACTCTATGTACAAATGCGCAAGTTTAAATGGCTGTGTTTGGATTTTCATGGGATCATCTGATCTGCATGCAGGTGGGTCCTGGGATGCTAGTGTCATCTTGGTAGCCCACCTTGCATGGGCAAACATCGTGCGCCAATTATCTGTAATCCTCGCAGCGGCAGGCCGTACACACCACGCTGCCCGATGACAGTTAGCAGGTTTTGCAGTACTTGGTAGCAGGACACGAGGTGCAGGTACCGCTAGCGTTCTCGTAGTAGCCGGGAATACAAGGACAGAGGTTATTGGTCCTGGCGTCAGGGGCAGTCACTCGGTGGAGACCGGTACAGGTAGTGCAGGCGGTGGATGAGCTGCAGGTCGAGCATCCATTCGGGCAGACGACTGGTGTTGGCGTGGGAGTGGTGTTGTTCATCGTGTAAAACAACCCTTTGAAACTCGGGATGTTGGCCTTGAATCCATTACTTTTTAGTGTGAATGCTGATGAGGAAGTATAGTTGATTGACATGCCGTGTGCTACTGTAGAGGCCTCAGCTCTTGTGTGGTATTCTACGAAACCAATTATTCCAACCAAATGTTCTCCGGTCTGAACAACTACCGATGAGTTGAAAGAATAGTCGATTCCGTTGATCTAACTCGTCGTATCACCTGCTAAATAAACGCTGTTGCCTGAATAGTACCCGCTGGTCTTTGTAATGTCAGTTGCTTTGTTTACCCTCTGGAAGAATAGTGTGAATTAACTTGCTGTTGCTGTGGTTACTTTTACTGATAGCTTTACGAACCCAGCGTCTGAGAATGTCTTTCCCGATCCATAAAGGTCAGCATATTGCGAAGCCAATGATAGACCTTACCAACCACTTATATACCATTTGTACTGAGCGGGGCTGAAGTATACTTGCATATCAGAAAGAGCTGTTGGAGTGAAGGATACACTGGAAAGAAAGGATCCGACGAACACTTTGTCCGGTAGATTTGAGGAATCGAACTTCACCAGCGTGTTGTAGTCGAAGGGAAAGTCCACTGTCGTATCTGTACTTGCAAGTTGAATATGAAAAAAGAAGGCTTGAAGTCGATCCCCTTGAGTTGCGAAGTATTTGAATTTAATTAAGGTTAATTAGGATTTCGGAATGACTAGGTAGGGGCAATGCAAGTTCTGATCTCCCCTTTGGTTCCTGCCTTTCTGATTGACTGGAAAATCGGTGCTGGAAAACACTCATCAATACTTTTGAGCAGCGAGGGACGTTGATAAGTAACCTAACTTTGGTGAACTCCTCAGCAACGTCGGCCTGGACTCACCTATCGTTCAAGGTGAAATAAACTTCTCCGAATCGTTGAAGGTCCCCTCGTTTGTGAATGTATAATTAATGTCAATCAAATCTGAACTGTTCGCTTGGCATTCTCATTGGAAACAAGCAGCGTGTTCACGAACTGCTTACAATTCTACTTTCAAAACAATACGTGATGGAAGACTGGCAGAATATGCAGATTCGACTGAAAGTAGGAGGACCTTTTCAAAAGCTGTCGGCATCGACGATTTCGATTGTGTTTGGCTGTCCTTTTTCGTCTATGATTTAGTGAGTACGATGCCAACGAATTCTTGAGCATCCTGTTCCTATAAAATTTGATGTGAGTCCCTGGAAAATTCTGCAGGTGATTGGACTTCGCTGTTCAACCCACAATCATGGCAATTTGCACACATGGCGAGTAATGTTCAGTGAGTTGGAAGGAAAGGATGGAGAAACCTTCTTGCAAATCCCAACAAAGAAGCCGGTTTTGAGCCAAATTCGAAATGTATAATTCGGGACAGAACACAACTTATAATACTCAGCAAATGTTCCAATTGCAAAGCAATAGCGACTGTCAAATTCTTTTGAAAATAAATGAAGTTCCGAAGTTACGCATAAGTCAAGACAGAGTGTGTTTGGCCATTTAAAACGTAAGCATGAACTTATCACGGAAGGCTTTGATAGGTGGTAACGAATCAACAGGCAGATGGCTATCCTCTGCCAAAAGGGAAGAGTTTCTCGAATAATCCTCGGTCTTAGTCCTTAAGTATTCGTTCCGCAAGTCGCACATGACCTTGCCGGTTGGGAGAGCCTGTTCGTTTTGTTATACTCTTCGCCTTATTCTCTTGACCTATTTGGGTACGCAGTTCATCGGAGCATATCGCCTTCCCAGATTATTTAGTTGACTAACCCTCAAGCGAACACCACACGAGCCATCTGCACGAACAGTGCGACCAGCAACAGCTCTAAGAGGACCTCAACGGCAGACATTTCCATATTAATAATTGCGAGTGCTGCTCGCTTCCGAAGTTTATAATGCTGAATCGCAGTGCCATGCCGATCAATACCATCAGTAGCCAAGCACCGACATTATTGCGTCTGCGATGATCGGCTTAAACTCCTCAAACTTTCCATTCGCAGCATTGGGGTGTCCACGGTTGGATAGCACAACTATTGTAAGGTTACGATCGCGATCGGCCCACATCATAGCACCGGTTGAACCGTCGTGGCCGAAGCAGTTACGCAGCTTTGTACCAGGGCACACTGTATCAAAGCCTAGGAATAAGTCGATAAATACCATAACCTCGGGTGTTAGCGTAAGGAAGTCCCTATACCTTCGAGATAAACTTCTCAACGTTAGTGGCGTTGAAGATTCTCGCAGTGTTTCCGATCTTGCCAAGGTTCAGCATTAACCTGATGAACTGGGTGACGTCGTCTGCAGTGGAGAAGAACCCAGAGTGGCCAGTTTCTCCGCCCATGTAGTACGATAGACGTTCGTGTGGTTCACCACGGACTATCCGTTTGCGTAGCTCTGCATCGTACTCAGTTGGAGCCGTCCGATAGAAGTATGTCTTATCAGGATTGAACATGGTCTACTTTAGACTCATGAACACTGATCGTTGATGATAGTAGTCGCCCAATGTCCTTCCCGTGATGTTTTTAATGACCTCTCCGAGAACGTAGAAGCCAAGGTTGGAGTAGCTGCACTGACTGCCAATCGGGTAGGCCGGTTTCACGTAAGACATGTATGTCGCGAACTCCTCGAATACTGGTGGCAGCGGGCCTGGATAGTCAAACAGCAACCCACTGTTGTGCAGCAGCAGGTTGCTGATGGTAGTATTCTCCTTGCCCCCGTTCTTGAACAATGGAAAGTACTTCGTGACTTTATCCTCCAAACTTATAAATTTCGACTCGTAGAGGGAGAGGATCGCAGCTGTCGTCCCCATTGTCTTGGTGAGGGAAGCTACGTCCCACAGAGTGTCGTTCCGGACGAGCTGCTCGTACATATCCGTCCGATACGTGAGCGTCCCATAAGCATTTTGGAATATTGTTGAGGTGGAATTGCCCACCAGGACTACCGCGCCAGGAAACACGCGATTGAGAATGGCATTTGCAAAGAGATCGTTGACTGGTGTCCAATCGTAAGCCGTGAGGGTTGGCACCACCAACAGCGCTAGGAGGCTTATTATTCTCAGCATTAATGTTAATATTCTGAGCAGCCAGTGCTGCATATAGTCAATGCACTCATGATCAGGATAGTCGGCAGGATTCGCAGATATCAAACTTGCAGTAGCGGCAACTCCACACATCGCTTGTCTTAGTTTACTGGCAGATATCACAGGCCCGTGCTGAGTTTTCCTCACTAAATTCTACCCGTTAGAGCTTGTCGCCAAAATAGCAGGTCTCCTTCCAATCGATACGCTTGCACTTCTGGCAGTAGAGCCTCTGGGGCTTACACTCCATACAAAACATACTCAGCAGCTTCTATTACTCGCATAGTTCGCACTTACCAAGGAATTGGCTGCTGTTGTACCCAAGCACATGGTTCTTGTCGCAGTACAGGTAAGTTTTCATTCGACGGGACTACGAGTCGATGCTTACCAGTCGCTCTGCGCAAACAATACAAATCACGATTTTGCAGTCCTTGTCGTGCAGTACATGTCCATGTTCGGACACCTGTGAGCACAGCATACACTACTCAGCTCCAGGTCGTAGCTCGTACTTATGCCGGTACTAACATTCAACGAGCCTATTGCATTTCGGCTATTTGCAAGCAAGGCAGTAGATATCGCTGCAGGTCGTACACTCCTTCCAACAGACCTTCTACTTTTCGCAGACCTTACAGACCCCCATGCGTGGTTCAACCAACACAGTGAGTTCGTGTTTGTTGGTGCAGTGATTGCTCACAAGATTTCGTATACGATTAACAATTTCATTTTGAGAGTTATTCACAGGAAGCCTTTCGTAACAAATTTCGCACACGTCGAAGTTGCAGGTAGGGTCTGAGTGAACACCGAGTCCAACAAGTCCTGCACTCATACCGCACATATCGCAAATCGTTGACTTGCGAGCAGGTTTCACGAATCTGTAGGAGTGGCCAAGAGGGCAGCATTCTTTGCTGCATGGTGGGGGCCGACATCGTACGCAGTATGTCTGGTGACACTTTGGGCACTTGGTTCTGCAATCACCCTTCTCTGAGCACTCATGACAAACCGAATTGACGATCTCCTCAAAGCTACCCACATAGAATTTTAGTTCGTGGTTGTTCGAGCACAAGTAGTTGTTTCGGAGTCTGTTGGTTGCTTTTACTTCTTCGGGAGCGAAAGGGCATACTTGCAGATGCTTTTCAAGATCTTACACAAATTCTATTGAGCAGGTCGGGGAGTAGGGGCACACTATATGGATTTTTTTGTGAGGAATGAGCTCGAACCTCCAGGGTGTAATGCATTTCTTCGGGCAGCTGACCTATCGCCGACCATTTTTGCACCATTCACTGGCACAGCGGCGACAACTCATAGACTTGCAAGGTCCAAGACATTGAACTGGATCAACGCACAGGTCCATGCAGAAGAAGCAAGTTTGACTTTCGTCGATCTGCTCCGGGTGCTGAACGTAGTCTTTCCTTGACTTGTCCATTTACAATTATAGAGAATGATATGGGATAGTAGTCAGGTGGCTCATCGAAATCTTCTCCTTGCCTTTCTTCGAAGCCTTGGACACTTGTTCAATCTTTTTAATGAAGATGTTGCAGATTTTCTTGTCGAGCGTTTCGGTTCGATAGGTTCTTCGGACTTCGGGGATGCAGGTGGAGAGACCCGAAGATTCATTGCGTACATTTTATCATGGAAGGGATTCTGGTTGATTACCTTGAATATGCACGCTACTGTGGTTAGAAGCATTAAAACGAAGTCAGAAAACTTGTTGTGACAGACCTTCAATTCCTCGTCATTTGCAGCCAAATCGGCCTGAAAACGTAAATTGGGCAGCATTTCCCACAGCCTTTGATGCCACCTTCCCACTAACTCCTTCATCGTAAGGTCTATCACGTCAAGTGTATCTTCAGGTTTACCCATCAACGCCTATTTGTTCTCGAGAAGCATTACTGCCAGCAGAACAAGGATGTCTGTTAACTGTGGCTGTGGGCAGACCCATCCCACTCGGGTGAGGAGCCGACTCAAGGGTTCCGAGTTGTCTATCGCTTCCATCAGTGCTACTCTCAATCCAGGGGAATTTGTAAAGAGCAGGTGTTGATCCATCTTTGCCTCGATGCTCGGGATGGCAGGAGGGAGATCCTAGTCTTCGTTCGATTTCAAAAGAAGAGTCTCGTGCTATTGCTTACTCGGTATACCCTATGTCATCCACAACAAGGCAAAGAAGAGAGTTTCCTCGTGGATGCTCAGAAAGTCTTGAATGGTGCTTGTAGTATTTGGCACCTTTCGTGGACGTCCAGGGCGTAGCTTTTTGATGTATCTACGCTTTGGTGGCTTGACCTGTTGCTCCTCTACGTATTCCTATTTCAAGTCGTTCTGTTGGCCTGCTTGCTCGTCGTTGGTTCTTTACATAGCAGTATTATAATTCCGTCAGGTGGTGTACCGACCACATTGTCAGTCGTATTCGAGATCGAATTAGTATTACATAACTATTGTGATCAGTTCGAGTGGGATACATCATTGGTATTTTTTGTCGGTGGTGGATTCGGATTGTGTCTGCTGATTGCGGGTCGATTCTCTGACGGTATAGTTGTAGTAGTGCTGTGTCTGGATCTTGCGCTTCTTCGCTTCCATTCCAGTCATCTTGGTAACCTTGATAATAAACAAACTTGTCTCCACGAAGATTGTCATCACTATGAAGCCTATGGCGAGCTTCATAGCATCCACTTGTTCCCAGCCGAAGAAGTAACGACCCAAGCAGAAGCCTGTGATTCCGGCCAACCAAAAAGAAAAAATGAAAGTCATCGCGAAGGAAACTGTTTTCTCAAGGTCCTTCACACCACCATCAGTCTGTCTTTCGAAGTAGTTCTTGTCTGCGTTCTTTTTGTCGACCAGCCGGTCATACACGCGCCTGTCATGCTTATTTTGAAGCTATAGGACAAACCGTTTGTGCTAGGCTGAGGGTTAGGGCTGTGAGAGTGACTCAGCTTCGAGAGATAGCAGCAGGTCAGTCTTCGGATCGAATAGTTCTTTGAGTGGTACATTCTGCGCTTCGGCTATCATTCCTAAGTAGCAACTGCAGTACTCACTTGACGGTACTCCAGGTATGGCTGCTGCTTGATCATCTGCACCTCCGCCTTCGTTCCCTGTTGGTTATGCTTGTCAATGCAGTCTCGCAGTGCGTTCGATACTCTCACCAAAACCATCTGAATAGCAATTAATGCAAAGTAAAACTCAAGTCAATCGACAGTGTATTTGAAATGCGGCAAAACAAAAATATCACTCTCGATGTATAGTTGTCCTTCGCTGCTATTCACGAAGAACGCAGCTGGTTGAGTAGCTACCGTTTCACCTTCAGCTGCTTCTCGAATATCCGGTTGCTCTTGCGCTACTGCTCAATCGACTACCGGAGGGTCTGGATTATCTGCTCGTTGAGGAAGTACTTGCGGCTCGACTCAGCATTACCTACGTCCTTCAGCTGTTATTTGGTGTTTTCCTGTAGCAGGCGGTGTACGCTGTTCGCTTGGTTTATTATTCTGCCGACAGAGCCCCTCGAGTGGTTGCTCTATGAGAGAGGCCGACTGCTGAGGGTGAGGGAGTTGTGCTTGGGGCGCTGGGGCGAGCCGATGTTGGCGAGGAACTTCTGAATCTTCTTCCGGCTGTGTTGGAGGGCATCTTGCGCGGCCTCCACTTTCTCAATTACATTTTTCAGCGGACCACCTCGATAGTACTCCATCATAGTCTGTTCGCTCGTTGATTGCTAGCTTATCTTGTTGGGCATTTCGTGGATAGTTCGACGCTTCTGCAGCGTTTGTTCAGTCATTGGCCTGCGCTATCAAATTTAATTGCTGTATAGCAAACCGAGAGCAGCGTAATGGAAGGCCGGTTCAATTGGTCGACGATTGATGACAGAGTGTAGGCTGATTGCTAAAATCTGTACAAATTATTGTTTGACAGAGTAAATGTTGCGACAATTTTGCTCAGTCAAACTCAAGTCTTCCAAGCTGATGGTATGCCTGTCCCTCATAACTATCTTCATACTCATAGTGGCTACAGTGACCATTGTCACCATCATCTCCAAAACCCCAATCATTATCCTTGCGTTGGGGCAAGCACAGGCTGGGCATATAGACCTATCGATATCAACTATTGGCAGCTCCACCCTGAACAATACACAAATCCGATCACTCACACAGCAAGACTCGATGCCAAGAATCAACGTCGATGGTATCAGGATCAATGAGATTTATGGCACTGGTTGGCTGATGGATTTCGAGGCTGAGAACCGTAACCACTTGGGACACTTCGGGTTTGACATTCCAGGAAACCAGGTGTTCCTCCACGATTCATATGGAATTCCGAAAGGACAAATCGTCTAAGTGGAGATACCGGCCTTTGGAGTTTCGATCGGATCGATTGTGTAGTTGCTACAGAAGGCTGGCGTACCTGATAACATGACTGAAGAGGATTTTAACAAGACAGTAGGTATTCTCCAATCAATGTGGAGGCTCACAGGAACATTTCAGGTTGCTGGTACGTTCTCTACCTCAGAAGGGAAATTTCGATAGGGCGAGACCGCTTACTACGCTTATTTTAACATCAATACCGTCCTGCAGTACATTGCGATGCAATAGCTCAGGAACTAACTCAATGTTTCGTAAAGCATACTAAGCTGCGCATAGCAACTGTTGAGTCCAATCCGACTTTCAGACTTCAGTGATAGGGTGATCTTCAATATGCCCAACCGCACCGAAGTGTACGGTGAGGTCAACTTTGACGTGGTCTCACAGCAAGTCAGCAGCTTCAGTACCGATATCGTCGAAAAGTTGGGCGTATACGCTATCCAGCCTAGTCAACCCATCCTGTACTTGCTGTTTCGGATGAACTACTTCGGCATGTTCATCGGCGTCATTCTCAAGCTCATTGTCTTCAGCCTCTTCTGCCTCAGTGTGCTGATGATGTACAACATGATGATGATCGGCGTGGAAAGTAAGAACTTCGATTTCGGCATGCTACGTACTGTAGGCATGAATCGGAAGAGTCTCATGCTGGCAGTGTTGGTCGACAGTTTGAAGTATGTGGTGGTGGCCAACCTGATGGGCTTCCCTGTGAGCTATGGAACTCTCAAAATTGTCAGCAGCATCTTCACTAAATTCTTCGGTTTCGACTATGTACTGGTACCGACCTTCGATGCAGTAGCAATTGCTGCTGTGGTGGGATTCCTCGTACCCATGGTCGCATCGTTCGTGCCTATCCGTGTTGCCTTGGGCGAAAAGATAATCGAGTCTATCAACCCTGTTCGCAATAAGACGGTGGCTATAAAGCACTAAACCTATATTGAAGGAAGACAGTTTCCACTATCCAGATTCCTGTTCGGTCTGCTTTCCTGCAGTATAGGCTGTATGATATTCTATCTGCTTCCACAGTCACTCGCGGACCAGAATGTTGGGCTGCTGCTCATTATCTTCTTCACACTACTGATTGGGCTGTTGCTCGGACTGGTGATCCTCACCTACAGCTTCCAGTATGTGTTGGAGAGAGGAGTGGCGTATCTTACTCTGTTCTGGCTCAAGGCTGCTGATCTAAGCCTCGTCATCAAGAATCTCTCTGCGCATCGGGAGAAGAATAGGAGAGCAGCGCTGCTGTACTCCTTGTCTGTCTCTTTCATCGTGTTCGTTTCGGTGGGTATATCAATTCAGATCCAGACCATCTACAACGAGCTACTGAAGCAGCATAGCTGCTACCTTGAGATAAACAACCAAAACTACCGTGGAGTGGACAGGTCCTTCTACGATGAGCTGTTCAATAATCCTGAGTTTAAACCAGTGATAAAGGACTACTCCTACGTGACATACTCATTACAGAATTATCTGAACCGATTTGAACGGGTACAGAGCATTCAAGCAAGTGACAAAGCCCGACAGTTCTTCCTCAACAACGACATCTATGGAGTGAGTCCGAACTTCTTGAAGACGCTCTACTTCCAAAATTTCGAAGTAAGCCAAACTGTGAGTACAAATGGGCTCGATCCGATCGAGTACCTTTATACTGAGCAAGGACAAAACACCTGCATCGTCAGCTCATACCTCGCTGAGAAGCTTAATATCGATGTGCAGGGAAACAATCAATTCTTGCTAACGCTCAACTGGCCAACCTCCAGTCACCGGTTTGTCAAGAACGTCAGTAGTGTGTTTGCGAAGGGTGCTGGCTTACCCTTCAGTTCGTTTATGTTCCTGCCTAGCAGCATCGTCGTGCCCTTCGAAGGCTTTGCCGAACTGGCGAACCTTCCCTCTCTCAAGTATGTACCCATCTAAAAGTACAGTTTCAATTAAAATAGGATAAAAATTGAGCTGTTCAATTCAAAGAATTCGAGTGTAGTGGCCAACAAGCTTCGCAGGGAGATGGCGAAGGGCGGACAGAGCGACTCGGTGTGGGACTACGCAGAACTCACCACAACAATCAACGATATTGAGTCTCTCTTAACCAAGATTTTTCTGATTCTGCTGGCGGTTGTGTTAATCATCAGCTTCTTCTCGCTGCTGACGACAGCATCAACAAACATCCTCAACCAGACCAAGGAGATATCCATACTGCTGGGACTAGGGCTGTCCAAGAACAGAATCACTGGTATCTACATCTACGAGGCCTTTGCTCTGGTACTCACGGCCTGCCTCATTGGTATATTCGTAGGAGCTGTACTAGCTGTACTTATGGGCATGCAGCGTTAGCTCTTCGGAGACTTCCCAGTCGAAGTCAATATTTCGGGTGTGTGGATCATCGTCGGTACTGCGGTACTCTCCGCAGTCGCCAGCACTCTGGGGACCATCCGGCGAGTACTCAACCACCGGGTCGCCTAAATTCTGAAGATGACCTGACTGTGCATAACATTCTATGTTTATCGATTCGAATTCCGAGGAAGCAATTGGCTGGACCGTCGCAAGTAACATTTTGTACCTGATGGTATTGGCAGTTCAATTAGGGCTTCGAACCTCCTTCGCAGGTCTATGGATGAACGCCGCGTTCGCTGCAGGAGGTTTCCTATTGGTGCAGATTGCCCTGATAGCAGTGAATTGGCGATATTACCGAGAGCAACAGCTGAAGCATTACTTCGCACTGCATGGCTGGCTCCTGGTAATGACGTAGCTCTCAGCCATGAGTATCGGCTACCGTATGGATCTCAAATACGCCGAATTTTTAGTGAGAGTTCCATCATACTTTATCTGTTACGTCTACTTCCTGGGCATCATGCGGATATTGGAGGATCCATATCCAACTGATAGCTCCAACCTCCATTGCGGTATGAACAAGCTGATATTCAGTTGGCAGAAGAACAAGTTCCATGGTAGTACCGACGGGCGTATCCCTCCTCTTCGGGAGCCTCCTTCAAACGGCTATCTATGATGGCTACTACTGGTACGCAACAACATCTGTATCCTTACTCTTGGCAGGGACCCTCGCCTACAGATATTTTCGCAGTCACAATTTATGGAAATTGCTCAAGGGTATCTACAGCTGTTAATGATTCTTCATCTTAATAGCTATCAGATGTTCAGGTCGAGCTAAATTCCAACTTTGGCTGCTTGCTTGTAGGTCGAACCGAGCGGAACACTGGCACCCACTGCCACGGAGAACTGGTCATGGGCGATGTGTTTAAGCACAAACGAAAAGTTCAGCTTGTCATTGAGCTTCAATTTCAGACCGTTTTTGGTGTCCTGTTGGTACTCAACAATCCCGGTAACGTCGCCGACAGACTTGGTGGCAGGGTAGAAGTCAACCTACACTAAGATGTTAAATACCTGTAGCCCGTAGCGTTCCTTGCTGTTACGTCGGTACAGTCCTATCAAGGACAGGTCACTGAACCACTGGGTCACAGCCTTCCAGTTATCGGTATGCTTATCCCAGGATTGGTTGGCACGAGCGTGCACTTCCCAGTTCTTCTCCAGGTAGCCAACATAGACCTCCTTCTTCAATACTGAAGCTTCCAGCAAGTTGAATATTCCCAGCAATCCGATGTTCCAGGCGCCGTGCCTAATATGTGTTCGATTGCCAACATCAATGTTCTACGTGTCAACTACATCATACCTTGTATTAGTCAACGCGAATGCGAGTGTCCGAATGGCAATGCTCCGAGAGGTTTTGGAAACCAACAGCAAATTTCTTGTCCCGACCCTTCCTGTTAAGGTACAAGGAAGAGTAGGTATTGAACTTATGCCCACCAAGTTTGGTGACTCCGTAGTCTGCATGTAACTTCAAAACATCCTCCGCCAGTCGAGCGTAGAGGGTATTGGAGTCAGCTGGGAACCATAACCGCAGCTCGTTGGCTGTGAGCAACTTATCCTCACGCCAGTCGAGTCTCTGGCGAAACTTCACGGATGCACCCTGTGTGGAGATGCTATTGATCTTGACGGTTGCATGGTTGTCGTGGCAGAAGCTATCCTTAAAGATCTTCGTAAAGTAGCGGTCGAGGCTGGTCCACTTTTCCTTCGAGATAGAATGTGGCACGAGAAACTGGTTGGGGTTGATCATAGCGAAATATTATTGTTGCAGCAAACAATGGATATTTGTGTGTTCATACGTTTTTTCAGAAGGGAAGGTGAAATATAACAGTCGCAATGTCCTTCAAGCGAGTCCGCGATATAAACTTCATCGGTCCAACAGACGGAGCAGACGATAAGTTCAATTCGTGCCTCAGTGCACTTTACTCTTCGGATAGGGTTGAGGCATTTGCAAGTGTGGAAAGATCATAGCGATCTACAGCGTATTCGTCCAAGGGAGATGGGTTAAAAAAATACAGCAGGTGACAGAAACCATCAATCCTACTAGTTCGCCAGGGCTTAATAACTCATAGAATAATATGTGCGACAAGCTCATAGTTGGAACAGTATGTCTCCCCGACACCAAAGAGGCAATACGGCAGCTGACTGTTCTCAACCGGACGATGATAGTCCTCTTCTTCAAATCCTCCTATCAACTGTTCAACCTCCATGAGCAAGTGGCCATTCTAACAATGCACTATGAATGGGAATTCTCGGAGACCCCTCCACTGGTATACTCTCGCGAGGAACTCATCCTTCGACTGCAACATCCAATGCACATGATTCTGTTGAATGTACTGAAGGGTAGCTACACGATCATATACTAGTGCTATCCTTAACTTTGCTACAGTGTAATCTGCTTTAGCGACAGCAAACAAATTCTCATTGGCGTCGAGTTACCATACGGAGTCAGTTATGAGTCGTACCCCAGTAAAGAGAAGTTTGAGTGGCAAACCAACATGATGAATCAGTCGGCGTTTGATCGAGAGGGCACATTGGTGGCCACTTTCAATAAGCGGTACCGAACTGGAAAGGCATTCAAGCTGTTAGATACGAATACCAAGCAGGAATCCACTTACATTGTGAGCAATAGCTAATGCCGAGACTGGAGGAGTGTAGCGAACTATGGGAAGCAGCTGGCAGTGATAGTCGGTGATGCAGCCGGTTATGAACCTCCAAAGTTCTTTGTCTACAATCTGGAAAAGAGGATTGTTATCAAGGAGTTCGAACTTCCAAGCCTCAATAAGATATGGATGAGACCGCAATTCAAATAGCTGATGATCGAAGAGAGGCTCGAAGATGGCAAGCATGTGGTCAGCTTGGCGTGCTTGAAAACGGAGTGGCTGGAGACAGTGGGGAGCTTCGCACTGGAGCCCTACAAGCTGGCGAATTGGAATTAGGGTGCGAGGGTGGCAGTGTACCTCCAGCCGTAATAGAACAGGAATGTGCTGAAGGTGTTCCGTACTTACAACAACCGCAGCAGGTACGTACACCTGATGGACAATCTCGGCATTATCTCTAAGTACCCACGGAAGTTATGCGATGAAGTGCTCAAGCTGCTTTGTTGATCTTCCGTATCCGATGCATGAGAGAGTAATTTCTGTGTCTATCGGTAGTTGTGGTGGAAGTTGGCATATAAATCTCAAATAATATGGAACCTGATTTCAGACAATCTCACCCTCAGCACGAACTCAAGCCACAGCAAGTGTTCAAGATCTATGTTGCGGGAGACACCGGTATCGGCAAACGGACCTTCCTCAAACAATTCCAAGCGGAAGAGTAGAAGATTTACTGCAACATGCGTTACCATCCACCTGTGAAAGTTCATTTTCTGACCAACCATGGACCCGTGGTTCTCGAATTTCACCGACCTGTCAACGGAGGTTTTTCTTACGCCTCTAGAAATATGTTTGGGATGCAGGCAGCCATCCTGATGTTCGATCTCACATCCAGGATAACCTACAAGAATTTGCCAATGTGGAGGAAGGAATTGACTCACAGCAACGACGATATTCTGCCGATGGTAGCAGTTGGCAATAAAGCTGAATCTCTGGACAGAAAAGTTAAATCAAAAAACCTTGGATGGATCATGAAAAAGAACCTTCCGTATTACTAAATTAGCGCCAAGGCCAACTATCAGCTGGAGGATGTGTGCATGTGTCTCCTGAGACAGCTCCTGACGGACACCGTAGTGCTGATCGAGCCAATACGCCTAAAAGAGCCGATGCTGACGATTGATGAGAAACAACTCGAAGCCTTGGAAAATGAATGGAAATCTTGGCCGACTTTGTACCCTTCCAGCGATGATGAGTTCTGAGAATCGAAACTGGTAAATTTGATTGCCTCCCAGCGAACATTATAGCTCAGTGTATTTATTAGCATTGAATGAGTGTGATACCCAACGATACGCAACTTCAAAACGCGATCAATGACATCTTTGAACAGTACGATACCGATAACAGCGGTTATCTTGACTTTCAGGAGGTTAAGCGCATCATCACCGACGCCTTTAGGAGCATGAACGCTCAGAGAAATATCTCCGATGCAGATGTCAAGAAGTTTTTGGGCATTGTCGACAAGAACAGCGATGGACGCATAACCAAGGAGGAACTGTTCGGCATCTTCAAGGAAATTATCGGAAAGCATTACGGACCCACCAACACAGCCACGTGATTACCATCCAAAACATTATTAGCCTGTGCTGCTGAGATGTAACTATATGCCGGTATTGAACCGGAAGGTTCGGTGGGATGAACTGATATTGCGCTTTCCCATCGGAATTATATCAATACAAACAAGGCGATGGACCAGTAAGAAGAAAAGGCTGTGGTAGTTGGCGCCTACACTTTAGTGAAAGTGCTCGGAGAGGGAGCCACTTCGACCGTAATGCTCGGAGTGACCAATTAGAACAGTAGGAAAAACGCTGCAGTGAAGATCTACAAAGCAGGAGCGGTAACTCCATAACAAATTCAAAACGAGGTGAGCGTGATGCGGGAGTTGAACCACCCCAACCTCTTGAATCTAGTGAGCATCATCTACAAGAGTCAGCCAGTCAAGGGATTGGTGAATAGTACATAGCAGGATCATCATCCGCAGTCTTCATAGCAGTTGGTTCCTGAAATCGAAGGCATTGCGATTGAACTGGTCAGCGAGGGTGAGCTCTTTGACTACGTTCTGTTCGGAGGTGCCTTCTCAGAGAAACTTGCGCGCTCCTACTTCAAGCAGCTTCTTGACGGACTAGGGTACATGCACTCCAAGGGCTACTGTCACAGGGATATCAAGCCTGAGAATCTGCTCCTTGATTAAAAATTCACTCTCAAAATAGCCGATTTCGGGTTCGGAACGCTCATTTAAGGAACAGACAAGAGCGGAGTACTAAAAGAAAAAATGGGAACAGAAGGCTACATGGCACCCGAAATGTACCTTCTCAAGTACAATGGTGCGAAAGTAGACCTCTTTGCTGCGGGGGTGGTTCTATTTGTTATGCTCTCAGGGCATCCTCCTTTCTTCAAGACAACAGTTACAGATGCATACTACCGATTGTTCAAGCAAAGGCGACTCGAGATTTTTTGGGTGTAGCAGTCCAAGCACAAGCCAGCCGGCTTCTATAGCGGCTCCTTTCGAAGCTTAGTGGAGGGAATGCTAGCATTTGATCCAGCAGAAAGATTAACGTTCGAACAGATAATACATCATTCGTGGATGCAGGAGCAAGCATTAACTGTCGAGGAAATTCACGCAGAGTTATAATCCAAGAGAGAACTAATTTCGCAACACCGACAGAAAATTAAGCTCGAAAAGCAGAGGAAGCGTGAGCTGCGTATGTAGGCAAGTACTTGATTCGTCACTAAGGTAGTCCGGAATCTGGAGAGCCACAAACTGAAGCGAAGCGCAACTGACAATCGGACTTGCTATTTCCTAGCTCTGTATGAGACCGGGACTGAAGCGATGGCAATGGCCAGTTTCCCTAACAAATGCGGGAGCAAACCGAACTAGCTCATCTTGAGGGAGTCACAAAAGTTGTTCCTCTCGACACTGTTCGCATACCTCAGTGAGTCAATCTTTTTGCTGTTCGGCGGCCTCGAGGTGTCCTTCATGCCGAGCGTTTATTAGAGCGAGGACCATGTAATGGATGGGTTATACAGCTCTTTATCAATTACGAGTTTGACTGCCAGGGACAACAGGAGGAGATCGAGCTCAAGCTTACGCTAGGCCGCCTCGATGCCGAACGTTTGTGCGTCTCCGTCGAGCAAACGATGGGGTATGACCTCTACGGGAAGGCGCTAATCCAGGACATCAAGGATGAGTTCTCCTACTGTGTGGAGTGATCGTAGCTGTCCATACTCAAGAACCGGAGAGCAAAAAGGTCGGCAATGGGGATATATTTGACTCGTCGAAGAGGATCTCGCATTACATTGCGTTTGAGAATTTGACCAGAAGACTTAAAGGCGGTCGCCTCGAGTTGCAGTATCGAAAATTTAAAGTGCTGAAGGCAGATTTCGGTGTCACAGCCACTGTGGCAGCCCTTGAATGACAGAAGATATCACAAAGCACCACTCCAAGATGCGCCTCTTCTACAGCAGTATATTCATGAGAAAGGCATTTCTAGTGCTGCCCACTTGAAGCTGTGGAGGCATAACCTGCTAACCGGGTAGTCGATGAAATAGAAGCTGAGTGGATTGAAGAAGAAAATAATGATCAGTTATATAGCGCCTGTCGTTGGATCCAAAGACTGTCCAGCTCCTTCGCTGAGTCTCAAGCAGTTACCTCTTTCGTTTCATCTTTGCGTATTTGATCGCGGCAATCATTTGCTGAAGAACAGAGATATTTTGTTCGCTCCGAGAGAAATAAGCCGAACAACCAACAAAATACCACCTGCGATTGGTGTAAATTTAGGCGTGGGCATATATGGTTGCTGGGTGGGACAGCCTAAAAAATTATTATTGCTGGCCCATTCGTTTAAAACCCGATGTACACTACGACCAAGAAGGCAGCACGCAAGATTCGCGTCAACTTCGAGAACCACATCACCAGCGAACCGGCTCTCTTTGAACGCAAGTTCTTTCTCTGGGCCACCATCGTCGAGGTCAAGAAGGAGCTCGAGGCCGTCCTGCAGGTGCACCACTCCAAGATGCGCCTCTTCTACAAGAACCTGGAGCTCACTAAGAACGGCCGCCGACTGCTGGACTACAACGTGAAGCACCGCGACACGCTCGTGGTGCGAATGACGCCACAGCTGGAGGACTCGCTGGGGGTGGTCAACCCCTACCGCATCCTGGAGCCCATGCCGGAGGAGATCCGCGAGATGCTCGAGCAGGTCAAGTCTGGCTTCCTCAAGGGCATTAGGCCTCGCCTGACCGAGAATGGCACTTCGGGTACCTACCTCCTCTAGAACCACGTGCGAAAGGTCGTTTCGATATTCAAGCCCTACGACGAGGAGCCGTTCGCGCCCAACAATCCAAGGAACTTCGTCGGCGAGCTCGGGGGACACGGTTTCCGCTCGGGCATCCTCAGCGGTGAAAGCGCTACTCGTGAAGTCGCCGCTTTCATGCTCAGCGGAGGCTACCATGGGGTCCCGCCCACCACCTACGTTTAGTTTTACCACCCATCGTTTTAGGAGCGTTAGCAATAGTCTGCCAGGCGACCGATTCGGAGCGAGAAATACTTCACATTGGAAAACGAACTGAAGGCCAAGCACGGGTCAATGCAAATGTTCGCTCCGCACGACGACCTTGTGTGCAACTTTAGCTGTAATGTTTTTTCGGTAGAGGAGGTGCACAAAATTGCGATACTCGACCTTCGTATTCTGAACTGCGACCGTAACGAGGAAAATATTCTTGTGAAGAAGTCCCAACAGTACGTTGAAACCAGTACCGGCCAAAGGCTAAAGAAGGAATATAAGCTCATTCCAATAGACCACGGGCTAAGCTTTCCTGATAACTTCCACATTTACGACTACGAAGTTGTTTGGATGGATTATCCACAGGTAAGGCAGCCACTCACTGAGAAAGAACTTGAGTTTATATCTGCCATCGACCCTGTTGAGGATTGTAAGCGACTCAGCTAAAAACTTGGTTTTCGATAGATCTGCCTGAGAAACTTTAGAATTGCTCAAACGCTTTTAAAGATGGCTGTGGGGATGGGTTTCAATCTGCACGACATTGGCCGAATGCTTTACAGGAAAGAGATGGATTCCGTAGACAGTGAACAGGAACAGAACTTGCCCAAAGATGCAGAACTTTCTGAAATCGAGAAAATCGTAAAGTAAGTAGAAGAACTCTACTTCCTCGTCAAGGAAAACGGTATGGTCACTAACATTGGACATCAGTTGGCAATTCGAAGGCCTCGCTTAAAGTAAAAGGAACCACCCAGCCTGCAGAAGATCAACTCCATTTTGGAAGAGGAAGATAGTGAAACCGAAACGTCTCAAAAGGATGTTGAAAAGCGAGAAGAACTAGCAAACGCCAAGAGGTCGGTCAGTTTGCCAGCAATACGCCACCACGACGACATCTTTGATGAGGAAAAAGAAAAAGTCAAGCCTAAGGAGCGCGTCCGAAAGGATGCAAAGGGCGAGCAACCGAGTAAGAAGATGGACCCTCGAGATACTCGACTTCTCAATGAGCATTGGGGATAGGTCTTCTTTCACTACTTCGAGGATCGCCTCCGATTGTTCTTGCAGGACAAGCAAGGACGAACCACCAAACGCAATCGCTTCAAGAGCGAGTTCATCGAATGACTTTGTGATTACTCTATATAATCAGAAGAGAGAGCTAGACGAAGTATATCAAATAGATTCACTCACGGGCCTCACCAATTTGTTTGAGAACTCCGTCGGAAGTCATGAGTACGCCTTTGATTCGACATCCATTCCTCCACTCTCCCTTGAAGCTTCTCCCATCTGGCCATCTAAACTCTCCATAGCCGTGTTTCTTGCCGTATTGATACTATCCCACATAGATTCGTCCATCTTGCCACTAGCACACTCCCTAGCCATGCATCTAAATTACCCGGTTGGTACTTATGAATTTACCCATTGACCCTTATATCGTTGGTGAGGCCACACATACTCCCCAGTCCCATGGAAGTTGTTATCCTTGAACTCTCCCTCATAATAGCTACCGTCTGGTTGTTCAAGCCTTCCGATTCCGTTCTTCTTACCTAAGCAAAAGCGACCTTTAAATACAGTTCCATCTTCATGGCGCTCTTCGCCCTCGCCATCTTACAGATCGTTCACCCAGTCACCTTCGTAAACATAGCCACCTGTTGACACAAACCTTCCATGGCCGTTTGCCTTGCCACCTGACCATCGTCCATCATAGAAATCACCAGTTGGATAAACGTACTTTCCCTTTCCTTCTTGGAGATAATTGTGCCACTATCCTTCATAATAACCTCCATTCGGAAACTAATGCTTGCAAAAACCTTCCAACGGCGCCGTCATCTTCGGCTCCTGAAGCATTTCCATTTTGGTATCGTTCTCTTTGGTCTTATTGAAGGAATGGTTAGTACTGGCTTGCTCGGTTGCCGGGGTGATGGCTATTGGTTGACTTTTCCCGACCTTCTCCAATCCCGTAGAAGTTCCAGTCACAAAAAACTTATCGATAGTGGAATGTGCATGTTCCTTTTGATTCTCAGTCATTATCGAAGAAGTCTTTTCTCGACCGGCAGGACTAACCATTGAGAGCTTGACAAGAGTAGTAGAAGCAGGATCGCCAACTGTATTATCCTGACAGCAATAGTTGCCCATAACAATCTATAATGCATTAGCCACCAAACAATCATAGTCAGTAGTTTGAATTCATGAAAGAATTGAAGCCCTTCATTTTGCTGCATTAGTCGCGATCGAACTCGTCCTCGTTATTGTCGTACCAAATGAACAGTCCTTTCTTGCGGGCCTCTTGCTCCAGTTGCAGCAGATGGCGGCATTGTTACTCACTCGACAGGAATTGAAGCTGGTTCTCGTCAATCTTCAGCAGACCTTCAGCAACCAGAGAGAAGTTTTTGGAGATAAACGGGTGTCTTTCTTTTTCAGAATCATACAGTACTGCTATTTCGTATGTTCGGCGAGGACTCTCGCTCTCGAATACTCTGCGCTCAATAAAGAAGGTTTGGCCGACAAGCTGTCCGTTGATCGCCTCCAGTGCATTGTCTGACATCTCGTTTCCAGATGTAATGCTTTCAACAAAAGCGAGGTCAATCCTATGAGCAAATCCCTTGTTATTCTGCACTATTGGCTTGGACGGTAGTTCGCGAAGCTCTGAAGTCTTCACTATTGCACTGTTGCCATAGTCGATGAAATCAACATTCACGACAGCATCGTTCCTATGCACAAACTTTTCGTTAACAACGGCTCGATAGTATGCACCCTCAAATGGAGCAGCATAGTAAACGAGGGAATAAGTCTTTCCAACCACAAGTTTAGCGAGTGTTCCTTCAAGCTCAGCAGCGATATCGTCAATAGTGTCAAGATCCTCCTTGTGTTGGTAGTATAGAATGGAGCCTTTATCAATGTGGCTGATGGTGGCTTATTTTATCTCCGAGTAGGCTTTTTCTTTGCACTTCTCGCTGAAATGCTCCAAGAGTTCGACTGCCCAAGTACCTTTTTGTTGTTCTCTTGCTTTTTCCTCGAGCTAAAACAACCGAGAAGGAAGTTTGTGATCGGCAATCCTTACCAGCCCTTCGAAGAGTAGTTCTTCGACAATGTTCTTCTTATTGAAGTAGATCGATCCTGAAAAGCCTTGCTCTTCACTAAAACTCGACAGCAACACCTCTACATCTTTCTGGAGGTAATTGTCTTCACAGAATTGGAAGCTCTTGGTCTTGAACAGTTCGATAGATTTGTCCTTTGAGTTGACGGAAAGGGTTTTTACGCCGTCTAGTCGAACAACTAAGGCCGCTCGGTAGAACGGCATTCTTACAATCACCTTTGCCGAATCCTTGAAGCCCTAGACAACAGAAGGTATTGAAACAGGTTCATGGGTGAGCACCCGATCTGCAAACTCCCTCGCACTCGCCTTCTCAATCTTGTTCTCCAGCCGGGTTAGATCTTCGAGCCTGAATATATTGAGCTCATTGGTGTAAATTCCCACCTTCTCTTCTCTGTTACGTTTGTCCAACTGAACAAACATCTCTCGGTGAGGGTCTGACCGATAGTTTGTAGAAATACGAACCGTTGCTAGACCATTTTCTATCATGAGCTTGTCCACTAAGACTTGGTCGTCCTTGCGGACGAGGATTGCTCTGTGCTCACCAGCTGATAGTTTCGTCTTTTATAAGAGCACACTAAATCTTCGGCCAACTAGCTACTTCCTTGCCAGTTCGCGGCATTAGTAAGCTCCGTTTTCTTTATGAGAGGGACAAGACACCCGCGAAAGTTCCACAATTAATGTCTCCTCTTTTCGACGCAGAACATATCGATGACCTTCTAAAACTTTCACGACTTTTGCTTCGGTCGGTGGATCGTACAGTTTTTCAAGAAAGCTGTCGAAGTAAGATTTCCAGATTCCCAACAATCCTTTCTTTGCTATCACGCTTGCTTCATACAGTTCTGCGAAATGTGGACTATCAAGATCTATTTGAGCCTGTTGCTTGAGAGTGGCCCATCCTCTCTTCAGTAATTCCTTCTCCACCTATATCGGTAAGGTAAGTTCGATGGTATCGATATTTCTAAAGGTGTCGTAGTATGTGGACTGGGATAGTTTGATGTTGACCAAGAACCCTGCCACAAATTCTGCCAGCTGTTCAGCCTCGACGTTTTCAAGGAGCAACTGCAGATTTTTGAGAGAGACTTGAACGCAGCTGTTGCTGTCCACCTTCACCAATTCTCGCTTGACGAAATCCAGGGAGGAGATATAGGAGCTAGTTTCTTCTTCTGTGGTGGCTGATGCTGGCCAAGAATACACCTTCGGTTCTTTTGTTGCCGCCTCTCGAAGGCTCTGCAGATCTTCAGGCGCATAAGTCTTACTTTCTTCAGTCGAGGAGATCTTAGCAAAGCCATAATTAAGGAGCTCTGCACCAAGATCCTTTCCACTTTCGATTATCCTACCCTTTTCTGAGTTCTTCTCACTCACGAGGTCAACCTGTTTATCCAGGAACGTCCGCAGATAAAGATAAGCATTTGGGTCAACCGTCAGGCACTCCAGCTCGATCCACCTTAGCTTTCCGTTATCTTCCCGAAGCAAAATGCGTGGCAGGGACGCCACAGATAAAATCTTTGCCGCTCGATGCATTCTGATCTCGATAATACTCTTTAACTAATCTGATCAAGCTAACATTGCCGTGTATCGAGTGGCAATAAACAGATCTCCGGCTTTTTGCCCTTCGTGAGTTAGCTCGATCACTTGCTCTTTCCATCCTGGACCAGCGACGATTCCCTTCTCATTGAGGTCAAGTGAAGCTGATCCCACTACGTCTTCGGTAGTTACATCCTCATCCAACACAGTTAGCTTGAGAGGATCCAGAGTATTAACAACTGGAATTGTGTAGATCTCGTTCCACTTCGGCTCCTTTCCACCTTCGTCTTTCACGCTTGTTCGACGTGTTTGTACTCCAAGTTTCATCTACACGAACGGGTCCATTTTCCCAATGGCTTCAGTGTCTCTCACAAGAGCTGCCCTGTCAACTCGGATCTCGAGTATCGACCGCTTGAGATTTCCTGAGTATTTTAAGTCGAGCGTGAGTTGGCCAACAAGATCTCCCTTCACCTCTTTCTTTTCTTGAAGATAGAGGTTGGCCTTGACATGATGAATGGTGCCAGCAGCCTTTGCAAGCTCTTCCAGCTTGAACTCGCAATAAGCTACCTTCTCGCTGCTCTCTTTCTCGCACACTCGGATCTTCAACTGTTAGGTACCATTGTACTTGAAGATCTCCACCTGATGTTTCAGGTCGACTTCATAACCCTTTGTCTTAACGACAGCTCGACTCTCACCAAGCTCAACGACGAGCTGGTTGCCCTCTTTGAAGTCAGTGTGGTTAGTTAGCTTGAGCGAACCAAGGGTGACCTTGAAGATTCCCACTTTATCGGCCATCGATAAGATATTGCGGCTGAGAAGTTACAATAGCTGGCGAGTTATGAAGTGGTTTTATGTATGTGTATGCGTCGATGAATTATCAATCCATCGGGTCGGGCGACAGCGCAGCCTTTCCCTGTCCATTGATTGATTTGTTTGCGGAAGCCATGTAGCCATCCCGTTCGACACACTTGGGAAGAAGAATTGTTTAAACTTCCAAACGATATGGAACCCAAGCCCCCAGTTCAAGCTCCGGACTCCTCCGACAAATTCTGTGTATCCCTGTTATCCCCAAAGCCATGGCTACGACGATCCCCGGATAGCCGCATGCAGCAGGTCTTAGTTTTGGCCGACCATGTTCAGGCAAGGACTTTGATTTAGAATTCGGTTCTATTATCTTCCCCGAATTTCTTAAAATTTCCGTTCGGTGATAAAAGCTGACCACTCCCGCAGCACGCGGGACTATCTCTGTGAGGTTATTGCTCTGAGGGTCCACTGCGGTGACAGTGGAGATCTGCTCGACAGAAGAATTGTTGTTCGACATGATGTGTAAGTTCGTTTAAAGATGTGAGCCCACACGTTCCTACTGGCGATCTGAGACCGTAGGGAGCCTGCGGAAAGGGCCTCAAATGGCGATAAGTTGGTTTCGGACCGCCAGGATTAAGAATTTCAAGGGGCAGCTTTTTATCCTCTCCCGACCTAAGAAATTAATGATCAAAAATTGTCTTAAATGTAGAAACACGAAGGATGGTTGGAGGAACTTTTTCAGCGCATCATAAATGGCGCAAACCAGAAACGAAGCGTCAGGCTGCGTGAGCTCGCATTGCCTGGAACCCATCATAGCTTGATCACAGAGGTTCATGGATGGGGAAAGATAATCAGTTCGCTTGCTGTTTGCCAAGAAGTCAGCATAAAAGAACAGTTCGCAGTTGGAGTGCGATTCTTCCATTTAGCAATCGGAGACGACACAGAACCAGGAGTTCCTTATGCAAAGCACTGTTTTCCGGCAAAGCCCATCCATCGGTAACTGTTGGACCTTCTGTAATGCCTACAATCTTATCCGAAGGAATTTGTGGTGCTGTACATCAAGAAGGATTTCAGGAGCAAGCTGTCTCAGTAAGGTATTGACTCTCTTTCTCAAATGGTGCTTTAGGTGTTTAACAGTGTCGGCTTTATTGCTAACAGTCATCACGAAGACGATGTGACTGGCTGGTACAGACGAGGGAAGCTTCCTGGACAGGTTATTCTCGCCGGCATGAGGCATCTTTCCCATGGGCTTTAGGAAAAACTCGTATGGCGCTGCGATCACTCCTACCGCGAAACTCAATCGGACAATCCTCAGCAGCTTGTGGCTAAGATGCTCGCCTTTACGGAAAGGCAACCTTGGCCACCTACTGTCTTGATGAACTACGAGTGCATCATTACGCTGGGGACATGCAAGGTTCTCTCACTCTCAACTATCAAGAAAGAAACTGTGGCACTTCAGAAGATATTTGAGGAACTTCTGGAGGACAGCAAGTTTGCAGAACGATCCAATATCATTATGGTAGACTTCATATCTGCGTAGCAAGCAGCGAGCATCATCAGGCTCAACCATCATCGCTTCGTAGAATGATCTTTGCAACGAACATATCATCAATCGAACTGGCACAGCAGAGTTTGTTTATTGTAATCAATCCCGAAGTAGGTTAAGTGGTCCAGAATGTTGCCGTCGATGAGATATTGGTTCGAGC
>ERZ724508.586-NODE-586-length-25185-cov-6.209351_pt1 | contig 25185 bp, 27 predicted proteins | sample MGYA00376041_ERZ724508 | MGnify/ENA primary metagenome ERZ724508 (study PRJEB28724, sample SAMN07190887) | wastewater metagenome | isolation source: effluent of sewage treatment plant in Hong Hong | place: USA: Christiansburg, Virginia | collected 2016-03-01 ...
TTCTGTTTTAAATTTATATTGTCTATTAAAATTATGTGACTGTTTTAGAAAAATAATTATTCAATCCTTTATATATAATAATTATGAATGCGGGGGCATTGGATATAAAATCAGAAATAGACATTTTGATGAGATTAATATAAATTATTTGACTAAAGATAATTAGAGAATGGTTGAAATAAGAAAAATATTAAGATAATGCTGAAGTGTGTTTTGTTTGAGATATATAATGTTGATTCTAATATGTGCGTAATTGATAGTTGTAAACTTAGTTTAACTCCATCTCAAATTGAGCAAGCAATTGAAGATGTAAAAGGGCATCACATTAGTATTGATTCTGCAAAAACTATATATGCAATTAATAAGGTGCAAGATGCGAAATTTTAATTTGAACAATATATTGAGAAATAGTATGCAATCAGTGCTTATAAAGAAAATTTTATTTGTACTGCTTTTACTTTTATTATCATGCCCCTTATGGCAATACGCAATACCAGTCTTTCATATAAGTCCGTTAAGTGGCGCATATGTCAAAAAGGAAATGCAGCCGTTAACAGCGGTTAATTGGTTAACTGCAGATTTTCAAAAATCGACTGAAGAATATGTTATCTTAAATAACCCCTTAGGACCTTTTTTTGTAAGCGTTAAAAATCAATTAGAATATTCTTTATTTGATAAACTAAATATTTCAAGAGGTGTATTGGGTAAACATAATTACATGTATGAACAAGTATTTATAGATACATATTATGGCAGGGATTTTATTGGTAAAGAAGCGCTACTAGAGTACGTTGGAAAGATGAAATTTATTCAAGATACTTTGCGTGCCTTGAATAAAGAATTTATTTACATTCAATGTCCTGGTAAGGCATCCTTTTATCCAGAGTTTATCCCAGATTCGCTGAAAGGCCCAATCACTCAAAAAACCAATTACAATGAATTAATTAAATTGCTAGATGAATTTAAAATTAATTACATAGATTTTGCTCCAGTTTTTTTGAAAGCAAAAGATAATAGTCCGTATCCTTTATTTACGCAAACGGGTATTCATTGGAGTGTATATTCTAATGTTGGTGTTATGGATTCAATAAATAATTTTATTGAAACTACTATGAACCTTGATTTACCTGAAGTGTATGCAGAATCTTACGAACTCGATTATGCAAGAGATCCAGATGGGGACTTAGAATATATAACCAATTTGTTTTACAAAATAAGTGATATTCAATATGCATATCCTAAACTTAAAATTGAGTCTCCTAAAAATAAAGATTTGCCTATTGTTTGTATGGTTTCAGATAGTTACATGGGTAACCTATATCACAAAATGAATTTTTTCGATTCATTTAATAAAAAGAGTCAATTTTGGTTTTATAATGGTTCTGTTTACTCATATCTTTTTAAAGATCGCATGCATCCCTATCAGATAGACCAAGATAAAACAATTGCTGATAGCGATATAATAATAGTTTCTTGCACGGAACCCAATGTTTCATATAGAAGTTGGGATTTTATTGATGAAACATATGATTACTACAAATATGGCTTGAAAATAAAAGACAGCAAAAAGAAGCATGATTTTTTAATAGCAGCACAAAAATTAAAAGCGACCTTTAATGAAAATCAAATTAAGAAAGCTATAAAAGAAGCCCGTAAATTAGGTATTTCTGACGATTCTGCTGTAACCATCTACTCATTTTGGGAATATCAATTTAGAAACTTAAAATAAATTAAGACGGTATTAAATACTTAAATTTAAGTTAAAGTATTTATGAACTTATAAAGTAATTTATTAAAATAAAAAATCGTGCATTACTGCCAATAATAACTTGAATAATGAAAATTAAAGATTTGTTTAAAAAAGAAACATATTTACGAATAACCTTGAGGTATGTGTTATTCGTAAATATATTAATTTGGTTATCGATTTCAATTTGGCACAACTTTATTTTTATTTTTAATTTTAAAGATTTACATGGTTTAGATAAAAACGAAGAACCTGTATCCTTTAATTTTAGAAATTGGGTTTCTGCTGATTACCAACTATCAGTCGAAAAATATTTAATTAATCACAATCCAATGAGTCCGTTTTTTATAAGACTGAATAATCAAATTGGATATAGTTTATTTGATCATTTGCAGGTGTCAGAGGGGGTTATTGGGAAAGATTTTTATTTATTTGACACACGTTATGTCGATACCTATTATGGCCGAGATTATATAGGGGAAGATAGTTTGCGGATATATGTTGAAAAAATGAAATTTGTACAAGATACATTGGAGAAATTAAATAAAGAGTTTATTTATGTACAAGCTCCTGGTAAGGCTTCTTTTTACCCTGAGTTTTTGCCAGAAACTAATAGTTTGCGTGATCCTGAAAGAACAAATTACTTTCAGTTAAATAAATTATTGTTAGAATATAAAATTAACTACGTTGATTTTGTACCGTATTTTCTTGCTGCTAAAGACACTTCTAAATATCCAATGTTTACAGATACAGGAATACATTGGAGTAAATACGCTTCTGTATATGTTATGGATTCATTAAATCATTTTATAGAATCAACAAGAAATATTGATTTGCCTGACATGTATATTAAGGATGTAGATGAAGGCTATGCACGTTTTGATGATGCAGATTTAGAAAGTGTGGCTAATTTATTATTCACTATTAGTGATGTTAGATACGGCTATCCTAACTACGATTTTGAACCAAGAGATAATAAAAAAACGCCATTTGTAACCCTTGTATCCGATAGTTATTTGGGAGGCTTGTATTGGGGGAATTGGTTTTTATCCTTTAGCAAAGAAAGTCAGTTTTGGTTTTATAATACCTCTATGTTTTCAATGGTTGATAGTGATAAAATTCATAAATACCAATTGGATCAAAATGCTGTAATTAACAAATCAGATATTGTAATTGTAAGCTCTAATGAACCCAATATTAAAGGTACTAGCTGGGGCTTTATAGATGAAATGTATGATTATTACAAATACGGAAAACATGTAGTCAACAATAAAGAGCGAATTGAGTTTTTACGTACGGTAGATAGCTGTAAGGCAACACTTACCGATAAGGATATTGAAAGAGCCAAGCCTTACATGGAAAGTCAACATGTATCGCTTGATTCTGCTAAAAAAATATTATGTATTTGGAAAATGAATAAATCTATTTTTTAGGATATTCGCACGTTTAATCACAAAAGCATTGTGTTATAATTATTTTGTGACATAACAAATTATGGTTTTAGTAAATTGTATATATGAGGACTATATATACAATTACGTTTCAGAAGAATGGTTTAATTTAAATAAAAATTCAAAACAGACAATTAAATCTATTGCATATAATACCTGTGATAATGAAAATCAAAGATATATTTAAGCAAGATATGTATAAAAGAGTAACACTTAAATACGTGTTATTTATAAATATATTGGTTTGGCTATCATGTCCAATTTGGCATAACTTTATTTTCATTTTTGATTTTAAAGATTTGTTTGGGGTTAATAAGGATGACGAACCAATAGAAATTAATTTTAATAATTGGTTTTCTACAGATTATCAAACTTCGGTTGAGGAGTATTTGGTTTTACATAATCCAATGAGTACGTTTTTTGTTCGCGTGAAAAATCAAATTGATTATAGCATGTTTGGGAAACTAAATATGGAAAAAGGGGTAATGGGAAAAAAATTTTATTTATTTGAAAAGGCTTATGTAGATACGTATATAGGAACTGATTATATAGGAGAAGAAGCTTTACGCACCTACTTGGAGAAAATGAAATTTGTTCAAGACACATTACTTAAGTTGAATAAAGAATTTATATATATTCAGGCTCCGGGGAAAGCAAGTTTTTATCCTGAATTTTTGCCTGATTCGATACAAGCAAAAATTACGATGAATACAAATTATCATACGATAAGTAAGCTTTTGAGCGAATACAAAATTAATTACATCGATTTTGTACCCGTCTTTTTAAATGATAAAAAAACTGCCCAATATCCTCTGTTTACGCAAACAGGCGTACACTGGAGCCAGTATGCAATGGTACTAACAATGGATTCTATAAATCATTTTATTGAGAAGCAAATGAATATCGACTTACCAAACGTTTATTACGATAAAATTGAATTAGATTATGCACGGTATGGTGACGCTGACGTAGAAATGGTAGCTAATTTATTGTTTACGATTAGTGACATGAAATATGGATACCCAAATTACAAGTTTGAACCAAGAGAAAATAAAGACAGCCCTTATGTTACGTTAATTTCAGATAGTTATTTAGGTGGTTTATATTGGGGTAATTGGTTTCAATCCTTTAATAAAGAAAGTCAATTTTGGTTTTACAATAAATCAATTGAATCGGAGGCAATTAAGGGTAAAGTTCATAGGTACCAACTAGATCAAAATGCCATTATTAATAAATCAGACATTATAATTGTAAGTACGAATGAACCCAACATTAGGGGTAGAAGTTGGGAGTTTATTGACGAAATGTATGATTATTATAAATACGGAAAACGTGTCGTGGATAATAAAGAACGTATTGAATTTTTAAGAACGGTAGATAGTTGTAAGGCAACACTTACAGATAGAGAGATTGAAAAAGCGGAACAGTATATGGACACTCAAAATGTAACGATAGATTCTGCCAAAACAATATACAGTATTTGGAAAATGAGTAAATCTATTTTTCCAAAGTAGTAATAGATTCTATCATATAAAAACAGCTCACATATAAATTTATGCGAGCTGTTTTTATATGATAGAAAAGAATAAATAAGTCTATGGATTATTAGAGCTTGCTTACTTTAATTTACTCAGGGGAATCATTACTTTGTTTTCTGTATCCCATAATTTCAACTGAAAGCATTTTCGCATTTCAATTGGATTCCAAGTAGTAGTAGTAGCATACTGTAACTCAGGAATTCCTTCCATTGCTTCTGCTAAACGGTAGAAAGGAATTCTAGAATTTAGATGATGTACGTGATGATATCCTATATTACCAGTTAACCACTGTAAAATAGGATGCATTGTCATAAAACTAGTTGACTTTAACGCCGCATGGTCGTATTTCCAATCGGGATTTTCGGAAAAATGGGCACCTGGAAAATTGTGTTGAGAATAAAACAGGTATGATCCGATTGCGAACGCAATAAAAAATGGTAAAAACCAAGATATTATAAATGTAGCAAAACCGATAAAATACCAAATGCATATAGCTGAAATGAAATGTATACATAGCGCTAATAATGAATCTAAATGTTTTTTTGGACTCTGAATAAATGATTTTACATTGAGCCAATAGATAAATAATGTTATATGCCCAAATAGAACAGTTAAAGGGTGACGATTTAATAAATATACTCGCTGTTCATTTTTGGATAGCTTTAAGTAACAGTTTTTAGCAATGGTTGGATAAGAGCCTATACCATTGGCAGACAGTTTTGAGTTGTGATTATGATGGTGATCGTGTGAACGTTTCCATACATTTTGTGGCGCTAGTATATAAATACCAATAGCTTTCATAATTATTTTAGCAACAAGTGAGTTTTTTAAAATTGCATGATGCTGGAAATCATGGTAGACCACAAAAATACGCACATAGAATAAGCTTGCAATAAAACTACTAGCTAATCTTAAAACCATCGGTACACTATCAATAAATGTAATGGATAGAAATAGTATGATTCCTAAAAGTGTTATTATAGTTTCTACCCAACTTCTTGTTCTATTTTCAGTTGTGTATTTTCTACTAGATAAAATTAATTCTTTTCCTGTACGCATATTTGGCATTCTCAATATCTCCTGTTTATTATCTGTACTTTTTCTTATTCAAGCACTAAGAAAAAATATTCTTAGTGCTTATATGTAGCATTGGTGAGCGTACATTGACACATTTAAATTGATATTTGCGTTATTATAATACTTGATACGCTAATTCGCTAGATACGCTAATTGGAATAGTAAGTTGCCTGAACATAAAAAGGATAATAAAAATTTAAATATTTTTTTAATTATTATGTTAAATTCTTGCACCAGATCTTGAATATTTCCATCTTTTATGAGACCATAACCAGGTAGCTGGATTACTGCGAATTTCTTCTTCTAACCTATTGGTGAATTTTTCGGTGATTTGTCCCTCTGTTGTTTCTTTAGGGAATTCGAATAATAATTCTGGAAAAATTTCGTAATGTCCTCTTTTTGTTCGTTTTACATTCATGAAAACAATCGGATAGTCAAACTTTATCGCAAGTTTTTCAGGTCCAGTAAACACTGCCGTATCTTGATTTAAAAATGTAGTCCAATAGGCTTGTTCAGCCCAGGCTGTTTGGTCGGCTATTAGCGCAGTTGCAGTTAATTTTTTTCTATTGGCAACCATGGTTTTCAAAATGCTTGCCGCAGGAGAAATTTGAGTTCCAAATTTGGTTCTCATTCTAGAGGTCATTTTTTCAAAATAAGGATTCGTTAGAGGTAAATAAGCAACCACTAATTGATAATTTGTATTTAAGGTAAAACTAGGACCAGCCCATTCCCAGTTGCCGTAATGACCCATTACGATTACTATACTTCTATTTTCATTAGACAATCTTGTAAGCCATTCTGGATGGTGAAATACACAACGTTCTTTGGTTTCTTTTTCAGACATTCTTAATGTCTTTAGTGTTTCTAATACTAAATCACAGAGGTAGGAGTAATACTGTTTGTATAAAATAGTAATTTCTTTGCTCGTTTTTTCAGGAAAAGAATTTGTTAAATTTTTAACCACTACTTTTTTTCGATAGCCTGACAAAAGTAAAATGAAATAAAAAAAATCAGATAATATGTATAATGCCCAAAATGGCAAACACGCTATTAGGTATAAAAGAGGATAACATATGTAAAATACTATTTTTTGCATAAGGAAAATTTTCACAATATACCATTAATATTTTGAAAATTAGCTTATTAGTTGTGTATTGTATTTTTAATAATATATAATGTCTCTTTGGAGTTGAATATTCAGTTTTTTGGAATAAAATTTAAATGAAGGCTAATTGAATGTCTTATTCTGTTATAATGCCACCCGTACCACTCGCGTGTTGGTGTAAACCAAAATAGATCCCTTGCAATGCCATCAATTCTTCGTGCGTACCTTTTTCTTTTATTTCTCCTTTATCTAGCACCAAAATTACATCTGCATGACGTATGGTACTTAATCTGTGCGCAATCACGATAGATGTGCGTTCTTTCATTAAGTTATTTAATGCTTCTTGTACTAATTTTTCAGATTCATTATCCAATGCAGAAGTTGCTTCATCTAATATAAGAATGTCTGGATTCTTTAATACCGCACGAGCAATACTTAAGCGCTGACGTTGGCCACCAGATAATTTAGATCCGCGTTCACCTATGGAAGTTTCGTACCCTTCATCTGTTTTAATGATGAATTCATGCGCGTTAGCAATGCGTGCAGCTCGTTCAACATCTGCTTGCGTTATGTTGGGTAAACCAAAGGCAATGTTATTGAAAATGGTATCGTTAAATAAAATTGATTCTTGTGTTACAATACCAATATGCGAACGCAAAGAGTGTAAATCAAATTCTTTAATATCTACGCCATCAATCTCAACTGTACCAAAAGCTGGATCGTAAAAACGTGGGATTAAATCTACCAAGGTAGATTTTCCACCACCACTAGGGCCAACTAATGCAATCAATTTTCCCTTGGGGATTTCAATATTGATATTTTTCAATACCTCTGTTTCGTGGTATTTAAACGAAATGTTTTTTAATTGTATCGACTTATTGAAGGTAGATAATGTTTTGTGTGATTCAGGGCTTTGAACCTTTACATCGGCATCTAAGATTTCAAACAATCGATTTCCAGCAGATATCCCTGTTTGAATGGAGGTGAACGAGGATGCAATTCCTTTTAATGGCTCAAGTATTTTATAAAAACCAATGATTACCATAAAGAATGTACTTGCGTCTAATTTGCCTTCAAATACTAAATTGCCACCTATGAAGAGAATTGCAGATACAATTGCGATGCCCATTACTTCCGTGATTGGCGAAGCTAATTCTCTTTTGTAGCCCATCGATTTTGTTACGTTTGCATAATATTGGCCTTGTGCATTGAATCGATTGAAAATAAATTGTTCGGCTACAAACCCTTTAATGATACGAATACCTGAGATAGCCTCATCTATTAAAGACAAAATGTGGCCAGAAGATTTTTGACTTTCTGCAGATTGTTTTTTCAATTTTTTACTAATAATAGAAACACCAAGTCCAGCAATAGGTAGGATAGATAATGTCAACACCATTAATTGCCATTGTATTGCAAACATTGCCGTAAGCCAAATAGCCAAGGTAAATGGATCTCTAAAAAAAACTTGAAGTGTACCTATTACAGAATTTTCAATCTCTGCTAAATCATTTGTCATACGCGACATTAAATCGCCTTTACGTTGACTAGAAAAAAAGCCAACATCCATATTTACAATTTTATTGAATAAACGTGTACGCATATTATAAATTACCGTAGCGCGTAAGCGAATATTAACCGTTAATGCTAAATACTTAAATGCGTTTGTTAAAAAGTTTGTTGAGATTAAGAATGCAGAAATGAAAATTAATGTAGTGCTTTTGCCATGATGCGCTATAAGCCATGCAGTAGAATAATCTAATAAGCCTTTGAAGTAAGCTACGCTGAATGCCGCTTCAGGATAGGGTATTTGGTCTAATGATTTTGTTGCATTAAATAACAAATCCAGTATGGGTAAAATAAACGCAATATTTATTAAACCAAACAAGGTTGATATTAAGGTTAGAAAGAAATACGGAACTGTAAATCTTGTATATGGTTTTGCAAAAGATAATAAACGGAAGAAAGTTTTCATTTGGATGAATTAAAATTCGTAATTACGTGCTTGAATGTTTAATCGTATTCCGCAAGAAACGTAATTTGTTGTTTGATTTTTTGAAAGAAGTTCGCTTGTTTGTTTCCTGTATATATATGTCAAATCTACGAATAAATTATGACGTAACTGATAGGTTGCTTGAAGACTTAGAAAAAGGATATTTGTGCGAATTCCTTGAGCAATTTTATTGTTATATGTATTTGCAGTAGCTATAGGGGTGTAACTTTTAAATATATTACCTCCATTATTGCTTACGGCAGTATTGGTTGTATTGGTACTATCGTCGCCCCATATGGTGTAAAATGATTTTGCTTGCACCATAAGTTTAGATAAGGGTTGGTAACGAATAATACCAATAAACTCAGTGAAATTAGAACCCATGGGGTGCGCTAATGGCTGATTGTAATGGGTGTAACTTGTATAATTACTTGCATGCGCGTACATATATGGTCGTACAACGTTAGTTTCTGCTTGCAAATCGAGATTTTTAATGCCGAGTGCGTTGAAGTATTTTAAACCCATTTGAAATGCTTGTTTATTACCCCACCAACCCGATCCTTTTTTTACTTCTTGGAATTTCATTTCGTCTATTACGAGTTGTCCGTAAAGAGAGAAATGTTTTAAGAAATTGTATTTAAAATCTAAGCCTATTAATGAATTGTCGCCACTTCCATTTGCTTGTTCAATGGATCTATAAAAAATAACTGGGTTTAAGTAAGAAGCATCAAAGGTTCCTTGTTTGGTTGAGTCGCCTCTTCCAAAAACGACGGATTCAAATAATCCAATATTGAAATTTTTGCCAATATTTAAAGATAGATGATGAAAGGCTGTATATTTTTTGGGGTATACAACATTTGCTCCATCTGTTGTGGCATTCATTTGGGCAAAAATATTTTGATATTGAAATTTCCAAATGCGTGTATTTAATTTTAGGAACGTATAGGGTGATCCAACATCCGATAGTATAAGTGAACGATAGCCGTCACCAATGAAATTTTTGTCATACCCAAACTGTAGATCTATGTATTTTTTCACCAACTCAAACGTGATATATCCTCTGCCAGTGATAAAATCATAGCCATTTGATTTAAATGTTTTGGAAAAGGATTCATACGGAACAACGGGCGTTACAGACCCATAAGGCGTGTAATAATCTATTTTATCATTTACGTAATTAGGGAAAGCGCCTTGATTGTCGGCAATAAAGGTGTAAAATCCGATTCGTTTTGCGATTCTGCCACGTACTTCTACTCCTCTCGTGTTCATAAATGTATAATTGCGTTGGGTATTGCCAGCGCTATTTCCACCCATGAAATAAATAACAGGATTTACATGCAAATCGAAGTCTTTGATATTTACCGAATAGGCATCGGCTTTCTTTTTATAAAATGCCTTTAAAAATGGCTTCTTAGAATCTGCATTTGGGCTATTTGACCATTCCCAAGAATCGTTTTTTAGGTAATTAATATTAAAGCTGTCTGCTTTAGATACATGCATAGTAGATGGCAATGAGTCAATAAATTCAATGGTATGCGCTCTATTATAGGGTTTTAAAGAACTATGGATGGAAGGGTCTATGTGTCCGCTTAGTACTTCATATCGGTCAGTTAAGTGATAAGAGCGCATATTTAGAGGGATGTACGTACCCTGAGCATGTAGTTGCGTGTGTAAAAATATACAAACTAATACATTTAAAAATAAAATTCTGTAATTCATTATTTTGTTGCTATAAAGAGACAAATATAGTTCATTAATTTCGTTGAATTTAGCCTTCAAAAGCAAAAGTGATAGGTTTCTTTCGTATTTATGGGCAATTGGGTTTATATTTGTAGTATGCTCGAAAAGCTTATCCCTTATATCACTGTTATATTATCTAGCTCATTTAGGTACGCTTTAGGACCTGTTATGGGCAAGGCGTTTTCCTTGTCAAACATCGAGATCGTTATTTTAATGATAGTTGGAATGATGTTGACGATTATCTTATTGACGACTTTACTAGGCGATTTATTTTATGGATTTCTAAAAAAAACAATCTTTAGAAATGCCAAAATATTTTCTCCTAAAACTAGAAATATAGTTCGGGTATGGAATAAAAGAGGTTTGATTGGTATTGCTTTTCTAACACCTATTTTATTTTCACCTGTTGGTGGCGGATTAATAGCCGTATCTTTTGGAGAGGATAAAAAGAAAATAATATTGTACATGTTCTTTAGTGCTTGTTTTTGGGCACCGATTACAGTATTATTTATGGACCATGTTATCACCTTTATTATGTCAATTCTGAAAGGATGATTTATCAAATTGAAAATTTCATGATATGAATACTGTCTCTCAAATATCAGAGTTTGGAATGATTTTACTGTTTATCATAACAGGTATTGTGTTTGTATTGATCGGCATGGGACTTGCAGCCTTATTACGTCCCAATAGACCCAACATTGAAAAAATGATGGTGTATGAATGCGGCGAAGATGCAGTTGGAAAAGCTTGGGTAAATATGAATGCGCGCTATTATTTGACGGCATTGATATTTGTTTTGTTTGAGGTTGAAATTATTTATTTATTCCCCATTGCTACCGTTTATGGAGATGCTCGTTTAGATACTATGACCAATGGTAGCTGGACAGTTTTTTCTTTAATTGAAATGCTGGTGTTTATAGCGATTTTATTTATAGGCTTGGTGTACGTTTGGCGAAAAGGGTATTTGGATTGGAATAAACCTGAAGTGAAAGCTGATGTATTTATATCAAAGGTGCCAAGCAATTTGTATACAGCTATCAACGAAAAATATACTCCGATAAAAACCAAATAAAATATTAAAAGGAATCCTTCAAGGTTTGTAATACATTGAAGGATTTGTTAGCAAATAGATGAATGAGTTTATTAGATCATAAATTTGGACAAGGTGGCATCGTTGTTTCGCAGCTTGAAGATGTATTGAATTGGGCGCGTTTATCATCGTTATTCCCAATGAGTTTTGGTTTGGCGTGCTGTGCTATTGAAATGATGCAAACATTTACTTCGGGATATGATTTGGATCGCTTCGGAGTAATTCCTAGGCCAAGTCCACGTCAATCAGATGTGATGATTGTAGCAGGCACCGTTACGTTTAAAATGGCGGATCGCATTCGTCGGCTATACGAACAAATGCCCGAGCCACGTTATGTTATATCTATGGGTTCATGCTCTAATTGCGGGGGGCCGTATTGGGAACATGGATATCATGTTGTAAAAGGTGTTGATCGAATTGTACCCGTAGATATTTATGTGCCAGGTTGTCCGCCTCGGCCAGAAGCCTTGATTGGTGGGTTTTTGAAATTACAAGAAAAGATTCGAAGAGAAACACTTGTTGCACCAAAAGCTGTAGAGCGGTTTTTAGAAAATCATAAATCAGAAAAAGACGTATGATACAGAAATTTGAAGAAGTAAAAAAGGCAATTATAGAACAGTTTGGTGGTGAGGTTGTGTGTGCAGAATACACAAATTTGATGCAGCCACAATTACATGTTGAGGCTGCGAATATTAAAGAAGTGTGTTTGTTTTTACGTGACGATTCACGTTTTTTCTTTGATCAATTATCTTGCTTAAGTGCGGTTGATACTGGAGTTGAAAAAAGCAAAATTGAAGTGATCTATCATCTTTACTCTATCCCATTTGATGTGATCTTTGTATTAAAAATTGAAACAGAAAGAGGGGATGGGGTTATTGAATTTGCTGAAGTGCCTTCCATAGTTGATGTTTGGCGAGCTGCTGATTGGCATGAACGCGAAGCATTTGATATGTTTGGAATCAAATTTTCTGGACATCCAGATTTGCGCAGGATTTTATTGCCAGCAGATTGGGAAGGGTTTCCATTGCGAAAGGATTACGTCGAACAGGAATTTTATCACGGTATTAAAGTAGCTTACTAAGGTGTCTAAACCCACAAACTATACATACAATCCATTAGATCTTCAACTTTCGGAGCCACTTGTATTTGATGCAAGTACGTTAAAACGTGGAGAGATTATTATAAATATGGGGCCGCAACACCCGTCTACACACGGTGTATTGCGCTTAGAAATTATAACAGATGGCGAAATTGTAAAAGATGTTATTCCGCACATGGGGTATCTACATCGATGTTATGAAAAGCATGCCGAGAAGTTGCCCTACAATCAAATCATTCCGTACGTAGATCGTATGGATTATTTGGGTGCAATGAATTCAGAGCATGCATATGTAATGGGTGTAGAGCGTATGTTGGGTATTGATACAGATATTCCAAAGCGAATAGAATACATACGTGTATTGGTTGCAGAATTAAATCGCTTAGCCTCTCATTTTGTTGCTATTGGAACATATGGATTAGATATTGGCGCATTTACACCATTTTTGTGGTTGATGCGTGATCGCGAACACATCAATCGCTTGCTTGAATGGGTGAGTGGTGCACGCATGTTGTATAATTATATTTGGGTTGGCGGATTGTATTATGATTTACCCATAGGTTTCGAAGAGCGTTGTAACGATTTTATTGCGTATTTAAAACCAAAGTTAATTGAACTGCAACAAGTAATTATTGACAATAAAATATTTATTGAACGCACTGCAAATATTGGCGTTTTACCACTTGACTTAGCAATTAATTACGGCATTACGGGCCCTATGTTACGCGGTTCAGGATTGAAATTTGATTTGCGTAAAGTAGATGCATATTCTGTTTACCCAGAGATTGAATTTGATATTCCAATAGGAACTGGGGCTATGGGCACAACCGGTGATTGTTGGGATCGAACGCATGTACGCGTGGCTGAATGTTTTGAATCGGTTAAGATTATCGAGCAATGCTTAGATCAATTATTAACCGATCACAAACGTACACGTGAATTTGACCCACAAGCCTTGACACCTAAAAAAATACGACCGAAGGCAATGGATTTTTATGCGCGTGCAGAAAATCCAAAAGGAGAGTTGGGTTTCTTTTTTAGAACTACTGGAAATACCGATGTGCCTTTTCGTTGTAAAGTGCGTGCACCAAGTTTTGTAAATTTATCTGTGTTGCAAGCAATATCCAAAAATGTAATGATTGCAGATTTAGTAGCTATAGTGGGTTCGTTCGATATTGTAATGGGTGAAATTGATCGCTAATCTTAACGTAACAAATAAAATACTATTCAATATGAAAACTTATTATATCGGTTTTATTATCGTATTTGTCGGAATATTTTTTTCATGTACCGAACAAAAAGTAGAAAATGAATCCGCAACAAAATCACCAGAGTTAAAAAGTGATAGCAGCATCGTTGAAGTACTTTCACCACAATTGAAAACGGATTTTCCCGAACGTGTTTATGTTTTTCGTAAAATGTCAGATTCTACAACAGAGCAACAAGTGCTAAAGTATGAAACGTTTGCAGCTTTGTTTATTGAATATGGAGAGATATATAAAAACCATAAAGAATATTCGATATCCGATCAAGAAAATAATACCGAAGCATATAATGTTTTAAAAGACGAATGGGTTTCATTAAAGTTGAAGTTAAAGAAAAAGATGTCATTAATAACTCCGGCTTATGAAAAGCGCTTGGATGCAGCAGATGCTAAAATGAATGTGCATCTTCCAGAAACCTTAAAAGAAAAGAAATAAGTATTTTAATTACCAGTCAATACGTTAATTTAAAATGCGATTATTTAGTTGTATTTCATACATCAAGCAGCAATTTTATGATTGCAGTCGTATTTTTTTGAAAAATTATATTGTTTTTGATAATTAAGTATCTAGTTTTACATAAATGAAAAAAGGGCTCACACTTATACTATTATTGATCATACTACTGCAAAGTAGCATGAAAAGTATATATGTAGCTTATTATCAAATCAATCGAGAGTATATCTCATCTGTTCTTTGTATCAACAAAGACAAACCAACTTCATCTTGTCATGGTAAATGCTACTTGATGAAAAAAATGGTTGAGCAAGAAAAACAAGAACAAACGATCCCTTCTGTTTTAAAAGGATTGGATGAGGTTGTGTTGTTCTTCGTTACTTTTAATTGGAATTTTAATCTTTCAAATAATTCCGAAGCATTTGTTGCATCCGTAGATGCGTATGAAATGCCCGTTTACAAAACACCTACGGATTTCGTTATTCAACCTCCTCAATAATTTATTTATCATCACTATTTGCCAATAGAGGTAAGTATTCTTTCTTGATATAAATAAATTTTCAATGAACATTATAAAAATATGTAATGCATTGCTAGTAATACTAGTGATGTGTGTTACACAACAGGCTTCTGCACAATCAGATTCAATATCTTCATGCGTTTCTTGTATGTGTGCAAAGGATGCTACACCAGCAGGTAGCATGATTAGTCATGTACACCCCAAAGGAGAGTGGATGTTTTCATATAGGTTCATGTATATGAACAGTAAAGGAATGCAACAAAACGGCAATTCTATTTCTAATACTCAAATTTTTAATAACTACTTATATACATCCGATCGCATGCAGATGGGCATGCATATGTTGATGGCAATGTATGGAGTTAATAAAAATCTAACCTTGATGGGTATGTTAGAGTACAATCAAGCAACAATGAATATGAAAGGTTTGCCTGGTTCGTCTCATATGCATAATGGTGTAATGATGTCTGGAGATATGTCTCATGATATGAAAACATCAGGCTTTGGTGATATGTCTCTAACTGCACTTTATTCTCTTTTGAATAACAATAAACATCATCTGTTATTGTCTGCAGGTATGTCCATTCCCACTGGTTCGATTCATAATAGAGGCGAAGCAGGTTCTATGTATCCAGATAAACGATACCCATATATGATGCAACAAGGATCAGGTACTTGGGATGTGTTGCCTGGATTGACCTATACATTTAAAGGAGATAAATTTATGGCGAGTACACAAGCAACGTCTATACTTCGCACGGGGTATAACTCAGTAGGCTATAAGTTGGGCAATAAATTTGTATCGAATAGTTGGATAGCGTATCAATGGTTTTCGTTTATGAGTACCTCTGTTCGGGCAGAGTTTATTCAATTAGGTAAAATTAAAGGGAGTGATCCAAGTTATTCAGCATATACAGAACCGTCTGCGAACAAAGTTAATTATGGCGGAAGTTCTGGATTTATTTATGCGGGTGTTAATTTCTATTTTCTTTCGATCAATAAAATTGGTTTAGAATTTGGCTTACCTGTGTATCAAAAAACAAATGGTATTCAACCAACATCTTATGCGAATGCAAACCTTGTTTATACAATTATCTTTTAATACATATTTATTATGAAAAAAATAATTATTTTATCGATCATTTTACTTTCTATTTTAGGTTGTAAAACAAATGATCCTACGCCAGATCCAGTTACAACAACTTCTGTGGAAACGTCTGCAATAAGTTTTCACCTGCATACGTATATTGGTCCCAATGAAGTAGAAATATACGATCAAGTAAATAATACAGATGATGGCAGAGGCATTTCATTAAGTTTTGCGCAACTATATATATCAAATATTAAATTAATCAAGCTTGATGGTGGTATTTATAATGTAAAAGACACCATTATATTGACAGACATAATAAATAACGTTTACAAATTGGGCAATGTACCAATTGGCAATTACAAGTCTGTTTCTTTTGATGTTGGTTTGCCAAGTGCTATTAATGCAGCCGTTCCAACAGGAAATCCGATAAAGTTAAACGACCCAAATATGTGGTTCTCTAATACTGCAGAAGCAAATAATTTTATATTTATGCATGTTGCTGGTAAAATAGATACGAGTATTGCAAAAAGTGGGGACGATGATAAAATGACGCCCTTCCAATATAACATAGGAACACAAAGTAGATTGATGCATGTTGCTATGCCAGATCAAAACGTTGCTGTGCAGCCTAATTATACTGCTTATATACATGTCTTAGTTGATTATGCAGAGTTATTTAAAGGAGTTGATTTGAAAGATTTAACTAATTTTAGTGTTAAAACAAAAGGAGACAATACGAGTAACCTTGCAATAGATATTGCTGCTCGAATCCCCAAAATGTTTAAATACGAAAATCAATAATTATAATTGACATGCAACTTTTGATTCGTCTTTTTTCTACAACTATATTATTCTTGTTTGTTTTACAAACTAGTTATAATACGATTGTATGGATGCAATTCAAAATATCAGAATCCTATATTGTAAAAGAGTTGTGTGTGCAAAAAAATAAGGAGAATAATACATGCAACGGTTCATGTTATTTAAAAGCACATTTATCGACCGATAAACATGCATCTGAAAATTCAATATCGTATTCGAAAGATAAAATAGATTTATTTTGTTCGTTTGCTTTTCTTTCAATAGAAGACGTTGACGTTAAGCAAACGAATTATTTTTTTAGTTTTATATGTAGCATGCCAACAAACCGTGCGCGTGATTTTTTTCATCCTCCTGCGTAATAATAATAATAATAAATACGTGTGTTGATGTTATAAAAAGTAAATCTTAAAGTAATGCCATCTAGTTAATTGAATGGCTTGAACTGTTATTCCGTATCTTATTTGAGATTAGTCTAAAATTTAAGAATGGTTGGTCGAAATGACACAACCATGGCGAATTAATATAGGACTAAAATGAAATTGGATTTGGTATTATCGTCAGTTGGGGAAGTATTCTTGTAGCATGTCCACAATCATTTATAGCGTCTTGAAGTAAATTTATTTGCTCATGTACCTAAATATTATAAAATCTAAATTCTAAAAGAAATGAAAAAATATATACAAAAAAATAAATTGCAAACGCTTATTAGCTTTTTAGTTATAAGCCTATTTGCATTAAGTGCACAAGCACATTTTGGCTCTAAAGGTCCATTTGGCGGTACAGTTACCTGTAGTACAGTTTCTGTAGATACAGTTTATTTTGGCACTGCAGAAGGTGGTGTGTTCGAGAGTACAAGTCCGGCTTTGATAAGTTGGAGAGCTAGGCCTGTTGGTTTGAAAAGTGGGAAAGTAACAGCTGTTGCACATACTGGCACACGTTTGTTTGCAGCAACTGCAGATAGCGGAATATTTATTTTTAATGGGAAATTTGGAACAGATTCCTATTGGAATAAAATCAATTCAGGTTTAACCAACTTACATGTTACAAGTTTGATTGCGATAAATGCAAGTACTTTAATGGCAGGAACAACAACTGGTATATTCATAACTACGAACAGCGGTAACAGTTGGACTGCAATAAACACAGGTTTACATCATTTAGAAATTACTGCTCTTGAAAAAGCAGGTACAAGAATATTCAGTACTTCAATGGATGGTGGAGTATATTATACGGATAATAATGGCAACGTGTGGAATGATTATAACGATTTCAATACAGATGATGTGGGAGGGACAACTTCAATGTCTTACAATGCTATATCCAATCAACTATTACTTGTAAATGAAGCAGGTTTGTTTGTTACTGAAAATGCGAATACTGCTACAACGTCAAATTTTTCATTAGTGTCTGTGGGCTTGCCAGTAAATTATGCCATATCTGATTTGTCTAATGATGGTACTAATTGGTATTTATCTTCTAATGCGGGTGTGTATACATCTGCGGTAACTGCGGTTAATTGGTCTGAATTAAATACAGGTTTGCCAACAATGGATGTAAAAGCTATCGTTCCTTTTAAAAATGGACTTGTGTGCGGAACTGTTAATAAAGGAATTTTCAAATCCGATCTTCCCTTTACTTCGTGGATTGATATGAATGTAAATTTCAATAATCTTAAAGTGAATGCCATGTATACCGGTGGTCCACAATTTATTTTAGTTGCAACGGAAAATGGTGTAAGTATAAGTAGAAATTTAGGTTCCAAATTTATTCCTTCTAATAAAGGCTTTGATGATAGTTTATTCGTTACTGATTTTACAATGGCAAGTACTTTAATGGTTGCATCAACAAAAACCAATGGTATTTACATTTCATTAGATTCAGGTTTGAATTGGTCAAAATCAAATGCAGGATTGGCCTCATTAAATATTAAAAAACTATATCAGTCAAATTCAATTTTGTATGCCATCGATGCACTCAATCATATTTATAAAACTTCTACACCTACATTAAACTGGGTAATAATGCAGGCAGGATTGCCTTTAAATGCTATACCAACATCCCTTGCATTCTTTGGTAACAATGTATTAGTAGCAACATACGGACAAGGTGTATTCGTTAAGCCACTTAATGGGAGTACGTGGAGTTCTTACAATTTGGGATTAGCTGACTGGAACGTAACCGCTGCAACTGCTTTAGGAAATAAAATATATGTGGGGACAGACGGATCAGGAGTATTTGTTTCAGATACAGCTTTAGCTTCAATTCATTGGAGTGCGGCTGCTTCAACGGAAAATGCAATACCACATACTTCTTTAATGAATTTAAATGGTTTGAAGATACAAGCAATGGCAACAGGCGCAGGGTATGTTTGGGCAAGTTATAAAGGTGGTTTATTAGCGACTTCAACTCAAGGGAGTTCTTGGATAGCAGGAGGGAACCAATTCAACTTACCAAGTTTTACAGATGTAAACAAAATTACCTTTGTTGACACGCGTGTATTTGTAAGTACAGAAAATAATGGATTGTATTCTAATGCACTCTCAGAAATCCCTACTGTTCCTGTGACTCCTACAGGTATATTGACATCCAATAATATTGATAATACTACTTTAAAAATTGCTCCAAATCCAAGCACGGGTTCATTCCGTTTAAACACCGAAGGCATTTATGGAAATGTAACAGAAATTATTATGTATGATTATGCCGGTAACATTAAGGGGACTTTTGATGGCGCTCAAAGACAATTTGATTTAAATTTAGAATCAGGTATGTATGTTGTTTTAATAAAAACGGATGCAGATGGCATTTATTCTCAAAAAATAATTATTGAATAATCTAACAAAAGGACTCTTCGGTTTTATTATTATCACTATTGGTTGATTATATAAAATCAGAAAATAAAAATTTAAAAAACAAATGAAAAATTTATATATCATAACCATAGCAATCATAGCTAGTGTTGCTGTTTCAGCATGTAAAAAAAATGAATCAGACCCTGCGCCAATTATACCTACACAAACGCTTGTGTTAAGAATGACCCCCAAAATTGGTGCAGATACGTTAGATTTTGCTTCAACCCATATTACAGCAAACAATGAACGTTATACCTTATCTTCTTTTAGGTATTATATGTCCAATATTTCATTGATCAAAAACGATGGCACTGAAGAAGCATTGACAGGAAAAGTGTTTTTAATTAATCCCAATACATCCGATTATAGTTTAGGTAATGTGCCTGCAGGAACATATAATACTATTAAATTCTCTGTGGGTTTAAATAATGAACTTAATCATGGAGACCCAACAAAATATCCGGTATCAAACCCATTGGCAATCCAAAGTCCGGGCATACATTGGAGTTGGAATTCAGGCTATATTTTCATGATGATGGAAGGTACTTGTGATACAACTGATACGAACGTTGATGTATTAACATATGGTCAGTATAGTCATGATTTGTTTTATCATATAGGCACAGATGCGTTGTTAAAAGATGTTCAGGTTTCAAATGCACCAATTACTATTTTACCTGGTGTTAATAAGGTCGTACAGATACATTCAAATATTAATCAGTTATTTGTTGGGGTAGATTTAAAAACTGAAAACCGTTCTCATACGATGGGAAGTATGCCCTTAGCAACGAAGATTGCCAACAATATTCCAAGTATGTTCACAATTGAATAGCATAATTTTGAATAGTATAAATAAGTTAGATATGCAGTCATACACAAAAGGGATTTTATTATTCCTTTTGTGTATGACTCTGTTGTCATGTAAAAAAGGCGACGAAGAAATGGCGACTATTGCAGATAATAATGCAATCATTTCATATACTGTTCCAAAAGGATTGTTGTATCCGGAAGTTCCAGTAGATAATTTACCCACTAAAAATCGTATTGAATTAGGTAAGATGCTTTTTTTTGATCCGATTTTATCAAGAGATAGTTCCGTATCATGTAGTTCTTGTCATTTACCTGACAAGTTTTTTGCAGATAACTTAATAGTGAGTGTAGGTGTTGATGGCAGAACGGGTACACGAAATGCACCATCATTAATTAATGTTGCGTACCAACCGAATATGTTTTGGGATGGGGGGAATCCAAATTTAGAGCAACAGGTATTAGGCCCAATTGACAATCACGATGAACTTGATTTTGATGCTAATTTAATTGTGGAGAAACTTAAAAAGCATACTAAATACCCATTGTTGTTTTTAAAAGCGTATAATACTGAGCCTTCCGTTTTTGCATTTACACGAGCTATTGCGTGTTATGAAAGATCCTTAATACAAGCAAACTCAAGGTATGACGACTACATTCAAAATGGAAATAAAAGTGCCCTTACAGATTCGGAATTAAGAGGCGAAACCTTATTTTTTAGTGAAGAAGGAGAATGTTTTCATTGTCATCAAGGTGCACTTTTTACTGATTTTAGTTTTCGAAACAATGGCCTTTATGAACAGTATGCGGATTCTGGTAGAGCACGTATTACACAAAATTTATCTGATATTGGAAAATTTAAAGTGCCAACCTTACGCAATGTAGAGATGACGGCTCCTTACATGCATGATGGTAGTTTGAATACGCTCGAAGATGTTGTGAATCATTATAATTCAGGAGGGGTAGCACATCCAAATAAAAGCCCAATCATACTAAGATTAAATTTATCTTCAGAACAAAAAACTGATTTGGTTAATTTTCTTAAATCCCTTACTGATAAATAAATGCCAATTTAAACCCTTGAGTTCAATTTTGAAGTGCTAGAATACTTAATTCTTAGGATCTAGATGAATTATTTATATTTAAAATTGAATAAAATATTCTGCTTTTACTGCATTCGAATTGAAATTGACATGGGCCTCAAGAGCCCTTAATTGAACGAGTATTAAGGTTAGATGAACAAAAACGTCTAACACCGGATGAAGTAATTACGAGTTTAAAAGAAGATAATAAACGTTTTGTTCAGGAAGTTTAACCACGCGCGATCATTCCAAACAAATAAGAGATGCAGTGAATGGGCAATTCACCATGGCTGTTGTCTTGTGTAGATCCTAGGGCACCTATAGAAGATGTGTTTGATAAAGGTCTCGGAGATATGTTTGTTGCCCGAGTTGCTGGTAATATTGTAAATGAAGATATTTTAGGTTTCATGGAATTTAGCTGAAAGGTCTCTGGTGCTAAATTGATATTGGGTCATGAAATTGCGACGCTATTAAAGTTGCAATTGATCGGGTAGAACTAGGCAATCTTACGAGCTTATTAACTAAAATCAGATCGGCTGTAGATGCGTGGTGTAATTTTGACGGTATTCAATCTTCTAAAAATCCAGTGTTTGTTGATTTAAGGGTGAGAGAGAATGTTAAAATCGATGTTGCAAACATACGAATGAAAAGTCCACTGTTACGTGACATGGAAGATGCTGGCGAAATAAAAATTATTGGTGCCTATTATGATATGGATAATGGGGAAGTAACTTTTTTTGAGTAGTCTTCCAAATTCAAAAAAAATAAAAAATAAATTCCAAACAGAGAGATAATTCCCTCCTTTTGGAATTTGTTTTTTTTTATTTTTTTAAATTTAATTTATTTCGCTCCGTAATTTATAATTTAATCCAAGCATACCGTTTTCTATTTTTTCGATATGTGAAATTATTTTCATGTATGTATGCTTCTTTTTCTAAAAGAATGTTTCGATAGGCTAGGTCTGCATCAAATTTATATTTAAATAAATTGAATACATAGTTGCCTAGGTAAATGGGTAGGAATAGAAAGGGGGTGAGTTCTTTTACTTGTTCGTGATGAATAAGTTCATGATTGATAAGCCGTGTATCGCTCATATCTTTTTTATCTTTAAAGAATATCCAAAACACCGCATACTGAGCAGTAAAGCCTCTGTTGGGGCCTTTTTCCTTACTAAATAATCCTGTGATATTTTTCATATACCAAGGTGCGTGAATTAATCGCATATAATATAAATATCAATAAATATTGTGTAATCCTAATTTAATTATTTTAATTATATTTATTCATCTAATTTACAGTTATTCAATATTGAGTCTTTCGATATTAGATTTAGAACAGAATCTTTATTTATACTACATGAAATTTAAATTTAATTAATATGTTCCCCATTATCCTTATCGCAATGTCTCTATTTGGCATATTCTTCTATTTTATATTGAAAAAGAAAAAAGCTGTCAAAGAAATTCTTGACGCCCCTTTCTCAAAAGAATGGGAAGAGTTACTTATAAAGGACGTTCAGTTTTATAAAGAGTTATCCGTCAAAGATAAAATCCGTTTTCAAACAAAAATTAAACGTTTTATTGGCACTACTACCATTACGGGTGTGAAGGACTTGGAAGTGACCGACGAATTAAAATTATTAGTTGCTTGTAGTGCCATTATTCCTGTTTTTAAGTTTGATGGGTGGGAATATGTGAATCTTTCTGAAGTAATCATTTATGATGGTGCGGTAGAGCCCAATCAAAAAAACGATGCCGAACAAGATGGTACATTATTGGGGCAAGTTAGACCCTTTCAATCCAAACATGTATTGCTTTTGTCCAAGCAATACTTAATACAAGGGTTTCAATCTATGAATGGAAAATCAAATGTGGGTATTCATGAATTTGCACATTTATTGGATCAAGCAGATGGCGATACAGATGGCATCCCCAAAGCATTTATGCCCGAAAGTTTATTGGCACCTTGGACAAAATTAATGTATGCAGAAATTGAAAACATTGTTACTAATCAATCCGATATAAATCCATATGCATTAACCAACCATGCCGAATTTTTTGCAGTTGTGTGCGAATACTTTTTTGAAAACCCAAAAAAGTTTGAAGAAGAACATAAGGAGTTGTTTGATTTGATGAATAAAATCTTTAAGAAGGAATGTTAACTGATTGGGATTTGTCGGATTTATGGATAAAGTAATAAAAAAACACAAAGCTATTTTTTTTATTACTTTAAATTAAAAATTGTGCGACCAAATATATATACCCGTTTTTGTGTGTAACAGAGACAATATTTGTCTTTGATAATCAAACTGAACTATTATACATTGAATCAAAAAAGTGAGATTCATATTTGAATCAATATATTATTTAGTGAAACGTTGAAATAGGTTTTATCTATTTTTTAGATTATTTTTCTATATGGAAAATAATACCCGCCGTATATTTATTAAGCAGGCTGCTTTGGCTGCTGCTGGTTTAACCTTACTGCCATCTTTTTCGTTGTTTGCGGAAGAACAAAAAAAATTTAATTTTAAAATTTCTCTTCAGCAATGGTCTTTGCATAAAGCATTGTTTAGTGGTGAAATATCCAATCTTGATTTTCCAAGTATTGCAAAAACAAAATACAATATTGATGCAGTGGAATATGTGAATCAATTTTTTATGGATAAAGCCAATGATACTCCATATCTCAATCAATTGAAGCAACGGTGTTCTGATAATGGTGTAAAAAGTGTACTCATTATGGTTGATCAAGAAGGGATGCTGGCAGATAAAAATAATACACTCCGAGAACAAGCGGTAGAAAATCATTACAAATGGATTGAAGCTTCTAAATATATTGGTGGGCATGCCATTCGTGTAAATCTACATGGAGATTCTAACGCGAAAGAGTGGCATGAAGCTTCTGTAAAAAGTTTGAGTAAATTAACTGCTTACGCTGCTAAAATGGATATGGAGATACTTGCAGAAAATCACGGTACATGGTCGTCTAATGCTGCTATGATGGTAAAAGTGATGCAAGAAGTGAATCATAAAAATTGCGGTACGATGGTTGATTTCGCTAACTTTTGTGTACGAAGAGAAAAAGGAGATTTGTGGGAATCACCTTGCGTAGATTGGTATGACAAATATAAAGGGGTCGAAGAATTACTTCCTTTTGCAAAAGGAGTGAGTGCGAAAACATTTGATTTTACAGAAGCTGGAGAAGAAAGTAATAGCGACTTTACACGCATGTTGAAATTGGTAAAAGCATCTTCTTATAGAGGTTATGTTGGTCTTGAATACGAAGGAAGTAGATTGAGTGAAGATGAAGGTATAAAGGCGAGTAAAAAAATGCTAGAGAAAATTAGAAAAGAGTTAGCTTAATATTAAGTTATAGAAAGTTGTTGGTGACCCGCGCAGTTCTTTGTTCATTATGTAACGATTTGTTCAGGCGGGAACACCAACAA
>ERZ724508.589-NODE-589-length-25139-cov-5.876336_pt1 | contig 25139 bp, 23 predicted proteins | sample MGYA00376041_ERZ724508 | MGnify/ENA primary metagenome ERZ724508 (study PRJEB28724, sample SAMN07190887) | wastewater metagenome | isolation source: effluent of sewage treatment plant in Hong Hong | place: USA: Christiansburg, Virginia | collected 2016-03-01 ...
AATCCATGTTTGAAATGCCCAACTCCGCATCAAATCGATCAAATAGTAATTGATATAGTTTTTTTTTTGCCTCAATCGATCGGCCTTCAAACAAGTTGATTTCAATAATGGTATGTTTTGTCGTTCGTGTATCGAAATAGAAATAGCTATCGGCATCTATGTAAATGAAACGATGCGCTTTCTTCTCTTTGGGATACTGAAACGCTTCCATTATACATTCATGCAAAACCTGCGATAATTGTTCTCTTATTGGATGCAATTCATCTTTGATTCCGAATATTTTAATTTGTCCCATGGAATATTTTTAAGTATTTATTTAAACCTTCTTTGCAATATAAATCAGATCTGTTGTTACTGTCCCATCTGTTTCTGGATAATCTTTGGTGTAAAAATGTTCAATTTGAAATCCATTTTTCGATAGTAAATTTTCGAGCGTAGAACGTTGGTGATAGTAGATATACATTTCACTATCACCTGTAAAGCTTGTTTTTTCAAAACCAGACTTGTCACAATCTCCTTCCATACAGCTTAAATAAATGAATCCATTTTTAAGAGTCAACGAATTTAAGTTTTGAAAGAAAATAGGTAAGTCTTCATATGATAAATAGGGAAGACAGAATGCTCCTATGACAACTTCATATTGATTTGCGAGTTGTTTTGTGTCTCGAATGTCCATCAAATGAAACGTTGCACTAGGATTGATTTCTTGAGCCCGTTTAATCATTTCAGGAGCTAAATCAATCCCTGTAATAGTTAAATCGTTTCGTTTCTTCAGCAAGTATCTTATAACATTCCCTGGTCCACAGCCTAGTTCAAGTAGCTTACAATTTGTTGGTGTTATTTCTAAGAGAGCATCAAACGTATCATTGTATAAATCAAAGGTCATAAACTTTTGTTCATACGAAGCTACATATTGATTGTATACAGCGATTGTTTTTAATTGATTGTCCATAAGAAAGTTGAAATTTATATATGCATTGGTATCACTTCCCCAGCACACACATATAGAATATCACCATCTACATGTTGTCTCTCTTGCTCTTGTTTCAATACATGTATTGGATCTCCAATGGGCTCATCTGACAAATCAAAGGTTCCATAATGCATGGGAATCATATATTTTGCTTTAAGCTCATTCACAGCCTTGATGCTATCCTTGGGCGACATGTGACTTTGTCCCATAAAAAATTCGGGTTTATAAGCACCAATACCAAGCAATGCATAATCGATACTTGGAAAAGCATTTCCGATATCTGCAAACTGTCCACCATAGCCGCTATCGCCACCAAAGTAAATGGTTTTCCCTGCAGCTTGAATAACAAAACCTCCCCACAAGCGTACGTTTGTATCTGTTAAATACCGTCTTCCCCAATGTCTGCTCGGTACATATGTAATCGTAAGCTCTGGCTTGGTAGTGAATTGCTGATACCATCCAGCAGCTTCGATGGAAGTACTATGAGTTATATTTTTAATTACCTTGTCAACTTTCAAACCCGTTAAATAAATTGCTTTGGGATTATTTTTAGCAAGGATCTTCAAACTTTTTTCATCGCAATGGTCGCGGTGGTCGTGTGAAACAAGAATGTAATCGATATTTTTTAATTCATTCGGATTTACAGGAAGTGCCACTCTCCGTTTTAAGAATGAAATATCAAATAAGATGGGATCTATCAACATCGTTATGCCCGCAAGTCGGATGAAAAAAGATGCATGTCCCAGCCACACGATACAATCTTGTTTGGAAGTGAGGAAATTACTATCTGTTTTACAATCTAATTTCCACTTACTATTTTTCTTTTCCGCTTTTTGTGGATTCGTCATACGTTGCCATTTCCATAATTCAACAAAGGAATTAATAAAGGCAAACTCATGATTTAAAAAATTACCTTTTGAATCCAATGGTGTTCCTTTCCAATCGAAGGGGAGAAGCATCGTTTTTAGATTGGAATTGTTTGTAAAACTATAAGGTACGGTATGTTTGGTTATCATGCTTTGTTCAATTCTTTGCTAAATAAAAAGAGGGACTTTTCAGTCCCTCTTTAATATTACGTATTTTTTTTATAGGTACTCAATACCGAGTCTATTTATTTTTTAGGCACATCTATAGATTCCGTTGCAGTTATATCCTTTGGCAAATCTTCTCCTTTTAAATAGGTAGGTAAATTCAATCCAGCCATGTTAAACAAGTCATTTAACGGTGGAACTGTTTTCATCATGCCGGATACAAAATTCGCTGTAGAAGAATTGCCATTTTCGCTGCTTCCACTACCGGAATCCCAAACAGTAATTTTATCAATTTTGATGTTTTTAACCGCTTCAACCTGTGTGCGAACCAATTCAGGCAATTTTTCAAGTAATAATAATTGGAATGCTTTTGTTGGATCACCACCAGCCGCTGCAACCACTTGTTTGTATCCTTCTGCTTGTTTGGTTAGTATTTCATACAAACCCTTAGCTTCTGCTTCCATCTTCGCATAGATTGCATCTGCTTCACCGCGAGCGTTCTCTCTGATACGTTCTGCATCTGCTTGCGCTTCAATGATGGCACGTTGCTTCGCAATCTCTGCAGGGATTACAATGTTTGCGATTTGTGTTGAACGCTCTCTTTCAGAACGTGCTAATTCAGCTTTCTGTTCAGCTACATAAGATTCTTCCAAAGCTTTCGCTTGTTGTACTTTTTCTGCTGTGATTGCTATACGTAACGATTCCGCTTCTTTTTCTCTTCGTAATGCTTCTGAATTTGCAATCGAAATCTTTGCTTCATTTTCACCTGTAATTGCTATTGCATTTGCTTCAGATGTTTTTACACGGGTATCACGTTGCGCTTCTGCTTTACCAATCGCTTCGTCTTTAGCGGCAGCGGCAATACTTACTTCTCTATCTTTTTGTGTAATGGCAATCTTAACATCTCGGTCTCTGTGTGTTTCCGCAATCTGTGTGTCTTTTTCTCTGTCAGCTAAAGCCTTACCTGTTTCACCTATTTTCTCTTGTTCTGCAACACTTACTTTCGCTTCGTTGATTGCTTTTGCAGCCGCTTCTTTACCCAACGCTTCAATGTATCCTGATTCGTCTTTGATATCGGTTACGTTCACGTTGATTAATTTCAAACCAATTTTTTTCAATTCACTATCTACGTTTTTAGAAATATTTTCTAAAAACTTATCACGATCGGAGTTTATTTCTTCAATGGTCATGGTTGCAATAACCAAACGCAATTGACCAAATAAGATATCTTTTGCTAACTCTTGAATGTTTTCATAAGACAAGCCTAATAAACGCTCAGCAGCCGTATTCATGGTGTCTGTTTCCGTAGAAATCGCAATCGTAAATCTACACGGTACATCCACTCGAATATTTTGTCTACTCAATGCATTCATTAGATTGGCTTCAATCGACAAAGGTTTCAAATCTAAAAAGGCGTAATCTTGAATGACAGGCCAAATAAAGGCACCACCGCCGTGCACACATTTTGCAGAAGAACCGCCCGTACGACCATAAATAACAAGTATTTTATCTGATGGACATCTTTTGTATCGAGCAACTAGGGCTGATATGGTAACAAATGCGACAACGGCCGCTACAACAATAATAATAATCTCAGTCATGGTTAGGTATATTTGATTTGTAAGTTAGATATTTTCTACTAATAAAATGTTTCCGTGTTCAATACGTACTATTTTTACAACTGCACCTGTGGATATTTTTTCTGCGTTATTGGTCATAGCATCTAATTCATGCACCGATCCGCGAACGCTAATGATTATTTTGCCTTTTCCTGCTTTTAAAGCCGGTATCGTTAAGTACACATCTGCACTTTTACCAATGGTCTCTTCATAGGTAAAGCTGTTATCTTCAGCAAGTTTTTGCAATTCTCTTATGATTACAAAAAACATGTAAATAAATAAACAACCTACAGCAACCGATACTAAAATTAGCAACGTATGAGGTATGCGATTGTAAAAGGAGATCCCTGTCCAGCTGAAGCCTAATAAAAAATTTATTAAGTTTCTAAGCGAGAATACTTGAAAATGCGAGTCTCCATGATCTAAGTCTCCATCAAAATCAGCATCAATTCCATCCGCTCCATCGGCACCGATGAAAGTCATAATGGTCTGAATGAGGAAGATGACACTTGTGGGTATGGCAACATACCATAGAACGCGCAGAAGCGGTTCTAGATTATCTAATAATTCCATTTTAGGGTTAAATTTAAATTGAACACAAATTGTATTCCTATATGAGGGTAGGAAAAAGTGACACAGTACATTCAGAAAATTACATTTTGGTAATTGATTTTAGGATTAATTTGAATGTGTATTAACGTGAAAACCAGATTGAATGTTTGCATTTTGTAGGAAATATATATTTATCAAATGAGTTGGAAATATTGAAAAAAGCAAATTGGAATTCGTAAAAAATGTTTTAAACAATTTTTATTCTAGTTTCAAAAAATACATAACGTAACGTTATAGATCAAACTCTAGTAGTAAGATCAAGGTATTTTAGAGTTATAAAATATCTATTGACTCTAAAATACCTTGATGTTAAAATATAAAAACCAATTTTTATTATATCAAATTAGCGGACAGCGTTATTTCAACAGCAGAAAGCGCTTGGCTTACCGGACAGTTTTTCTTTGCTGTATCGGATAGCTCTTTAAACTTTTCTACTGTTATATTGGGAACAGTCCCTTCTAAATGAAGATGAATAGATTTAAACTTAAATCCTCCATTTTCTTCAATCATAGTTATTGTTGCTTCTGTAGATAGTTTTGTGGGTGTGAAACCTGCTCCTGAGAGCTGAAAGCTTAAGGCCATAGTAAAACAACCTGCATGTGCTGCAGCAATTAATTCTTCTGGATTTGTACCCGCTTTGCCATCTTCATTTTCAAATCGTGTTTTAAATGAATAGGGTGTATTATCTAAAATAGTGCTTGGTGAAGAAAGTATGCCACTGCCTTCTTTGCCTGTTCCTTGCCAAACGGCATTTGCTTTACGAATCATAAGTAATTATTTAAAGTGTATATAAGAGTTTGAGTGTATCTAAAAGAATTTGCTCTTTGTTTAATATAAGCATTTTTTATGGCTTAAAGAATAGAAGTAGATTAATTAAGATGGCATTTGTTCATTTTTTTAGTAGATTTCAGATATGATTTCAATGCACGAAATTTACAATGTCTTACTTTTTGAGTTTCCTTATTTTAAAAAAATAAACGAAGATAGAAGAACGTTACTTTGTAATCGAACCAAATTATTTATTGATGGAACAGATTTTATTCCTAAGAAAGGACTAAAACTAACCAATCGAATGATTATTCTTATTGCAGCTTGCTCACAACAACTCACCCTAGGATTTAAAAAGCATTATGGCTATGATTATTTTGATAAAATAATTGTTTACCCTGAAAAGTATTTGTCGACCATTACACAAAAAATGCATACCGGTGAAATGAATACATCGGGTATTATTGTATTGTCTTGGGAAGATTTTTATAAAGGAATGTCTATTGATGACAATGCACAGAATGTGGGTTTGCATGAATTTGCCCATGCACTTGAGTTTATGGATATCGCTAATAAGGATGTGGACGAAATGTATTCCGCCTGTTTGGATAAATTTATTACCATAGGCAGACACTATTTAAAAAATAATCCAGGTAAAATATTTTTTAGAAATTATGCAACCACAAACATGTCCGAATTCTTAGCTGTTGCAACAGAATATTATTTTGAAAAGCCTAAAGAGTTCTTTCAAAATGAACCAGAGCTTTTTGAAGCCTTAGATGATGCATATCAACAAAATATTCTTTCCAAGAACGCAAGGTATTCGAATGAATCGACGAAAATAAAAACAATATCGGGAGAAGAAATTTATGGCAATACTTCATCATTGTTAAATCAAGTTGGTGAAGTCATTGCGTATCTTGTATTTAATGGATTTGCTGGTTTCATTACGTTTCAAATGCCAATACTTGGATGCATTCTTTTAGGTATTGGTAATTATGGCATCTATCATTTCCTTATCAAGAGTTCTTTTATGCTATACTCAGATAATGTTAAAATACAACAACCACTGGCACGAATTTTATTCAATCTGATGTTTCCTAGAATAGTTTCTCTTTCATCCGTTGTGTCGTATTCAAATGTGTTGTATGTAGCGGTGCAAGAGACTAGAAATAACGGATTGAAACAACAATGGGATTTTACGAATTGGAAACCAGATGTTGAATATTCATTTTCTGTTTGTTATTTGTTTGAGGGTAAGCTTACCTATGCAAAGCTTTCCTCTACCTGTCAAAATTTAAATAAGGTCTTTACTTTTTTATCCGTTAAGAAGAAGGTAGCAACTCGCTTTGAAGGCGAGTTAGTGAAGTTTTAGTACCTGTAAACTTCGATGGGGAATTTTTTATGTTGAATAGGTCTTTATCGCTCTGAAATGTAATCGTAAGAAATGAAATTATGAAGGAACAAAAGTTAAGAAAGAAAATAAAAAGCTACATTCTTTTTTTTATGATAGGTTTAATTTTAAGTGGAATTACTGCATTTCCAATTGAGACACAACTAGAAATTGCAGTTAATCATATTGACGTGTTTCCACTATTTATTCAATCTTGGTTGCTGAATGTTTATACTGCAGTTAAGTCTACCAACGACGCATATCCTTTTATAAGTTATGGAACTGATTGGCTCGCATTCGCTCATATCGTAATAGCAGTTGTATTTATTGGGCCCTATAAAGATCCTGTCAAAAATATCTGGGTAATTCAATTTGGCATGATTGCTTGTGCAATGATATTTCCCTTGGCATTTATTGCTGGTCCAATCCGGCACATACCATTTTATTGGCAATTGATAGATTGCTCTTTTGGTGTTATTGGCTTTCTGTTATTGTATAGATGTTACCGATATATAAAACAACTCGAAATAATTTCAAGTACTAACGTATTATAATTCTTTTTAAACACAGTAATTGTATACTTATATGAATATTAAAATTCGCAAAGCAATAGAAACGGATGTCGATCAAATTTGGACATTGATGCGTGATTTGGCTGTCTTTGAAAAATACATCGATTCTTTTGCCATCACACCAGACATTGTTGGAGAAAGTGGTTTTCGTAAAAGTCCTCCTGATTTTCATTGTTTCGTTGCAGAATGCGAAGGAGAAATTATAGGAATTCTAGTCTACTATTTTCTTCCATTCACTGCTCAGAATAGACCTGCTATTTACATGAAAGAGCTATTTGTGAAGGAAGAATATCGGAATCAACGAATAGGAGAGCAGTTAATGGAAGCCTTAAAGAATGAAGCGAAACTTCATGATTGCTCACAAATTAAATGGACCGTTGCACCATGGAATGAAGCTGGCTTGAAATTTTATGAAAGAATAGGAGCGACTGAAAATACCGATTGGCTTAATTATGAATTGCTTTTGTAATCCAAATAGACGTTTCTTTTTTTAATTTTTATTGTATTTTTTGTATATTGAATAGAGCACCATTTAATATAGCGTATGTCAATTTTAGTAATCGTTCGTCATGGACAATCCGAATACAATCTGAAAAATTTATTTACTGGTTGGGCAGATGTTGATTTAACACCAACAGGTGAGCATGAAGCTGAATTCGCAGGTATCGTTTTAAAACCTTATATCTTTAATGTTGCCTATACTTCAGTATTAAAGAGAGCGATTCAGACGCTACATATTATTCTCCATGAAATCGATCAGATAATACCAATCGTTCAAGATAAAGCATTGAATGAACGTAATTATGGAGATCTTCAAGGATTAAATAAAGCAGAAGTTGGCGCGCAATATGGTGCGCAACAATTGATGTCTTGGAGAAGAAGTTTTACAGAAGTTCCTCCAGGCGGCGAAAGTTTAGAAAATACCTATCAACGTGTTATTCCATATTACGAAAAAGAAATTGCTCCCAAATTAAAAGCTGGACAAAATATTTTAATTGTAGCACACGGCAATAGCCTGCGCGCATTAATGATGTATTTAGAGCATATTTCTCCAGAAGATATTTCGCATGTAGATTTGGCTACAGGTGCTCCCAGATTATATGAGTTCTCTTCAGCTCTTACTCTTAAAGATGTTCATTACATTAAATTGCCAGATACCTCAACAACGACTTCGTCTCCTACTATAAATTCAACCTGTTTATAAAATTAAATTCAATACGCTATGTTTTCAAATACAGTATCCGATCAGTTGGTAGAAATGTTGGTGCAATCTGGTATTAAAAGAGTATATGCCGTTACAGGTGATAGCTTAAACTTTGTAAACGATGCCATTCGAAGAAGTGGAAAGATTGAATGGATACATGTGCGTAACGAAGAAACAGGTGCTTTTGCTGCTGGTGCAGAAGCGCAATTAAATGGTATAGCTTGTTGCGCAGGCAGCAGTGGACCTGGTCACGTGCATTTGTTGAATGGTTTATATGATGCACATAAATCGAGTGCTTCTGTTATTGCAATCGCTTCGACCTGTCACTCTACAGAGTTTGGTACAGACTCTTTTCAAGAAACCAATACGATAAAATTATTTGACGATTGCAGTTGTTACAATCAAATTGCTGTTACACCAAAGCAATTTCCCAGAATGTTTCAAGCAGCCATACAAAATGCCATACATAAAAAGGGCGTTGCTGTAATTGGCTTGCCAGGCGATATAACAGATATGCCTGCTGAACAAAGTCCTACAGCAATGCATGTATATCATTCCAACCCCATCATTCGCCCATCCGACGCAGAATTGATTCAATTGGCAGAACTGTTAAATGCACATTCAAAAATTACCATATTTTGTGGTATAGGTGCAGCAGATGCGCACGATGAAATTGTTCTACTTTCAAAATTATTACACGCTCCCGTAGGCTATTCGTTCAAAGGAAAGATGTCCATACAATACGACAATCCAAATGAAATTGGTATGACGGGTTTACTGGGTTTACCATCTGCATTTCAGAGCATGCACGAATCGGAAGTTCTGTTATTATTGGGGACGGATTTTCCATATTCTGATTTTATGCCTGTTAAAAATAAAATCATTCAGATTGATACTGCTCCTGAAAAGCTTGGTAGAAGGGCTAAGCTAGACATGGGATTATGTGGAAATATTAAAGATACACTCCTTGCATTGTTGCCTCATATAAAACAACAATCAGATAATACTTTTTTAACGAAACAATTAGAAGAATATTCGAATGTAAAAAAACAATTAAATAATTATGTGGATGATGCGGGAAAAATAGATTGTATTCACCCAGAATTTGTGGCTTCAAGAATTGACGCTCTTTCAACTCAAGATGCGATCTATACCGTAGATACAGGGATGACATGTGTTTGGGCAGCACGATATTTAACAGCTACGGGTAAAAGAACACTGTTGGGTTCTTTCAATCACGGATCTATGGCCAATGCAATGCCTCAATCTATTGGTGCTGCTTTGGCTTGTCCCGATAGACAAGTAATTGCAATGTGTGGCGATGGGGGTATTTCTATGATGTTAGGCGACATCATGACAATCGTTCAATATAAACTTCCTGTTAAACTCATTGTATTCAATAATCACAGTTTGGGTATGGTTAAATTAGAAATGGAAGTTTCTGGATTGCCCGATTGGCAAACAACTATGGTTAATCCAGACTTTTCTAAAATTGCCGAAGCGATGGGTATGAAAGCGATTACTGTTAACGATCCAACTAAAGTGGATGAAGCCTTGTTGCAAGCCTTTTCATATGATGGCCCCATGTTATTGAATGTGATTACAGATCCAAATGCATTAGCTATGCCGCCTAAAATAACCTTTGAACAGATGAAAGGTATGGCTACGTCTATGACGAAGTTGATGTTGAATGGTAGGATGGAAGAAGTTTGGAAAACCATTGAATCCAATAAAAAACACATGAAGGATATATTGTAAAAAAAATGGTTTACTGAACGTATGAAACGTTTAGTAAACCATTTATATTTTTATTTGTCTTGTACAATTGCTTCTTCAGTAGTATATAACAATGCTACTAAATCATCAACCAATTGTTTGTTGTTTGCAGCTGTTACGCCATTTTTAGCAAGTCCTGTACCAATATCACCAACAAATTTATCGAAGTCAGCAGAATTTGCTTTCATTCCCATACGGCTATTTCTAGCAGGATCGTGTGTTTCTGTCATGGACAAACCTGTATATAGGTATGTTTTAGAACCTGTAGCTACGCACATGAAATCCGTAAAGTTTTTACTTAATGCAGTTAAACCACTTGTATTCTTAGGGTTTTCGCCTAACTCAGCAAAAAGCACTGGGAAGTATTTTGCTAACTGTCCGTCTGCTGCAATTACGTTTATAGAACTGTCCACTACAGAACGTAATGTTAATCTGCCTTTTTCAATCATTTGTCCAGTGTTGTTCGGATCTGCAGTCATAGTTGTACCTCCAACGCGCTCATACAAAGTTGGCTTAGGTTGAGGAGTTACAGTCATCGCAGCAGGGCCGTCGTCTTTTTTCTTACAAGAAGAAATGGTAAGTGTCATTGCTACAAAGCAAGCACCTAATAAGAAAATGTTCTTTTTCATATTCAGATAGTTTAATTGTTTATATATTTAATTTTAATTTAAAAACTTTGTTACGTAGGCTGTTAAGTAGGCAGAGAAAGAATGATCATTGATCTTCATTGGACAACCTCCCATAGCTTGAGCATCTGCAGCACTGATGGTAAATATGTGTGCATCATAATTTCCTAATTGCATTACTTTTTCAAATACTACCTTAGAGTTTTGTTTATTCATTTTATAACTATATGTAAAAATGCCTTCTGGTATATTGAAATGTGTACCATCTACACCATCTAAACTTGCTACATAATTTTTTATTTTATTCGCTTCTGTAGAATCTACATGTACTTTAAAATCGATTCGACTTAATTGGCGCTGATTAATATTTTCAGTTGTATTTTTCTTTGTTACACTATTAATATGCATAACAAGTACAACAAATGAAATTAGTAGGAGAGAAAATAGACCTATGCAAATTTTTATAATGGTTCTTTTTTTCATAAATGTGACGTATAGAAGTGTAAATTTGTAATTATCCATACCTACGTCTTAATAGTTTTCATTGGATTTATTAAAATGAAATTATTTTTTAATTGGTTGTCTGTCAATTTATTTATAAATAATTAAGACTGCTGTGAATCCAAATAGGAGCATGATTACGTAGATGATTTACCAAACAATAATTTCCGTTTTATTGAATTGACGTATGAAATCAAACTTTAAAGTGCTCTCTATTTCACATCATTTAGCTCCTGTATCAATAAGAGAGTCATTGTCGTTAAATGAATTTTCGTGTAAAAAAGTCATGCATACAATAAAGGATATGACTTCTGTAGAAGAAGTACTTATTCTTTCAACATGTAATAGGACAGAAGTATATTATATTTCTGAAAAGGAATGGAGTAAAGAAATCATTACGTTAATTTGTTTGGAAAAAGGTTTGGTAGATATCAGAAAATATTATTTATTTTTTGATATCATAAATGATTATACACGTGCTTTGGGTCATGTTTTTAATGTGAGTATGGGTTTGTCGTCACAAGTAATTGGGGATAACCAAATCATTACTCAAATAAAACAAGCGTATCAATGGTCTGCAGATATATCCATGGCAGGGCCCTATTTACATCGATTGTTGCACACTATTTTCTTTACGAATAAAAAAGTCGTTCAAACAACTGCATTCAGAGATGGTGCAGCTTCTATTTCGTATGCGAGTACAGAATTAGCAGAAAGTTTGTGTAGCGGATTGGTTCAGCCTAAAGTTTTAATCATTGGTTTGGGAGAAATGGGAGCGGATGTGTTGAAAAATGTTTCTAAAACATTTTTCAGTAAAATAACCTTAGCAAATCGTACATTATCTAAAGCGAAGGATCTAGCTGAATTGTATCATGTTGATTTTATTGCAATGGAAGATATTTGGACTGCAATTGAAGAAGCGGATGTAATCATCGGCTCAATTTGTAAGCCTGATGCCTTTATAACTAAGAATGAAGTTCAAAAGTTAACAATTCATTCGTATAAATATTTTATAGATATTTCTGTGCCTAGATGTGTGGAAGAAGCTGTTGATGATGTACCAGGTGCAATGGTTTACAATATTGATCATATTCGTAATCGAACCACGGAAACTCTTGAAAAGCGCATGGGATCAATTCCTTTAGTAAAAGAAATAATTTCGGAATCAATAATGGAATTTAATGATTGGTCAAATGAAATATCAGTTTCTCCCGTTATAAATAAATTCAAAGATGCGCTTGAATCCATTCGGACTTCTGAATTAGCACGCCATTTGAAAAACTTAAATAAAGAAGAGTCTGATAAGATCGAATTGATTACGAAAGGGATTATGCAGAAAATACTTAAACTCCCTGTATTGAATTTAAAAGCTGCGTGTAAGAGGGGAGATGCCGAATCATTAATAAGTGTTCTAAATGAATTGTTTGATTTAGAAAATAAGACAGAAACTGCTAAGGTTAAGGTTTAGGTTTAGTATATTTTATAGAAATTATTTTTAAATATGCCAAAACACTTTTTAGTGCATTCCTACAAAGAAAAATGTTGAATGTATTTATATAAAATAAGTTTCATAATTGTGTATTTATTACAATAAAAAATAACCACACAATTTTAAATCATGTGGTTATTTGTGCACCCGAAGGGAGTCGAACCCATATCGTCAGAATCGGAATCTGATATACTATCCATTATACTACGGGTGCAGAATTGATTTGCAAAACTAAACTATTATAAGCGAGGACGCAAGAAAGTTTGTTAGTTTCTAGGTCCTAGTTTCCAGTTGCTAGATGTAGTGGTTGTTTTTATTAGTAATTTTTATCACTTTAAGATTGAATTTTTATTCTAGCAATAAGTAGTCTTAATTATTAAGACTAAAGAACACAAACACTATTTTATTCTTTGCCTTTATACTCGGTAATAAATACTCAAAACTTTTTATCTAACAACTAGCAACTAGAACCTGGTAACTAATTCCGAAACGTAACCATTGTAACTCCATCACCCCAACCACCTTCTTCGTTGGCTACTTTTTCTACTTCTTTGTATTTTTTTAGAAAAGAGCGTACCGTATCACGCAATACACCATTACCACGACCATGAATAATTTTAGCGGATGTAGCTCCAATTAATATTGCATCGTCTGTCCATGTTGTTAAAAGTGGTATTAATTCATCGCGCATCTTACCACGTACATCCAACTCAAATTGAAAGGATTGCATCTTAGCACGTGTGTCTACGCCTTCGTAAGATGTTTCCTCAAGTTCATCTTCTTCCCATTCGTCGTCACCAGCTGGGCTTAATTGCTCTAATTTTACTTTCATTTTAAGAATACCCATAGCCACTTCTGCATTGAGTCCTTTGATTGCTATAATTTCGCCTACACCTTCGTAGCCATCAATGTGCACGTGATCTCCGATTTTCATAATCTTTGGTTGAGGTTTGTTCTTCAAATTACGAAAAAATGCTCAAGGCAGAAAGCCTAAAGCTAAAAGTAAAAGTTAACGCAAAAGTAATTATAGCTTTTAGGCATTAAGCTTTTCGCCTTTGGCAAAAAGAAAAGCGCCTAATAGTTAAACTACCAAGCGCTTTCAATGTGAGAAACGAGATCGACTAAGCCAATGCTTCTGTTACTAATTTAGCAGCATCTTTTAAGATAACGGCTGAACGAACTTTTAAGCCAGATTCGTTGATAATTTTAGCACCTTCTTCCGCATTTGTTCCTTGCAAACGAACAATGATTGGGATACTGATATTACCGATATTTTTATATGCTTCAACTACACCATTGGCAACACGGTCACAACGAACGATACCACCAAATACGTTAATTAAGATTGCTTTTACATTTGGATCTTTTAAAATGATGCGGAAACCAGCTTCAACTGTCTTCGCATTTGCCCCACCTCCAACGTCTAAGAAGTTAGCAGGTTCACCACCAGCTAATTTAATAACGTCCATCGTAGCCATTGCAAGACCAGCACCGTTAACCATACAACCAACGTTACCGTCAAGTTTTACATAGTTTAAGTGATTTTCTGCTGCTTCAACTTCCAATGGATCTTCTTCTGTAACGTCACGATATGCTGCTAAATCCGGATGACGGAACAATGCATTATCATCTATTGAAACTTTCGCATCTACAGCAATAATTTCATCGCTTGAGCTTTTTAATACAGGATTGATTTCAATCATTTCAGCATTTGTTGCTTTGTAAGCAGCATATAAACGTGTTACAAACGTAACCATTTCTTTAAATGCCTTACCTGAAAGATTTAAACTGAATGCAATTTTACGAGCTTGAAAGCCTTGAAGACCAACTGCTGGATCGATAAATTCTTTTGTAATTAAATGTGGCGTATTATGTGCAACATCTTCAATATCTACGCCACCTTCAGTAGAAGCAATGATTACATCACGACCTGTACCACGATCCAATAAAATTGAAAGATACAATTCTTTTAATTCTGTTTCACCTTTTTGGTAAACGTTAGCTGCAATCAACAAACGGTTTACAACTTTACCAGCAGCACCTGTTTGTATGGTTACCAAAGTATTACCAAGCATTTGAGTCGCCTGAGTTTTTACATCGTCTAAAGACTTAGCAATCATTACTCCACGATGTTCGGTGCCTACAAACTTCCCTTTTCCACGACCACCAGCATGTATCTGCGCTTTTACAACGAAGATATCTGTACCAGTCAATTCAGTTAATTTTTTTGCTGCCGCTACTGCAGACTCAGGGGAGTCAGCATAAATTCCTTCTCCAATCTTAACGTTGTATTTTTTAAGAATTTCCTTCGCTTGATACTCGTGAATATTCATATTTCAGTGAGATATAAAATGGTTATTTGTATGAATTAATTATAAAGGTCAATGCACGAATCTACTCGTTTTAAGGCTTAAATTCAAATCAAACAACCATTTATATAGAGCTTGTGAACAAAAGTATAAGTTGTTTTATGGATTTTACTTATAAATACCTGTTAATTAGGCATTTTGTTGATTTTAACTGAACTGAGTGTAATTATTATTCATCCATTATGTATAGATATTTCACGTTGATCTGAATCAGATTGGGGCTATAATGATAGATAGCAATTTTCTATGGTGCAAATTGTAGGAGGAATTCATCAAAGGTATTCTTATGTAAAGTATTAAAAAATGCGAATAAGGTAGACTCTTATTAAATGAAACTTAAATTACAGATCACAATTGGAATATATATTATTTTTATTGTAAGACTTAAATGGAATATTTTTTTTAATTTCAGTATAATACATTACATATTTAACGCTCTTATGAATTCGAACAAAATTATATTAATTTTAATTATTTCTTTTTTATTTTCAACAAAAAGTCAAGCTCAAAAGTTGACAAAATTTTATTACGGACCGAGAATAGGATTAGGGGTGAGTACCTTTGCAGGACATGATGCACAGCATACTAATTACCCTGTGGGTACAATTGTTGGTTTATATACGCATACAGAAATAAAAAATAAATTTTCAGTCGATGCAGAATTAAATTATATTTCTTTAGGGAGTTTCTTTTCAACAAAGTACAATACACTTGATCAACATGATTATCGTATATCGTTAGGCTATATTTCACTTCCTATTAATTTAAATTATAGATGTTATAAAGGTTTGAATTTACAATTAGGTATTCAAACCTCTGCAATACTTACTGCTGTTACGGAAGAGAAGTATCATAATAAAGTTGTAAAAGGTAAAAGTTTAAATGATTTTCATGCAATTGATGTTGGTCCAACAGTTGGTATGTACTATCAATTTTCTCAAGGCTTGCAATTCGGGCTTAGATATTATAGAGGTTTACAAGATATTTATAAAAACGATTTTAAAATTTACAATACCAATTTGCAATTTTTAGTAACGTTTCAATTTGCTCGCGCTGGAAAGGAATTGTAATTTTTATTCGAATGTATCTTTTTGATTTATTCATTACTGTAAATTGCGTTTACTAGTAATAAAAGGTATTAGAAAATTAACTTAAATGCATGTTGATCAATCAAATTTAAATGAAATAATGATTGTACTTCGTGTACGAATTATAGGATACTTTTAAAAACGATAACTCAATTCTAAACTTGCATAGCGGTGAGTGAAACCTGTTGAGAATTCAGGAGAAAGAAAATTTTGAACGAACATCATTCCAAATTTTTGATACATGACTGTAATGCCTGCTCTGGAATGGAATAAAAAATTGTTTAATGAATAACTTGGTTTGTTGATTGCATTGTTGGATTGAATCAAGGTGGCATCAAAGAAAATTAATTTAAATTTGACATCTAAAAAGAATGAAAAATAGAATTTCTGCTTCCCTTTAGAATACCTGTAACTTTCAAAATAAGGCGATAATCTGCCAACTCTCCATAAATAACCTACCCCAAGATTCGTCCTTAGATTTCCCGCCATTGCTTCTATTGTTCCAATAAATTGATTGTTTTTATTTAAATGTAGACCTTTTTGTAATTGAAATTCATAATTTAATAATAGCTTATTGTCAAGTTGGTTGTACCATCCTTGATACACATTATTATGAATTAAATTATGGAAACCATTTTGAGCTTGTTCTCCCAAAGCAATGTTGCCAATAAATCCAAGTCCTAATCCGCTATACAGACGCAACTTTCTTTTTGGCTGAAACGAAGTTTTTTGCATGTAGAGCATTAAGGTTGCAACAAAAGGCCTGTCATTTGGCAAGTACGCAAGCGTATCTACTTTGATAGGTGTGAAAATATCTTGACTAATAGTAATTCCAAAAACTTTATCACTTGCATGCGGTAATGATGGAATTAACTTATTAAATGGGTTTTTATGAAGAATGGGATGGTTAACGGTTAGTCCGAGGCCACTTGTATAATAATAATCTGTTTTGTCTACCAAATCATTCGATAACTGCAGATTTATATATTTAGGAGATAAAATCTCTTGAGAATAAGAAAATTGAATGGTTAAATTTAAAAGGATAAGTAATATAATACGCATGATTGAAAAGGAGACTTCTTATTCTTATAATAAGTTACGAAAAAAATACATCTTTTGATAATCCAGAATGATTTTGAATATTTATTTTAATCGATTTAAAAAGTTAAATTTATAATGCATAATAGTAAATGAAGCACTATTAAATAGTGTTATTTGATTCAATCTGACTTGATACACATGAATACCTATACCTCAATAAAAGAAACAAATACGGTAATATTAATGCGTCTTAAAAAACTGCATTTTTGGATTAGCATGATTCGAATTGCACTTGTATGTGTAGCAATTGTTTGTTTTTATTTTTTCATAACTTCTAGAAGTCACTTTGCCCTTGTGATTGGATTGGGATCTATTCTTTTATTTCCATTCATATTGACTTGGCATCGAAAGAAAGCAATTGAAATAGAATTCTTAACAACAGTAATAAAAGTAAATCAAGATGAGATTCAGTATCAAGAAAATAAAATAATGCCTTTTGAAGATGGTTCTGAATACATGGATGTAACACATTCAAATACCTTTGATTTAGATGTGTTTGGTCCCAAGGGTTTGTTTCAACATTTGAATAGAACTGCTACCTACCTTGGTAAATTTAAATTGGCTTTTTCATTACAGAATATTTTGTCGAATGATGCCATTGTTAACAATCAGTTGTCTATAAAAGAGTTGTCTAATAAATTGAAGTGGAGACAAGAAATTCTAGCGCATGCTACCATCGCTTCGGATTCAAAAGATGTATATAATAATATTATACATTGGGCTTCTGAAAAAGTAGATAAACTACCATTATTTATACGAATTACTTCTTTTGCATTTCCCATTTTATTATTTGTTTTGTTTACGTTTTACTTGATAACGGATGTAGCCTTATATTTGAATGCAGCAGAATTATTACTTATAGTTAATTTAATTCTTATTGGTTCTCAATTAAAAACGATTAAGCGAGAACTTATGCATGCAGAACGCATAGATCAAATCATCAAACAATACAGTATTATAATAGATAAGATTGAGAAGGAATCATTTCATTCTGAAAAACTAATTGGTTTAAAAAATATCTTGTCAGCTACTGATGGGAATGCAAGTAAAAATTTTAATCGTTTGTCAAAATTGTTTGCACGGGTTGAAACGATAAACAATGCTGTAGGAGCGTTTTTACTAAATGGTTTTTTCTTTTACCACATTCATAGTCTCCATTCTCTATTAAAGTGGAAAGATGCGTATGCATCTAAGCTTCCACAGTGGATTGATATCATTGCAGAATTTGAAATGTTGAATAGTTATGCTAATCTAGCTTACAATAACCCAACGTTTACTTTCCCAACATTGAATACGGATTTTTCTATTCAATTAACAAATGTAGGGCATCCATTAATAGATGCGAGGAAACGTGTGTGTAATTCCATCGATTTTACAAAAGGTAGTTTTGTAATATTGACGGGTTCTAATATGTCTGGTAAAAGTACTTTCCTTCGAACACTAGGCATTAATATGGTATTAGCGGGTGCTGGTTCGCCTATATGTGCATCTGCTGCATCGATACATCCCTTACAAGTGATAGTTTCCATGCGCTTGTCAGATTCATTATCAGACAGCGAATCGTATTTCTTTGCTGAAGTGAAGCGGTTGAAATTTCTTATGAACACATTAGATAAAGAATCCTGTTTTGTATTGTTAGATGAGATATTACGCGGTACCAACTCAGATGATAAACGGAACGGAACAATTGAGGTAATTAAGAAAATAGTTTCAAAGCAAGGAATTGGTATTGTAGCTACGCATGATTTAGAAGTATGCAATACAACAGAAGCATATCCGAATCAATTGTCAAATAAATGCTTTGAAGTTGAAATCATTCAAGATGAATTGGTTTTTGACTACAAACTTCGAGCAGGAATTTGCCAGAATAAAAGCGCTACGTTTTTAATGAAGAAAATGGGTGTCATATAAATAAGTAAAACATAAGATAAATGCTTTAACATATTTTTATGTGCTTTATTTCCCGTGAATAGCATTGAAAAGTGTAAAGAAGTATATTCCGTCTGCCATGCCACTAATGGTTGTTTCCATACATTGAAAATCTGAATTGTAATCATAGAAGACTACTTCGTTTGTATTAAAAGATTCGAATGAATTGTTTTTGGGGATATTAAAATACTTCATTAATTCGTCGTGCGTTTTTTTATCACCAGGTCCTTCAGCAATAGCTCCTGTTGAAGATATTTCAGGATGTAAAGTATGCATATGGCTAAACACATTTTTTACACTACCAGGTATTTTATCCGTAATGATCATAGATACACCCCAGTTATTTTGTCCAAGAGTGTAGTTATATACGTCTGTACTCATTCGATCATAAGGCGAAGCATCATCTATAACATTTTTATATATCATACTTGAAGAAGCAACACTCATAAAACTATATAAGGTTGCCCAAGTGTAGGCATGCGGAACTCTCCATATATTCCCCTGCTTTGAAGCAATTGAGTTAAAGTTATTTAAATCACTTTTTAAATAAGGTTCAACAGTTTGCGAAGCATATTTGTAGAGATTTAAATGAGCTATCATATTCAAGTTCCCCCATGATGACCAATAAGCAGGACCTGCTAGTTGAGCAAACATTTTTGCTTGATCTAAATAGTAATCATCTAGGGTTAATTTGTATAACTCAACAGAAGCTAGTTCCATATTGTCATAACCCGATTCATCGCTGTAAAATTTTTCCCAACCTTCTTCAACCCATGCTGGATTTTTATTTGTACGTTTTGCTTTTTGATAAATCTGGATTGCTTTATCCCGATACGGCTTTGATCTTATTTTTAATAATGGATTTGCTTCAAATAGATGCGCTGCGAATGCAAGTGCTGCAGATGTTAAACCCATTTGTGTAGGGCTGAAATCAGAGTAGGCATTTCGCAATCCGTTTAACTTGTCCTCATACGGCATTCGAGGACCTTGTTTGTGATCATCTGCATTACCAACCTGTATGATAAAAGTTGAATCGTTGGGCATTGTTTTCAATAAATAGCTTAAGCCCCACAGTGCTTCATCCATAATTGCTTTTTTGTCTGATACGGAAGTTGCGTGTGTAGGATAAGTTTCGTAAGCTCGCAATAAAAAATACGTAGTATAAGCAGTTGTTTGGGTGAATTTTAGATAATCTCCTGCATCATACCATCCTCCCATCATGTCTACATACCGTTCTTTTTTTGCTGAGTCCCAACTAGTATTGGCATTTGTTCTTTTTTCATAAACACGACAGGAGCTATCTCCGCTATGACCGATTTTATTGGCAGGTGGGACTGGTACACCACTACGTTGTTTATTTAAGAAATGTAGCATTTCGGCGACGATAAAATCGGTTGGGTTGTTTTTGATCTCAATAGAAAAAGTTTTCTGCGCACTAATATTTACGGCATAAATACCTATTTTCTTTAGCGAAGAAAATTCGATCTCATAATTAAAAGGCTTGGGGGTGTGCTCAGAAATAGCACTTGTTGAAATGGAAAATATGCCTTCAGCTACAGTTAAGTCACTGCTATTCTTTATCGTCCATCGTTTCCCATTCAAACTCTCATCTGAAAGGATTATACAGGATTTATTAGATTTTGAAGGATAGCCCGCATGATTGTAACGCGGATATATATCTGCTTGTAAAAACGTTTGCTGGATAAAAAAAAATAAAAGTGCACTTATAAATCGGGTCATTGTATTTGATACTAAAGATGTACGGATAAATGATAAATTAAATATAATTATTCTAATACAAAAGCAAGGAGGCAAATTCCTTATGTGTAGGGTTAATTTAGCTGTAAATCAGCAGCAATAACCTTTATAATTCATTTTGCTTCTGACAATCATAATATATATTTACTATCTTTAATCATTCAATAAATACATTATGCAAGAGATACTAAAAGCGGGAGATATTTTTAAGACATACGGTACGGTACATGTTTTAAAAGGCATTGATTTCTCTGTTCAAAAAGGGGAGGTTGTTTCTATTGTTGGTGCATCGGGAGCAGGTAAAAGTACCTTGTTACATGTTTTAGGTAGTTTGGATAAGCCAGATACAGGCTGGGTGAAAATAAACGATCAAGAAATTTCGATTATGAATGACAAAACATTGTCTGCATTCAGAAATCAACATATAGGATTTATTTTTCAGTTTCATAATTTATTACCTGAATTTACAGCGGTTGAAAATGTATTGTTGCCAGCCATGATTGGTCAACGTAATATGAAAGAAGCCGAAACGAGAGCGAAAGAATTGTTGAGTTTTCTTGGATTATCACACCGTTTTTCTCATTACCCAAATCAATTATCAGGCGGGGAGCAGCAACGTGTCGCTGTAGCTCGGGCATTGATAAACGATCCATTGATTGTTTTTGCAGATGAGCCAAGTGGGAATTTAGACACCCATAATGCAGAAGAATTGCATCAATTGTTTTTCGACTTACGGAAAAAATACAATCAAACATTTGTAATTGTTACGCATAATGAAGCACTCGCAAATTTATCAGATCGCAAGGTGGTGATGAAAGATGGCATAATCATTTAAAAGATTCAGGCATGAGTACTTCAATACATGAAATTCTCAAAACCTATTGGGGGCATTCCACTTTTCGTCCCTTACAAGAAGAAATTATTCAATCCATTTTATCTGGGAAAGATACAGTAGCACTTTTACCTACAGGTGGAGGGAAGTCTATTTGTTATCAAGTTCCTGCATTGGCCAAAGATGGCCTTGTACTCGTGATAAGTCCATTGATTGCTTTGATGAAAGATCAAGTAGAACAATTACGACGACGTGGTATCATTGCTACAGCCATACATTCTGGCATGCGTAAATCGGAAATTGATATTGCATTAGATAATTGTATTTACGGTACCACTAAATTATTATATGTTTCTCCGGAGCGCTTAAAATCAGATTTGTTTAAAGAGCGCGTGCAGAAGATGAATATTACCTGCATTGCAATTGATGAAGCCCACTGTATTTCAGAATGGGGACATGATTTTAGACCTGCATACAGAGAAATAGTAGCGATTCGTACGCTCTTACCCAAAGTGCCAATGATTGCAGTTACTGCTACTGCAAACGAAATGGTCTTGAATGATATTATGGATCAATTGTCCTTACAAGACCCCACTATATTTACTCAGAGCTTTACCCGTAAAAATTTATCGTATTCCTGTTTGTACGAAGAAAACAAAGAGAAACGATTGGTTTCGATGTTGCAAAAAATACCAGGTGTATGTATTGTCTATGCGAATACGCGCGCACGAGTGGTGCGTATTGCAGAATTTTTAAATCGACAACGTATACCAACAGAATTTTATCATGGAGGATTGGATCATAAACAACGCAGCATCAAACAAGATGCGTTTATGAAAAACGCAGTTCGGGTGATGGTAGCTACCAATGCATTTGGTATGGGAGTAGATAAACCAGACGTACGATTGGTGGTACACATGGATGTTCCCGATTCGCTAGAAGGATATTTTCAGGAAGCAGGCAGGGCTGGTAGAGACGGGAATAAAGCATTTGCTGTCTTGTTGCATACTAAGAAAGATGAAGATGAATTGTTCGCAAAGATTCCAGTAGCCCATCCCACAGCTGAGGTTATTAGAAGAATATATCAATCATTGGCTAACTATTACCAACTTGCTGTAGGTAGTGGTTTTATGGAAAGTTATTCTTTTGATATTGAAGATTTCAGTAAAAAATACAGCTTAAGTAAATTAGAAGTTTTTTATGCACTAAAACGTATTGAGCAACATGGGTTCATACAATTGACGGAAGCATTTTATAATCCTCCCAAACTACGCATCGTTGTTGATCATGAACAATTGTATGATGCACGTTTGAAAATGCCCAAGCACGATGATTTTATTAAACAAGTGTTACGCATATTTGGAGGAGAGGTATACACGAGTTATAGAGAATTTTCATTTTCTTCTTTAGCAAAATCTACCCTATTACCAGAATCAGAAATTAGAAATAAATTATCATTTTTAGCACAACAAGGACTCATTGAATATATTGATGCAAGCGATAAGCCTCAATTAACATTTTTAGTACCTCGACAAGATGCACCAAAGTTGCAATTAGATTTACAATGGCTGGAAGACCGTAAGGATCACGATCTAGAAAGTGTAGAAAACATTATTGGTTTTTTACATACGGAGGAATGTAGGGCGAAATACGTATTGGAATATTTTGGAGAATATAATGCAGAGCCATGTGGTATATGCGATCGATGTATACGAGATACTCGAAATAAAGAATACTACGAAAGTGCGTTCATTCAGATTCAACAAATTTTACAAACGAAAACCATTCCAATTGAAGATCTTGAAAAAGAATTTGTAGGCTTAGATAAAAATATCGTACTTGAAATTATTCGTACCTTAATGGACACAGGAAAGGTGAAAATAGATGATTCTGGAAAATATTACTGGAAGAAATAGTAGTCAGTGATCAATAAACAGTGGTCAGTACAAAAAATGAAAAGTATGAATCAATGTCGTTTAGTTAACAACTTTATCTATTTGAGCTTCGTCCGACCATTAATTTAGTTGGTCAATGACTTAATTCATGGAACGACTTTTCAATAATACAAATTACAGCAGGATAGGAACAAAAAATTACAACATTTAAAACAAAAAGACCGATCATGAAAATCGTTTTCTTAGATGCACTGACCTTAGGCGAAATGCCCGAATTAGAAAGTTTTAATGAGCTTGGTTCGTTTATACAATACAGTGAGACGGATAAAGATCAAGTCGTGGAACGTTGCGCAACCGCAGATATTATTATTACGAATAAAGTCCGAATCGATGCTTCAGCAATGGAGCAATTGCCAAAATTAAAATTGATTTGTATTGCAGCAACGGGTACAAATAATGTTGATTTAGATAAAGCAGCTGAATTAAATATTTCTGTTAAAAATGTGAAAGGTTATTCCACAAATAGTGTGGCTCAATTAACATTTGGTTTCATCATTGAATTGTTTAATCGAATATCCTATTACGATATCTATGTAAAGGAAGAATATTACTCTTCCCAAAAACTCTTTACACATATTGGTCCGGGCTTGGAAGAACTTGCAGGTAAAACGATTGGTATCATTGGTATGGGCGATATTGGCAAAGCGGTTGCAAAGATTGCGGTAGCATTCAACATGCATGTGCAGTACTTCTCTACTTCTGGTAAAAATACCGTTGCAGGTTATGAATCCGTTTCATTAGAGCAGCTTTTAAAGACTTCAGACGTGATTAGTATTCATGCTCCATTGAATGCGCACACAAATTCTTTGATTGGCGCAAAACAGTTTGCTAAGATGAAATCAACAGCCATAATTGTTAATGTTGGTAGAGGAGGAATTGTTGTAGAGTCAGAATTGGTAGAAGCTTTGCAAGAAAATAAAATTCATGCGGCAGCACTTGATGTATTTGAACAAGAACCATTACAGCTCCATTCTCCTTTATTACAGTTACAAGATCATGGGAAATTGTTATTAACGCCACACATAGCTTGGGCAAGCATACAAGCACGTAGAACATTACTTGAAATGGTAAAAAGTAATATCAAACAATTCTTGAATGCTTAACGATAAAAAACCGAAGAATAGATTAGCCCCCAGAAGCGTCTATTTAAGAAGAACATTCTTTGCATTTATAGTAGCATTTTCTTTCTTATCATTTTCATTGGGATTGGGTGTATGGGGCTATCATTATTTTGGTCACTTAAACTTCATCGATTCATTACTGAATGCAAGTATGATTTTAGGTGGTATGGGGCCTGTAGATGTACTCAAAGAAGACAGTGCTAAGTTGTTTGCTTCCTTTTATTCCATTTATAGTGGTATCGCTTTTATTAGTTCTATGGGGGTATTTATTGCACCTACGTTCCATCGTATTTTGCATAGGTTCCATATACAAGATGCAGATAGTTTCTAGCCACTAGTTGCCAGAAACTATACAAAGAATACGATCTTATTTTCAGCTTTGTGAATTAGTTCAATCGGAAGAGCGTCGTGTAGGGAAAGAG
>ERZ724508.590-NODE-590-length-25137-cov-6.294992_pt1 | contig 25137 bp, 34 predicted proteins | sample MGYA00376041_ERZ724508 | MGnify/ENA primary metagenome ERZ724508 (study PRJEB28724, sample SAMN07190887) | wastewater metagenome | isolation source: effluent of sewage treatment plant in Hong Hong | place: USA: Christiansburg, Virginia | collected 2016-03-01 ...
GATGCTGTTGGGAGGGTATGGGTACGTTTGATGATATTCTTCGGTTCTTCCTCTTCTTTATCGTTGCTATCATGGTTAACGTCCTGACGGGATTCTGATACTTCTCTAATGAACAAATCTCCGAGAACCTGAACTTGTGGTCGTTGTTCCGGGCGATGTTGTTGTTATTGACGAGTTTACCAAAGTGCACTATCTCCATCCGATTCAGCCTCCTTGGCAGATAATGTCCATAGCTTTTATACTCGAATCTTCTCCTTCTGTGGAATTAATAAGTATTCCTCTTCCTCATTTTCACTCCTTTCCCCATATCTTGACTGCGGAGTGGTATGAAGATCCTCCCTACTGCGCTTTTACCCCACCTGCATGGGACTATGCAGCACATGGCTATTCGCAGCTGTTTGGTTGTTGGAGTCGATTCGCAGTTATTGCAGTTTCACCTCTTAAACTGTATTCTTAGTCTGCAGAATACGGATGTGATTCTGAGAATGCTCGATGGATTTTGTTGTTGTTTCGTTTTCCCAAAGCCTCTCCACAGGGAGCTGTCCGCTACTGTATTCTGTAAGCTGCTTGCTGTACTTACTGAAGAAGCTTGCAACGTTCCAAAATGGTTCCGTTCTGACATTTTAACGAGATCTCTCCAGTTCGATAGTGCTTTTGCCTTCAAGAGTCAGTCTCTTTGGTGCTGACCATGGTTACTTTGTTCCTTGCTTGCCGATGGAACTTCCGATGCTTGGCTTCTTTGTTGATTTCAGCAAATTAGTGTTGACTGTGCGGTTGGAACTGCTGTTGCCACGTCTAACAGATGCTGCTAGACTATGTATTAGGTTCGATCGCGTGTTTGCTGAGGTTTCGCGTTTGGGGGTTGATTATTGAGCCGGGCTGGGACTTCTTTACTTGCTGTCAAAACCGATGATAACAGGTGCAACACTGCCCAAACTCTTCCATGGGTTTCTGGTACGTTGCTGTGCGACTGGCGAAGGGTGGTTATTTTATCTCTTGCCGGTTGCATCTGGCACTTAAGGCAGTACCTGGGACTGTTCACTCGCAGGCCAGCATCCTTCGAGACAGCAGATCTGGTTGTCAGTATAGAGCGGTGACCGAAGCCGGTCCATGTACTGCCAATTAACTGTGAATTAAATGTTATTTTGCTCGTCAGAAGCACAACTGCCTCCAATCGCAAGCCTTTAAAAAATGCAACCATCTCCTATCAATACTTAAGGCCGCCGTGGATTTCACTGCGGGTTTTCAATGGATGGCCGAGGATGCTTGGGTCCTTGAAGAGATTTGTGCGAACGATAGGAGTGAGGGCTGCGATGTTACTGCCGTTGTTGTTATTGCCAAAGCCTAGAGGACGCCCATACTTAGATGGTGGGAGGGCCTGCATCGGTACCGGGACGTTTATCGCTGGTTGGAACCCATATGATAGAATCTTGTTGAGACTTGCTGGTTGGTCACGGCTGAGGTCTTCCCGCTTAATGCCAGGGAGTCTCACCACCACCTAATCATCTTTCTTTTCGAACTTCACGAAGTTTCGTGGTTCGTTGCGGTAGGAACTGTGTTGATTCGGTACCTTTTCCGTTTCATATTTGTTGGGCTTTCGCTCTTCTTTCTCCACTTCCTTCTTTTATGGCTTCTTGTTAAAGTTCTACTTGGTGTTGAGCATCGGCAGCTTGTTCTTGTCCTTTTTATTTCGTTGGTCAAGGTAGTTCAAGATATCATCTAAATCCTATTCCACTTTTGGTTCATTAGGGGGTTTGTTTAAGGGTTCACTTGCATTCTGCCCATGGAACCGTTCTTTCGTGGAGAGAAATCTGCCTCGGGTCTGTCGATAAATTACGTCATGTTTGTTTGTGTCCAGTGGTTTGCTGACAGTCGGTTGGATCACTGGCTATTCTAGTAGTTTAGGTGGATCCTCAGCGATGGGCACAAATCCGTCGAAGAAGGGGTGCTTAAGAATTCTGAATAGTAATCGGCTTACTCCATAGCAGTGGGGCGCTTCCTTGATTGATACTGTAACATCTGCTCCATCAAGTCGATGGCGTCAGGACTGGCATAGGGCATTAGATCCGCGAGATTCTGTGCCTTTTCCTCTTGGAAGTGATATCCGCGCGTTTGTGCCAATTTGAACCCTTATGGCCAATTACTCTTATCCGGTGTACCCAATACCTTAGTAATTTTGTTGAGCTGATCAATCTAGCTGCTGCCAGGAAACAGCGGCACCTGCATGTACAGTTCTGCCATAATGCACCCAAGTGCAAATATGTCGACAGGAGAGTTGTAATTCACTGAGCGAAGTAGCAGCTAAGGAGCCCGATACCACCGAGTGGAGACGTACTCGGTGAAGGGAGGCCTCGACCTAATCTCCCTGGCTAGCCCAAAATCACAGATCTTAACTACATTGTTGTAGACGAGTAGGTTCTCCGGCTTCATATCCCGATGGAAGAAGCCATTACGATGCATGTAGGCAAGCCCACTTGCAACTTGATGGACGATGTTGCTGCATAAGCCTCGACCGTTACCGAATTTCCTGCTCGGTGAGCCGCTTGTTATTTTCTTTGCTCTTGGCGTATAGCTCCAGCAGGTTGTACTCGAGGAACTCAAACACCATATAGAACTCATCAGCAACCTGCAGTGCCTCCTTGAGCTTAATAATGTTGCGGTGGCTCAGCTTGCGCAGACTCTTGACCTCACGCAGCTCGATACACTCATCCCAGTTGGCGTACTTCTGTTTGAACTTCTTGATGGCCACTGTTTCACCCGTTTGGGTGTTAGTGGCTTTGTAGACCACACCAAATGAACCATCACCCAGCTTCTTTATGATCTTGTACTTGTCCATTATTTATTAATCCTATGGCGCTGTTGAGAAGGCTTCACAGCTGCATCGTCTTCCTCGTGATCTTCGTGTCATTGTTCTGGTTCGTCGCTGAACTGCTAGTACAGGAGCCCAAGGACCTCCGCAAGACTCTACCAGAGACGCAGTTCCGAACCCGTAGTCGACATAGCCACCAGTCGCTACGCATCGAAACCTACTCGAGGTACTACCTTCTTGAGAAATAGTTTGGAGTAGGCAGGAGAACATTCTTCTTGAGCTACTTGAAGTCAGGCCCACCGGGGGCGTTACCGAGGCTGCCCTTCCTCAGGAAGCTTTAGTGGTTCTACATGGAAACTACCGCACTGACAACCTGACACACTACCTGCGGGAGGCTATGCAGTCGTTCTCTACCAGGCTACCAGTGGTATATTCGCTGGAACACCGTCGAGAGATTTTCTTGCCAAATAGACAACACCTCGAACTATACGTGGAGAGCCTAGCAGACGCACTTAACTTTTTGGTTAAGTAACTTGGTTTCCGTAAGCTAACGGTGCTAGCCATCGGTGAAGGTGCTCAAATCGTTCTGAAGTACCTGAGCGTCGCTTCTTTGAGGTTCTTCGAAGTTCTCGACAAGGTGGTGCTGCTCAATTGCGAGTATGGCGGATTCAGAATGTTGCACGCCCACTCTCAAATTGAGTATCAGCAGATGATCAAGGAGATGACTGAACCCGCAAGGCTGGAGGTATTGAATCGCCTACGCATTGTATCAGTACAAGGGCGCAAATTTAACCGTTTAAGCGGGCTCAGCAATTATCAATTGGTGCTGCAGTCTGAAGAAGGCAAGTTATTTTCCTTGAAGAACTTCGTGCCATTGGAAAGTCGGCATCTCTGGAACGTCTACCTCGATCTCACAAATCAATAACAGTTGGAGTTCGAGCCAATGGTACGCTTGTTGGCTGAATTCTTCGTCCTGGATAGTTCGAGTACGATGCCAGTAAAGAGCATTGACTACTTCTTCCGGTTTAGGGAGGACCCCAACCCCTAACCACAATCGACGTACAAACAGGAGTTTACTCTGCAATGTCCCGAAATTATTTTGGAGCTCAACAGTAAGTCATAGATCTATGGTAGAGCAACTGGACTACATTGAGGATCGCAGATGCAAGCATGTTCGCTTCCGCAACGATCAGTTAAACTATTCTCTGGTGGTGGAGGGTCAACATGGGCTCGAACTGTTCACTGAAAAGTATCTGCAAATTCCTCCTCTGTCCAACACCAGCAAACTTGTGTACCTGCTGCAGTCCACTCAAAGCCTCGCTGGCATTTACATTCTCAACCGCAACAAATAACACTATCTGATCAGCGTGGTCAAGTTGTACCAATATACTGAAATCGAGGTGGAATCAACCTCCATCCAGCGAGTTATCACCAATAGCAGGCTGGTGAGGTTTCCACCGGACGTCGCAACAAAGGTATGCCCGTAAAAGCCACTGGTATTCCCTTTGGCGGGCACCAAATGTTTTAACCTTCGCAACGGTCTGATGATTCAGGGAGCACGGAGCAATTCCCTCATCTTCTTTGATCTGGAAAACCCTTATTTCGAGCGGTACTGGCATCTTCACAAAAATCTCATACTAGCTTCGTTGTTTGCGCTTTACATCGAAAAGGAAGATATGTTTACTGTACTGCTGTACCAGCTGCTGCTCAATGGTATAGCACTCTGGCGCTACAACGTACTGTTCATTTGTCTGGTTACGGTGTACACACTCTCTGTGGCCACAATCATCATTAAAATCGTCGGGCTAAGCTATTCTCTTGTCAGCTATCTGCCACATCTCGATAAGGACAAGGAGCTGTTGATAGTGATCAGTCCGATGCTCCTGCTGCTCAAACGAGGGTTCTACTTTGAGCTCCAAGTGAATGAATGGTACGCTCTATTGTTGGGGATGGGTGTAGTCTTCGGAAAGCCTGCGAGCATTCTATGCTGGATCCTGATTTACCTCAACTTTGACTACGTAACACGCCAGGAGCAGTATCTGCTACGATTCCTTTTGGTCTAAGTTTCCATGCTAGCTGTGACCTTAATCAAAAGGTTCTAATCATCTCGCACCAAACGTATTATCGACCTAGCTTTGGTAACCATGTTGCACCTCTTCGCAGAGGAAGAGTTGTGGTTGATCCAACAACTCTTCGAGGTCTATGCTATTGCAGTATCGTTGGGCATAGCACTTGACTATCTCAACCATCAAGGCCATCTTCGCCATCATCATATCCTTGATTCGTGATACAATAATAGCCCAATCAAAGAGATAAATTAATTTATGTCAACAACCGCAGACCAACAGGCGCCCAGAGAACCGGCTGTTCTTGCAAAGCCACACTGTAAAGGGTTAGTGCAACTTAGTCATCACTGTCAAAGAGATTGAACCTGGAGAACATGGCTACAATGTCTACGTGAAAATTCTGAAGACAGAGAATGGGAAGATTGGGGTTAATGGCCGGAATGTTGTGTTCTGTACTGTCGCGGATGGCACTGCACAGGCCAAAGCCTCCTTCGTAGAGCCATAAGAGGACCTGATTAAAGAGGGCAATGTTATTGCTATACGCAATGGAATGTCTCAAGTAGTAAAGGAACAAATTGAGCTCCGAATCGATGCGTAACTTTTAAGTTAATGAAGGTTCGGAAGGGTAACGAAAGAGACTAAAGAGATCGATACGACGGCTGCGACAACAAATATTTCAGACAAAAAATGGGTCATCGAGAAGGATAATACCCGACCTCGGAATAAACGTAGAAGAAACAACCGAGGAGGTGGAGGGCCAAGACAAGAAAGGAGAGATGGAGGTCGAAGGAATAATACACTAGGGGATGACCGTAATGATACCAGAAGAGAAAACAGGAACGATGATGGTCGCAATACAGACACAAAGGATAAGCGAGACAACAGGGACAACCAAGGCTTGAGGGATAAACGAGACGATCGTGACAACCAGAACAACCGGAACAACCGGGACAACCGGGACAACCGAGGCCCAAGGGATAACCGAGGCAACCGAGATCGCCGGGACAACCGAGATAACAGGGACACCAGGGACAACAGGGATAGCAGGGGCAATAGAGACACAGGAAATAGAGATACCCGAGACAACAGAGATACCCACGAAACAGGAAATACTCGAAGGGTAGTTCAAAACTATCGCGAAATCGACCTTAATAACCCCAAAGACATAGAAATCCGCGATCGTATTCGCGAAAGAGAGAACGAAAACCGCAATCGTCGCCCTGCTGATCGAGATTACGATAGACACAATCGCAGAGGAAACGATGATAGGGACCGAGATTACGATAGACAAAACCGCCGAGGGAACGATAATAGGGACCGAGATTACGATAGACAAAACCGCCGAGGGAACGATAATAGGGACCGAGATTACGACCGACCTCGCAACAACAACCGAGACTATGATCGACGCCGGGAGGACGATCGCCGCCAAGAAAAGCCAACACGTAACCCTGAGCGTGAAGAGCGTTGATGAGCCATAGATGGATATGGAAAGTAGGAGAATCACGTTTCGCCTAGCATCGCCCGTATGTGGAGTTAGTTTTCATGAAGGTCAGTCCATTGTAAGTCTAGTTTGGAGACGAGTGCTGCGATATCGCTGGTAAAATCTCGAAGTTGGTTGCTATTAACGGTCTTCATCCCATCAATTCTCTATTCAGGGGGTTAGTTGTCGTACTTCTGCAGTCTTTCTTTGAACTCGCGGGTTTGCCTTCCGTATTCTTCGAGGACAGTGAGGTCATCCTTCTTTAGGATGTTTAGAACGGAGGCAGCCATCCGATCAGCTTCGTCCTTCTCTTGGTTAAAGGATTCCATTTTGCTATGGATTAACCGCAGGTTATTTTGGTGGACCTGGTCAAGTTTTGTGAGCAGCTCGGTCTACTTCTTGGAAATTTCTCGACGCATAAGCTCGAAGAACTCAGTAACTGACCGGCGGTGTTTGGCGTGGAGTTCAGCAAAGCTACCAAGTGACCTCCCGAAGTGTTCTTTCTGACCTTTAAAGTGGTTCGCAACGCGTTGCACCCGCTAGACGATACCGAGAAACTGTGATTTTACATCACCAATGGCCTTCTTAATCTGTCTTACACTATGCCCCTGATGAGCACCTAAATAGCGGAAGAAGGTACCGTGGATCGCACACTCCGGACAGATATTCGCAAGACACGTAAAGCAGTAGTAGGTCACTTCTTCGTCTTCATGCTCTCGGCACCCATTCCTTCTTGAAGTCGGTCCACCTGTCGGTAGAGATATACTGTAGCCGGTTGCCCGCTTGGGTTGAGGATTTGAAGGTGCCTCTATTTCTTTTAGCAAGTCGATTTCATCAACGATCTCACGAGTGGGTGGTTGCTGCTGCACATGCATGTACTTTGGTGCAGCCAACTGTTCAGCAAAGTGGGTTGGGCTGCTTGCTTGCGATTGCAGTGGTTTTTTTTGTTTGCTGGTCATATGCACGGGGACCTGTATTGCTTGCTTCGGTACTCTCTTGCTACTGGGAATCATCCGTTCCAGCTCAACCACGCTGCTGATGTCCAGAGGAGTCACTTCTCCACAGATGGAGCATGTGTACATCTACCTTAACGCTGTTGTACACTGTAGCGGAACTTGCCGTTGGACTCTTGGGCGTAATGTGCAAGGGCGCACCTGATGCAAGGATCGTGCACGCACGTCAGCATGAGCATCTGTGGGTTTTCCTGTTGGCAAATTACGCACTCCTGGGTCTCGTCCATTCAAACGGTTTATATACGCCAGGTCTAAACGCGTTGGAAAATATCACCCGCAGCTCACAGGAAGTCCGACAAATCGTTGTAGCGGTTGTTGGGGATCTCACCGATCAGGAATTACAGCTCGTCTTCGTGTTCAAACATCCCACGACCGCTCACTGGTCTGTAAGTGTGTTTGCAATCCAGGTCTTCAACTTCTGGTAGTACCGGGCTCAGCATCGGTTCGTGGATGACATTTGGAGGGCGCAACCGCTACGTTGGTTCGATATGGTCCAAGTGGGTTGGTTAGGGGCTGGGAGGTGTGGGATTGCTACCGGCAGAGGTCTCCGCAGCAGCTTCGTTGTGGAGCGTGTGGATTTTGATTTGCTCGATCTATGAAAAGAGTGTTGTGTTTGGGAAAGGCCTTCCTATGAGGTTTGAGATGTGCCTGAACTGCATATCGCAGGCTTCGCGCATCCGTTGCAGCTCGGTTCCCTCAACCTTTACCACCAATTTTGGATCGGTGGGTGCGACCCCGCATTTTTCGTCCTAAAAATCGGGCTGCGTTATTCTTCTGAGGTGGAACTTCAGATTGATGTTCTTCTCCAGTTTGTAGATAGCTCGATTGCGGTTTGGCAGGTGAGACGCTACCGGTTCCAGCTTCTGCTTCTCTTGCATTCAAAGGATATTTTATAGTGATTATAAGCGGTTGACCAAGGAAGAAGCTGGGACCGCGAATCCGTATTCTCTTCTTAACACGTGTCGAGCTATTCGATAGGTCGGAGGCATGCCTCGGAGAAATTCATTTGGTCTCAATTATCGATAAACAGCAATATATCAGGACAGTGGTGAGTCACTAACGTCGGAGCGTCGATAGATTGAGTGCCCTTCTTTGAAGGTCTCTGTCACGAGGATCTCCAAAATCGATTCTGGTGGCACTTTGAGAGGGTTAGAATTTAGGATAACAAGATCGGCTAGCTTAAACCGTTCTAGTGTACCCTTTGACTTTTCCTCGAAAGCTTGTATGGCTGCGTTGCGAGTAATTGAAAGGAGACCTTGATACGGGCTGATTCTTTGGTTGGGGCCAAGAATCTGTCGAGATCGAGTTAGTCTGTTTACGACAGCCCATAGTAATCTCATGGAGTTTGGAAAAACAACCGGTGAATCAGTGTGCTCTGTAAAAAGCATATGGCGAGCGATAGCTGAAGCAGCTGGGCTGATCTATTAAGCCCTCTCTGGCCCAAGTGTCTCATCTCGATGCCAGTCACCCCAGTAATAAGCATGAGCTCCGAAGAAAGATGGGATTACCTTAAGTGCTACCATCTTGCTAAGGTGTGCTTGTGAAGCCATCTGAGAGTGAAGACTAACAGTTCGGTAGTTATCGAGGTTGCTGAAACCGGACTTCTTGTTTGGAACTGATTTCTTTTTGGCGGCCTCCACTGCAGACAGGAATTGCTCGATAGCGGCATCACCATTTACATGGGCAAGAACCTGTAGCTTTCTGTCGTACATCTATTGAACGCTTTTGAACAGTTCCGCATCATCCTTGAAGGATGGGTAGCCAGAATAGTTACTCGGTTGATTTTCGGGGGGAACGAAATACGGGTGTTTCAGCCATCCCGTTTTGCCTTGAATTGACCCGTCAAGACCTATCTTCGCTCCTGCAATTCTGAACCTGTTTGTGTACTTGCCGGAAATCCATGGTCTCCAAGAATCAAAATTATCCCGATCGCTTAGATAATCGGGGTAGGAGTAGATGTCCAAGTAGAACTTTTTATCGCCTGCCAATCTCATAAAGAGTTCGACTCCTGTCTTGTCTGTACGACCATCCTGTACCGTAGTGTATCCGCTTTTAGCGAAGCTTTGTTGTGAATCCAGCACCATTTTATCACGGATTGCACCCAAATTGATGGAGGACATCATGTCTCCGAATGCACTTTCTTCCAGCACCCCTGTTGGTTCGTTGGAATTGGGATAGCGTCGATAATGTCCACCAACTGGGTCGACAGTATCCTCAGTGATGTTCAGCATCTTTAGGGCATAACTATTGATCACAGCGATGTGGAAGCTCTGATGAATCACTATCACAGGCCTCTACTTGCTAATCAAATCCAGATAATGTTTGTCCGGATGTCGGCGTTGTACCAGCATGGAGTCATCATAACCGTAGCCCACAACCCAACCTATTTGTTCAATGATTTCGGGATTGTTCTTCTGCCACTCCAACATTGCGTCCAACAGCTGATCAAAATTTCCGACAGTTCCGTCAGGAATCGGAAATAAGTTGCAGAGAGTCACCACGTAGCCCATCAGACCTATGTGACTGTGAGCATCCACAAAGCTCGGTAGCAAGGTCTTTCCATGCAAGTTGTAGAGCTTGGTTCGCGATGTATTGTACCTCAGGGCCTCGACTAACTTTCCAGCATGGAGGATTTTCCCTTGACCGATTGCCAGAGCCTCGACGTACTCGGGTTTCTCACCTTTCATTGTCAGAATGTCGCCATTCAGGAAGATTGTATCGGCTTCGTTGGTAGGCCAAAGCGAAAAGCTGCTCACAAAACCCACCAGTAACACCAGTACCAAACTGTTCGTTCCTAACATTAATCAATATGCAATCAATTTGTGGATTGGCTGATCGGAGATGCTGGTTAGTTTGTCTTATCGCCTGGGAGAGTTTGCTTATTAGTGGCACTGCCATTTATGATTGTTGGCGTGCCTGCTAGCCTCCTTTGAATCTTGTAGAGCCCCTCCCGGTTATAATAGTAGAGTGGTGGCAGGGCCATCATCATAGCCAGTACCAGCACCTTCTGGGCTGTGCCCTTGGCCATCTGCAACTATTTATTATAAACAGCAACAGAGAACATGCATCTCCATTCCTCGCCAGCATATTCCATCAGCACATCAACCAAGCAACGTAGTCTTTGGCTTATGCAGAAACCTAAGTGAAGAATGTTGTACCAGGTAGTCACTGAGCCTATGCAGGACCAGGCACATATGCAACCGACAAGGTCACAAGTCTCCTGCATAACCCTTCGTGGAAGTAGGCAATAAACCATGTAGAATCGGAACCGACAAGCGAGATCATTAGTTTAAGAGCAGTACTCCGGGTCCTGGCAGCTATGAACCCAAAAGTTACATAGCGGTAGGGAGGCGTTAATGCAGGAAACACATCCAATAACGATGAAGGCCAAAGCAAAGGACCACAAGCAGGACCAGAAACCTGGACCTGGTGCTTACTAACCGAAATTCGATAAAGTTATGCGACAAGAACCGGGCTACAAGCTGGGATCTGTCAAGAAGATGTCCATGGTTGAGCACAACGCATTTGTTCCGGGACCAGGAGCATACGATACAGTAGGATAACTAACCAAGCTCACCAATGGTATCAAGTTTGGGTCTCAGAAGAGGCTGAGCTTTGATTTGAGCAGGAATGTTCCAGGTCCTGGAAGCTACTACGATGAAAAACAAGCCAAACTACTCAACTCACTCCCGAAATACAGCTTTGGGCATAGCCAACGTCCACAATAAGCAAAGGGAAAGTCGCCTGGACGTAAGATTTTATGTAACGTAGCTGGACAGTACGATACGAAAGGAGAGCTCTAAGCTCAATCATTAAAGAAGAGGGGGTATTCTATGTCTCATCTCAAACGGGACACAATGGGACCCAGTTCAACCATTCCGGGGCCAGGAGCCTACAACCTTGCGGAGAAATCGTAAAGGTCCTTAAAGCACGCACCCTCGTATAGTATGGGACATTCGAACAAAGGAATTTTGTATGGAAACAACAACCCAGGACCCTTGGATGTAGGTCAACTGTTATTCAGTATGTTGTCAAGGATGACCTCGTTCAGAAACACGGAAACATTGCCATCGGAAAATCTAAACGAGAAACTGTCGATATCAAACACAAAGCAATTGTACCTGGACCTGGTGCGTATGGAAATAAAAGCTTCACGGGAGCCTAAGGGCCCAAATATTCCATTACCACTTCCAGACCAGATGTAAAGCATAGTGTTGTTCCGGGTCCTGGAACATACGAACCACATCAAATAAGTTCAAGCGATCCTCGTCCAGTAATCGGCAAGGAGAAACGCTCAAACGATTCCAAGGATGATGTCATTGGACCAGGGCGCTACGATCCATATAACGAGGATAAGAAGGGCAAAGGGTTCACGTAAAACATATAAATATCTCAGCATAGGCCACGAAAAACGTGACCATTCTAAGAGTTCATTGACTCCTGGTCCGGGTCAATACGATGTACATTCCGCAATGGCGAACGTTCCCAAGTATTCTGTGAGTTCAGCTTCACGCACTTGACTGCCTACCTTTCCATATCATTATTTAGAGTCGTAATGAACGCAACAGCAATCATTGCTGCAATTGAAAGCGCTGACGACCATCCGGCTGGGCTGTGGACTTCCTTCATCACTTCCTTCAGTGCTATCTTTGTGTGTGAGATTGGAGATAAGACCTTCTTCCTGGCAATGGTGATGGCCATGAAATACAAAAAGTGGGTCGTCTTCACTGGAGCCTACGGTGCACTTGCAATCATGACAATTCTGAGTACCATATTCGGAAAGGTGCTCACCTCGTTGGTGTCCAAGTTCATCACCGATCTGATCGTGGCAGGATTGTTTTTCTTCTTCGGAGGGAAACTACTATGGGAAGCCTACCACGAAAGCGATTCTGAGCATGTGAATGAAAGCGAGGAACTGAAAGAAGTGGAGAAGTAGCTGCAGGAGATGCACGAGAAGTTGGTAGAGAGGGTATCCGAAAGTGAAAAAACTCCAGATCAACCGGAAGGACACAAAACTCTGAATCCCATTATCCCAGATAATCTGATCATGTGGCAGGCCTTCTCGATGACGTTCCTTGCAGAATGGGGAGACCGCTCGCAGATTGCAACCATCGCTCTCGGCGCTTCCTATTCTCTCATCATGGTCACAATCGGAGCATGCCTTGGTCATTTTGTCTGCACTATGGGAGCAGTTGAGCTTGGCTAGTGGATCGGCAAGCGCGTCAAGTAACGCACAATTCATTTTGTGGCAGGAATAGTCTTTGTGCTCAGTGGCATCATTACACTGATCTCGATGAATGTAAGCCACGAAGATCACGATGATTGATTCATATCAAGATGTCTCACATATTGGAATAGCTTCCCCGGCATTATTTAATCGCTTGAATTTCACAGGATGGACCGGATAAGCCTGTAGATCCTCGAACTCACAAAGGACACCATCAAGTTTTCGCTGTCCAACTGTGATGTGAGTCTCGCCAATGCATTACGGCGAGTGATGATCAGCGAAGTGCCCACTATGGCAATCCATATGGTCAACATCTACGAGAATACCTCGGTGCTGCACGACTAGTTCCTAACGCAAAGGCTGGCTCTCATTCCATTCGTCAGCGACTCCGTGGACAAGTACAAGTATACCTGGGAGTGTGACTGCGGGGCCGATAGTCCGAATGAATGCCAAGTATGCAAAAGCTACTTCATGCTCAGCGTGAAGAACCATCATTCTGAGATTCGAGAGGTAGAGAGTACTTGATGCAGGTTACTTCACTAGACATCGAGCCAATTTATGAAAATGCCATGGTCGATGAAGATTCGAAGCAAGTGCGACCTGTGATCTTCAAATCAGACATCCACGAGGACACAGTACTCGGCATCCCGATTGTCAAACTTTCACAGAACCAGGAAATCAACATAAAGTTTGACGTGCAGAAAGGAATCGGCAAGATGCACTCGAAATGGTGTCCAACGACGGTAGCGACATTTTACCCCGAGCCCGATGTGCAGATCGACGAGGAGAAGATGTCCAAACAAACCGACGAGACGAAGAGAAGAATCCGGGACAGCTGTCCGACGAAGGTATTCGAGTTTAAGTCTGGAATATTTGAGGTAGCGAGACCTCAGCAATGCATCTTCTGCGAGTAATGTAAGAAGGTCGAGGATGAAGCCAAGCAAACCAACCTCATTCGAATATGTACTCGCTAGCTTATTGGTAGCCAAAAAGAAGGATAAATTCCTCTTCACTGTCGAGGCCTCAGGAGTACTCCCACCCGCAGCCATCGTCAAGAAAAGCATTCAGATTCTTCGTAACAAGCTTAAGAACCTCGAGGAAAAGATCGTCTGATTGTGCATATAGCCGATGATTCATACCGTCACATCGCGAAGCTGTCGAAGCTCTTCTTCATACGTTTGCGGTATGCCTAGAACCCGCCGCCTTCCAGGAAAGTCTTGATGTCAACCTACGGGTCCTTTGCTTTCAAACTCGAAATATAGCGTAGCTCCTGATCGTCGTGAGGGTTAATCGGGGTAGTCGGTTTTTCGACGTATGGCTCGAGGATAAGTGAACGTTTCTTTTTCCAGTTGATGTAGTGTACTGTGCAGAGGGTCTTTGGTCCCCAAGGTCCTTGCGTGAAATTGCTGGAGAAGCGAGCTCCGCAGTAGCGGCACCAATCCTAAGTTTGATAAATAGTTTACCTCAGGGTATTTGCTGTAGTCGAAGGTCAATGGTGGTTAGATGCCCAGTTCCTCGTAGGTATATGCGACCTTTTTGACCTCCGGAAGAGGTGCCAACTTAGGAGCTTTAACAGCAATTTCGGACTTACGAAGGATGCTGCGGGTACGTTTTGTACCAGTCTATCGTTGAGGTTCCTCTATCATAACCTCGGAATCCTCATCTTAGTCACGAGGCTTCGGTTTGGACTAGTATTTGCTTCGGCTACTAGTGAATTTTGTAAGAAGCTGCACTTTGATTGGCTTTTTACTGTTGTCCTTTTTCTTGTTCTTGGTGTGCCTTTCACAGATAAATAGCTTTTTGGTGACCTTGCTCACCTTATCCTTATCCATACAACGCAAATGGAAGGCTCGTGGGCAACGAATGCACTGAGCTATCGCCATAGTATCTCCACTATCTCCACACTTGAAGCAGTAATGCAAGGAACATCTGAAGTGCAGTTGCTTTTGGTCGATGTACTTGAATTTCGACAGCCCATCGAATGTCTCAATGCAACGCGGATGATAGAATTTGGCACAGTTAGCAGTAGAGCATTTGGTTACGTCGTTTTTCTTCTTTGGTGATGCTGTAGCAGTAGTCGTAGTCGCTGGGATTTTTTATGTTGAAGGTGGATCCTACTCGAGTACGACCTCATCATCGTTCTACTCGGTCTTCTTGACCAACCGAAGCACGCTTCCGTTGTTGAGACTAGTGTTATTTGAACTTGTCTTCTTCTTGTGGTACTCTGCTCCATAATACTTCCCCTTGACTTTACAAATGTAGCACACTACACTGTGATCCTTACAGTCCAGACAGGTATAGTTGCAGTTCACGGAATCTCGAAGAGCTTACTCAGACATGTTGAGTTCCTCCACATCGACTTTCTCTACTCCATCAAGGTTCATTTAGCCCTTCTCGACGCGATTCTTGCATTCTGAATGGAAGGCTCGTTTGCAGAAATCCTTGCAGAAGAATGTGCATTTAGGTCTCTAGCAGAGATAGCACAACTTGCGGAGTAATTCATCCTTCTTTTGTTCGTCAACTTTTACTTTTGGGTTCGTCAGGTCTGGGCCCTCTTCGGATTCCCTTTCCGAGTCGAAGAAGACAATTTCCTTGTCCATTTCGTAACCTTCCTCTTTACTGCGGGTAGTTTTGCCAATCGTTGCGGTTGGTTTGCCACTAATATCGAAATCCTGCAAAGTCATTCTTCGGAACCTGCGACTGGGCTTACTAACTTCATCCAGCCAATTCGATGCCATATCACGATATGCTCGGTTGAATGGTTTGCTGGTTGAGATCAAAGTTAGCAAATCGTTGAGATTCTTTTCATCCTCAGCACTGTATCCCGAGAGAGAAAGCTTGCTCTCCACAAGCGCATTGACGCATTCAGAGACCTCCCACATAAGGTGCTGCTGAGCAGGTAGAGCTTTGAATTTCGAAAGGTCTTCGAGTTTCTTGAGTATCTTCTGACTCTTCGACTCAACATTCTTCAGTACGATGCTCCAGAAATTAGGGTCTCGCAGGTCTAACTTGTTATCTGACTGATCGCTAACGAATCTACTCTTGGCGAAGGTGTAAGAGCCCTTGATGACGGAGTATTTAGCTAATCGAGAGTTCCTTTCGAGAATGTCATCGACGTTGTCCTCGTAGAAGGTGTTACCGTGTTCAATTCGGGGAGTACCGTCTTCATTTTTCATGTTTTCCTCGTAGAGACCAATCATGCCTCGACGTAACAGTGTTTCAAGCTCGTCTTTACTCAACTTGGTTTTGTCAGTACGCCCAACTTTCTCTTTTTTGCCGTGACGACGTTCCTCTGCGTCATCCTCATTTTTCGTGGTCTTGAAGGTGCCATCGATGAAGATAGCCTGGTCAAGACCAAGCTTCCTTGCAGCTCGCTCGAACATTTCTGATTCGTAGGTCTTGGCAGTCACTAATCGGAAGACCTGAACCTCTGCACGCTGACCTATACGATGGGCTCTTGCTGTTGCCTGCACATCATTCTGAGGATTCCAATCTGAGTCGAAGATGATGACGATGTTGGCACTTGTAAGGTTAATACCGATGCCTCCCGCCTTTGTGGATAATAGGAACACTTCCCTTTTCTTCTCGCGGTTGTTGTATCGATCGATAGAATTCTGACGTTCTTTGGCTTTGATTTGTCCATCAATCTTTTCGTACTTTACTCCCTTGTGCTTCAGTAGTTCTTCTAGCAGTGCAAGCATATATGTGAACTGTGAGAAGATCAATACCTTCTTCTCCTCTGCTCGATATTTATCGAGGAGCTTATTTACGAGGGTCATCTTGCCACTTGATTCCAAGATTTTATTGATACGCTCATCTTCGGTCTTGCACTCCTTCATGAGCTCCGCCTCGATCTCCTTGATAAGGAAGGGATGATTGCAACACTTTCTTAACTGCATCTCCAGGTTGTTGAGGCTGGTCGTAATTGCAGAACCAGCGAACCCCTTCGTCAGCATTCCCTTGTTGCGTTCATAGAGGGCTCGGTATATAGTCTTCTGAAGATTAGTCATCTCAATGTCAATGATGGTCTCTTGAAGTGGTGGAATTGACTGCTCCACATCTTCCTTCATCCTTCGAAGGAGGTATGGTTTTAGCAGTGTGTGTAACTTCTGAATCTGCTCGCTCGAAGCAAGATCACCAAATTCTTTACGAAAATCTTCCCTTTTTCCAAACCTTTCGGGTTCGATGTAGTTGAGAAGACTCCATAGCTCATCGGTGTTGTTTTGGATGGGTGTACCTGTGAGTAACAAAACTCTCTTGCAAGGAAGCTGGCGGAGACACTGCAATATCTTTGCATTCTGGTTTTTCAGGCGATGAGCCTCATCGACAACGATAAACTGAAATGGAACCTTGAGCATAATGTTCTGGAAGTCTGCCAAAAACACCTCGAAGCTGGTGATTAAGACATGGAACTTGTGCAAATCTGCTGACTGAATGATACTGCCCTTTGTGCTGATATCGATATAGTTCCATTCGTAATAGCGGATGCTGGCTCGACCTGCTTGCCCATTATGATCGTAGTAGAGCACACAGTTCAAGTTGGTCCATTCCTCGACAGTTCGCTTCCAGTGCTCCAAAGTAGAGAGAGGAGCAATAACTAGGAAAGGTCCACGACAGGTTTCGATTGACCAGAGATGCTGAAGGAAGGCGATTGACTGTATTGTCTTTCCAAGACCCATCTCGTCAGCGAGAATGACATTACGGTTGTGGTACCATGAGCTGATCAGCCAATTCAGACTTTCAAGTTGATAGTCCCTGAGAAGTTTGTAGTCGCGGTATGCGGGTGGTGCTTCCGGAGTATATTGGGGAACGTTCGGGTGCTTCCTTGTTCGTATGTCCAAGAAGTAAAGCTTGCTGCGGATTTCGTTAATGCTGGTTTGACCCAACCTTGCTTTCTTTCGAGGATTTGATTCGATCTCCACGAGAGTCTTGTGCCTCTAGTTTTGGTTGAGCATGTTCATACGACCCTCTTTGTCCAGTGCACGATTAAAGGCCCTGAACTCGGTAATCTTGACTTGACCGCCAACGGAGAAGATTGAACTCTCTTGCTCCCAGGTGGCTTGGGTGTAGCTTAAGTTCTTCCATTTTACAAGGTAGAGCCTATCTACTTCGATATTGAGGTTCAGAGCCTTGAGATCATACTGGTCAAGGATCGTGTAGCTGTAATTTTCGTAGTGAGCCTCGTCAGTCTCTCCTTCATCAAGGATCCACTGGAAACTGAATGGTCCAGGATTGTATTTCTCCAAATCAGCTTCAGTATTGGGTGTGTCGGCTTTCCTTCTCTCAATGAACACGTTCTTGCAAGTCTACTTGAAGTATTCTATTTCCTCCTCTTCCTCGATTTCAGGCTCATCTTTACCAGCTTCACGTTCGGAGGAAACCCGATCTTCTATGTCTTTGGGTAGGTTGTTTTCTGTAGGCTCGAGCTGATCAGCAACTTCTTGGGCCTCCAATTCACCGTTTTCGTTGAGAGACTCAGGCTTGGGTTCGGTTTTATTCTCCTCAGAAATTTGTTGCTGAACCTATTGCTTCTCTTCTTGTTGTTCACTGTGCACTTCGGTATTGCCGTTTTGCTTGGGTTCAGACTCTGCCTCAACTTACTTCTTCACTTATTCCGGTTATGAACTTTTAATTTTATGTTCCCGCCTTTAATCTTCTCCAGTATGCGGTAAGAGATCTGCGAGCAAACTATCGTCGACGACAGTCTACTTAACCTTAGCTTGTTTAGCAAACTCCTCACGCAAGGCCTCGTACCTCTCGGTGGTGAGTCGGTGCCATTGTCGATATAAGCAAATACTTGCCTATCGTAGTGTATCCCCAATCAACTTGATATCCGATTCGTGCCCTTGGTTGAACTTTCGGCAATTACGCCAAACCAGTCCAACGTCCTTCCAGAAATCCAATGGCTGCTTGTAGTTGTCCAACAGAATTCTATTCAGAATCGTGCCCAAATCCATTGGCGTTTGGATAACCTTCCTATAGTTGGGACAATTGTCTCGTTAAGGGTTGACTGGCTCGCTGAAGAATACTCCATAGTGGATATGGTCCCTGGAGAAGTTTAGCAGCTTCTCGCATACTAGCGAAATGCTCTCGGACCACTTACCGCGAATTTCATTGGCCTACATAAACTCCTCACTACCTTCTTCTGGTGGACGACCGGAAAGATCTCCGTCGTGGCGATGACGCGATCAACCTCAACATAGCTAGCGTCGAAGTACTTCTCCTCTCCAGTCTCTTCGTCAACTTCCTACGTGGCAACAGTTGGTACCGGCTCGTTCGTCTTCTTATCTAGACCCTTGTTGAAGCGGTTTAGCTTGTTCTTGGCACTCTTTGAGATCTATAGCAGCTCTTCTTCGGGTAGCCAGTCGAGATGCAGGTAGCTGCGGTTTTTGTACTTTACTAAGTACTCAACAGAGCGACCCTCCGACTGCCGCTTCCACAGAATGACGTCGATGTTGGGTGAGAACACGCTCTCCGGCTCCTTATCGTCCTATCTTTGGCCTTCCTGGTCGTCATCCTGGTCATCGTCGACTTAGCCATAGGCCACCCGCTGAGGCACGTTTTCGTGACCGTCCGTTTGGTCAACTCGCATCGCTTGCGAGTAGTTGATGTTGCGAATGCCGCGTGTCTGTCGGCGTCCTTCGCGGTGGTTTTGCTCCCGAGGCGCGCCGTAATTGATGCTACGTTCTAATCGAACAATGCAACAGGACCGGCCCTATGCCGTGCTTCACCCCAGAACAACCCTTACTTCTCCCGCCCTTCGGCGGAATTTTAGAGAAGTTAAAATTGTTCTAAAGTTCAACACAAGGGCCGGAAGGGGGAAAGCACTTACTTCTGGCGAATGCGGCCACGTGGGCCTGGCGGTGCACTGTCCTCGGGGTCGAACTCGTCTTCCGAATGCTCCTCGTTGAGATTGTACGACTCTTCCGAAGCCATTTAGCCCTCCGATTTGCTTAATTAATTAAATTTCAAATACGCTCCCCTCGATATATATGCGGCTGTTATTCGCCCTACTCGCGCCATGCTTATGCCGTTGTCCGGTTCGTTTGCCATACATCTGACATCCATTGCCATCCGAAGATTCATCCATCTGTCGCTCAACCATCAGCGTTCCAGCCAAACGAAAAATGGTGGATACCTCCAGCCTATAGTAGACCCCTCGAGGTACTCGAATAGCACCGAGGAAGAAGCCCTACCAATCCCAACCATCTTCATTAATTCTGAAAAAAATGCCAGTAGATGACCAAAGTATCTGCGTCATTCGGCGGGCATCGCTACGTGAACAGCTGTGCGGCATAACCGCCTTCCAGGACGTCGATAATAATATTCCATTTATATTGGTTTGACGAACGCGCTAATCGAATGATAGATACTCCAGATACCAAACCACGAGCTTGAGGGTGCCGTAGGGACCACCTGCGAGTAGTTTGGTGGGGTAGCTTCTTGCTCAGATAAGCCCAGTGCTTAACCGTGAGAGTGCTTCTATCTCAGGCTTGGTATTAGAAATGAGGTCGCAACCCAACTTCCTGAATGTTCGAATGTAGTTGTCCTTGACGATGGGCAATTGGTCCTGAAAGGCCAGCTAGCAACGTTTATTTAAGTAGGCCAACCACTACTTCAACTTGCTCTCCTGCTCGCTCTCCTTTGGCAGTATGTAGTTGTATGCATCGTCGCGGCTCATTTTGTCTATGTTCGTAAGCCTCGAGAGGATGTTCTGAGGCGTCTACCACTTGGTCGGATCTGGGAAGAGTTTGTCCTTCTTCTTCAGGAGATTGCTCCGGAAACGTAGATACTCCTACTCAGCTGCGCTGCGTCGCTACAGAAGTTAGCGTATGCTGCCATCTTCGGCTCGCTGAAAGCTAAAGAAGTTGCTCAAATGAGTATCGATTGCCCTTTTTTGTTCGTCGTAGGTCTTCCCCCACTGTACCATCACATTGTTGAGACAGACCAGCACATCGCTAAACTCTTGGTTCTGGGTTAGTGGAACGTGGTACCTCGACTGTAGGAGCAACATCGATTAGTGCTGAGTACTTCTACTGCATCTCTGCGAAGCTATTAGCGATTTTGTAGACTGTGATGGTCAGATCCTCAAGGTTCTTTACGAGCTCCTTGATATCTTGTCGCATGCTTTGGTAAACTTCACCAATAGCAAGGGTATACCGGTCCAAACCATTGAGGAATTTTCTGTTTTCTTCAGTGATCTCCAATTCAATGGTACCATCGAGACTTGGTAACTTTGATAACACCTTTAGGAAGTTCGTTTCATCTATTTCCTTTTGATAGTGGTTGAACCGCTCGTAGTCAGTCCAGGTAAGGAATGAAATGACGATCTTTGTATTGAACAGAACTGGCTGCTTCGACAGCTCTTCGAGGAACATTCGAATATTGTTCATACGATTGACCTGCTCTTTGCGCTCAGTCTCAGCAATCACCTTGGCCGGTTTGAGGTGAGGTACCTAACATAAGAAGGTATCGGTACGATGTGGCCTGGGTTCATTCGCACTATCGTGTTGCGCAACCATTCGAAATCTTCGTCAGTACGCTTGACTTCGCTCTCCAGAATACTGGTCTTGACTGTGAACCACAGATGTGTTGTCGAGCCGAAGCCAAGAAAACCGCCAGTGGTCTTGAACTCAGGTCTGCATTAACGATATTTTACTTGCTGATAGACACTTCAATTGTGCCCGAGGCCTTCTCCATAAACTTTTTGAACGGAGTCACCTGGATTTTCTTGTACATTTCACGATCGTCCACACCAAATTTGTCCTGAGGTAACTCACTTTGGTACGTAAAACATCTTTTTGGGAGCGCGTTTCTACTCACCCATTGGTGGCTTTTCCTCCTTTGTTTCTTCTGGCTGTCGATGTTGCTATTCGTGAGGCTTATACTCTTCAGGTTGTTCTTGATTGTGTCGTGCGTGCTCTTCAATTGCCTCCTGCTCGCCATTTTCAACCGAGCGACGCTATTTGTACACTCTCACGTTCTCTTCAAGTTCCTATAGCGTCCAGCTGTTAATATCGCTGCCTGGATAACATGATGAAGTACCTCCTTCCTTGAGAGATATCATGTACCCCACGAATTTGTCGGGATCGTACCCTTTCTCAACAATCTCTCTGATGAGGTACTGCTGCTTCTCCTCGAGCGACATCGATAGCAAATTGTATTATAGGGTTCTGTCGGAATTATGGATAGATAATGTTGATATTACCACATCATCCTGTTCATTCTCCTTTGCAGTCACGGGCAATGTGCCCTTTTCCGTGGCACTTGTAGCACTCAATATCAGAGGGTCCCCTCTTTTCCTCGCCTATGCATTCCTTCATCTCTTACGTTTAGGGCATTCCCTTGCGAAGTGGCCAACCTCGGAGCAAATATGGCATTCACCCTTCTTTTCCCTGTTGTCTACTTTCAACCCACCCTCAACCTCTCTCCGTGCAGTCGCGAGCGATGTGTCCAGTTTTGCGACACTGGTAACACTCAATGTCCTTGTTGCGATCTCCTCCGCGTTCCCTGTCTCCTCCGCGTTCCCTGTTTCCTCCGCGTTCCCTGTCTCCTCCGCGTTCCCTGTCTCCTCCGCGGTCCCTCCTTCCATAGTCATCCTTCTCTACCCATCCAACAACATCACATACATTTGCAGTCTCTCGCGAAATGGGAGGTGGATCCGCAGTTGAAGCATCCCTCCTTCTTGGTGCTCTTTCCAGTCGGGCAGTTTCTGGCAATGTGGCCCTCTTGCTTACAGTTGTGGCAGGTCATATCCCTGTCTCCTCCACGGGTGCCGGTTCCGCCAACCCTCTCTGCGTGAGCCTCACCATACCGTTCGTGCAGTTGACTGCAATATGGCCATAGCCCCTGCACTTGTAACACTGGGTGTCCTTGTTGGAATCCATTGTTGAGATTTAATTAATAATTGGAATTGATCGTTGCTATCCGGTTTATTGAGTGGTCTGCGGTTGTCAACTCTTTAGTTGAAGTTTGATCTGGTTGTGCTACCAATACTCCGAATTTATCGGAGAAGGAACATTATAGTCTTGATGGAAAGGAGCATCAGTGGCATGTCCAGGCTCTCACTTAGAGAGTTTGGAGTAATAACAAGCATCTGTTTATTTTTTTCGGAGCACTTTCGTAAACTGTTTCTGGAAACAACTGAGATTCGAGCTGAGATGACTAACGACTGTTTTGAGGAATTCAACAGTTCCCACACTGCAATATTTTCAGAAATCTGGGACTCCCAGCGATTAGTTAAATCGAAGGAACACAAATTAAGCCCAGCAATACTATTTCCAACGTCGGAGCAACAAAACCGCAGGGTATGAAGCTTGTTCGTTATTAACGTTCCCAAGAATTCACCTCGGGGAAACCCATTCCACCCATACAATTCGAGCAGATATCCTCACATGTTGCTTTAATGCAAATTTGAACTGCCGTAATCTATTGTATTTGATATAAGTTTAGATGAAGCTGACAGCTACACTATTGCTGCTACTCATCTCAGTCGTCCTCGCACAACAAGACCCCAACTGTATGGTGCCAAACCCAGCAGGGGGATGCAACGTTTGCGCACAATTCTACTACATCCTCAATGGAAAGTGCACTCAAGTGAACGCCAATTGTCTTGGATACAACTCAACCAACGGTAAGTGCACCAGTTGTATGCCCAGCTACCAGCTGAACTCAAAAGGGTAATGCAATATGGGGCGAACGGGAGGTGCAACGGGTTCCAGTGGTGCTGGTGCCCCTGCAAGCGGTTCCAATGGTGGTAGTTTCTCCCAATCCTCCAGTTTCACCTCTAGCAGTATGAGCTCAAGCAACGACGCAGATGGTTTCGGAGCATCCAACGGTAACGGAGGGGATTTTTCTAATTTCGGTGATTTTTCACAAGGAGGATTCCAAGATGGTGCCGCGGGAAATGGAGGTGCCTTTGGTGGGGGTGCTCCAGGTCAAGGATCAGCTGGCTTCCAAAGCGATTCTGATGGAGGATTCAATTCAGGAGGTTTTTCTGGAGGATCAGGTGCAGGACAGGATTCAAGTGGCTCTTTCAATCAGTTCGGCCAGTCTGGAGGATCAAGTTTCCAAGGAGATTCTGGATCTGGTGGTTTCGACTCGTTTGGAGCATCTGGGCAATCAGGACAGTCAGGTCAGTTTGGACAGTCTGGACAGTCAACTCAATTTGGCCAATCTTCTCAGTAGGCCCAAGCATTTCAATCAGCTCAGTCGGCTCAGTCCGCTCAATCTGCCCAGTCTGCACAAACTCGCAACACAGTATCAAGGACAACTCAAACCACTTCGATACAGCCAGGTGGACCAGCCGCATCTACTGGTGGTAGTATGCAAACGTTTTCCGGACAAGGAATAACCAATGGAATTGTCAACAGGAAAGACTTTTCGGGTAACGGTCAAACATCTTCTGCAGCAACGAACAACAATGCCTTCTCAGGATCAGTGTATATTATCAGCAGCACCAATGTAGCTTTCACTGCTGATGTCCTGAACATCATTCTCCAGAACATTTACAAATACAACTCCGATAACCCCTCCCAACCTCCGATCACTGTTATGACCGGTTCAGGTTAGCAATTGAACTTCCCCGTTACCAAGTCGTACGCTGGTCCAATTTACTTCGTAACCGTCAGTAGGCAGGCCCTCAGTGCATCTGCTCTCGCATACATTCAGCAATTCATTAACACCATCAATGCTCAATACAGCCTATCGATTGTGTTCGTCTCAGGTTCCACAACAACCTCTTCGACAACCATCGGGGGAGCTACAGTGACTCGCCAACAACTCACTCAGAACCAAGTTTACGTGACAACTAGTTCTGGACTTCCCCTCCAAATAAATTTACTCGTTGCCCTCCAGAAGGCGCTGGACGATTACAACGCACGGAACCCACAACAACCTGCAGTCGTGATGATCTATAGCAATGGACAACGATTACCTACAACCTTCACGACTCCAATTAGTGGGCCAATCTACTTTGCATTTATCAATGGTCAGCCACCAACGAGTGTAGTGTTGGAAGCACTACAAATAATCATCAAGAATATCAATACAAGAACCGACAATACATGGAGCGGCGCTACTTCGTCAACAGTATCTACTACAACAACAACGATCACGGAAACTGAAAGAAGAGCGGCTGAAGATGCTGCCAGGAGGAAGGCTGCTGCTGAGGCTGCTGCTCAGGCTGCACAGAGAGCTGCTGACCAAAGAGCAGCTGACCAACGAGCCGAAGAGGCAAGAAGATACGCCGAGGCTAAATCTGCTGCAGCAGCTGCAGATCGAGCTGCTGCAGCCGCTCAAAGGCAAGCTGAAGAACAACGCGCTCGAGAGGAGGCAGATAGGCAAGCAGCAGCTGACAGGGCTGCCGCACAGAAAGCCGCGGATGATAGTAGGAGAGCTCAACAAGCTGCACAGGCAGCTGCTGCACAACGAGCCGCTGAAGAAGCGAGAAGACAACAGGCAGCTCAACAAGCTGCACAAGCTGCTGCGCAACGAGCCGCTGAAGAGGCTAGAAGACAGCAAGCAGCACAACAGGCAGC
>ERZ724508.591-NODE-591-length-25092-cov-6.366737_pt1 | contig 25092 bp, 34 predicted proteins | sample MGYA00376041_ERZ724508 | MGnify/ENA primary metagenome ERZ724508 (study PRJEB28724, sample SAMN07190887) | wastewater metagenome | isolation source: effluent of sewage treatment plant in Hong Hong | place: USA: Christiansburg, Virginia | collected 2016-03-01 ...
CTTCCGCTCGTGTTGGGGTTTGGTCGCAAGTTGTTAATGGGGCGACCAGTAGGACCCCAAGTGCTGGGGTTACTGCCGGGTCGGTTATTCGGACCCCAAGTGCTTGGGTCGCCGCCGACGATTCGTCGTTGGTTATTCGGACCCCAAGTGCTTGGGTCACCTCCAAGGTTCTGTGCTCGGTTGTTTGGGCCCCAGGTACTGGGATCTCCTCCGACAATAGGTGGCCTGCTGAAGCTGCTGTCTCCAGCAGCACCCTCATGGGTCAGATGGTTTGCATTAGCAAGTCCGAAAGTGGCCAGCCCAATGAAGGCCAGGAGAGAAAACCTCATAAATAAATTCTGATTCTACGATGGATACGCAAGTATTTAAACACGCAAATCAGCAGTTACGTATATAAGGAAAGATTTGTCAAGGGATTCCGGCGGCAACATCAAAACCTTCTTGAAAATAGTCCTCCAGATTAGTTGGGTATGGCGTTTGCATCGGAGCGAAGTACTTCTCGCCCATTCAACATTCAATGTAATTCATAGGACTCAATGTCTCGATAATTAATTCCAGTCGCAACAACAGAATAACGCAGACTCTGAACGCTTCTCCCGAACTTGCCAGCTATTATATTTCAATGACAGATTACGACTTTTTTTAGTTAGGGGCACCAGCGGCAAGCAAGACGATTGATCACGAACAAAATAAGCAGGTGCAACTGCCTCGAATTGGCAAAGCGAACGGTAAGGCCGACCCGAACGATATTGATCGTTACGAGGAAGACTTCGAGTCCTTTGAGGAATCACTAAAGAAGTCAAAGTACCCAGACATCAAATGATAGACTACTGCCGAAGCGAGGGAGCAAACTTGGCGACCACCCCAACCAGAACATTAGATGTAGTTGGTTGGGTAACTTCAGCCGCGAATTTGAAACAAACGCTTGCCAAGGGAGACTCAGCAGTGAGGCAGGGACGGGCATTTCGTACAAACTCCACTCGACCTGCTAACAAATCGGTGGCAATCAACCGCACAAGCGAGGCAGCGTAGGAGGATCATACAGCGCTTAGCAAATACAGTACTCATGCTCATGACTAAGGGGATAGGTACAGAAGTTTCCTAGCAATTCCCTGATATCGATTACGACAAGTTAACGGACAAGCAGGTGGTCACCGAAATCGAGAGAGTAAGGGTAACCATCAAGCGTTACAATGAAGACCTGAATGACATTATGGAACGAAATCATGACTACCTGTACAAAAAGGAGTTTGGAGCTCGCAACGCGAAGGTCGGTAACACTGATGACGCGATTCGAACGTTGGAGATGATGAGAGAGAGTAATTCTAAGACCCTCCAGACTTGCCAAAATGATGTTGCGAAGGTACCAGCTATAGTTACAGTAGCTGCAAAAACGAGTTACCGACATCGATGGGAAGGACCCTGTGATAAAGCTATCTGAGGAGATAGCACTAGCAAAGAAAGCCATCGACGAGCACAAGAAGTAGCTAAAACAAATGAGCTTGGCTGTCGACAAAGCACAAAAGAACATTGAATAGAATGTAGCAGCAGCTGAGGACGATAGTCTGAACTACCGGAAGCACAATGAGATACGCAACCAACTGGGCTACCTTACCAAGAAGAACGAGTAGTTTGAGAAGAAGGAAAAGTAGGTGGACAAGGCTATCAAGTAGGCTCAAGTAAAGGACGATGACATCAACGTCAAGTTCTAAACTTCGAAGAAACTTGCAGAGGACAAGTGCTTAGAGGTTGCTAGCAACAAGACCTTTGTGGAGACTAAGAAGCGAATGCAGTAGCTTACCGAGGATGAGGAAACTGCTAAGAGAAACATCGAGGTGTATCGCCGAAGACTTAAACAACTGTAGTAGAACCATGAGAAGGAGGCGACTGAAGCTCATAAGGAATCTGGAAGGTTGGATGAAGCGCTGGCAATCAAGCAGTCAGAGGTAGCAGTAGTGCTGAGATAAATCAAACTGGAGATTGGGAAGGCTACCAGCGCTCACGAAAAGGGACTCAAGGTTATTCTGACGAAGTACGAATATAACTGACCTAGATTTGCTCGAACAGACGATGAAGAAAATCTGCTGAATAACATTCGAGCAGCAGCCCCACCTTCAAAGAAAAACTATATTGATACCTCAAGCACATTAAAGAACCTCGAAGCCGACCGGACTGTTCAGGATCTTCAGAAAAAACTTGAAGCAAAGCGTAATGAAGAACGTAAGCCGGTGAGTTCTCCAAAACTGAAGACCAAGGATAAATAGCATACTCCGGATATCTTCAGGCCGCCAATCAACAAACGCCGCGACAGATCCAGCAATGACCTTTCAGTTGAGGAGGCACCTCAGGAAAGGCAGTGGAAACTTGACGAAAAAGACAAGCCGAAGCAGACTCCCACATTTGTGAAGGATGTAGACTTCGCTCTCAACGACAAGACAGAGGCAGCCGTCGCCTCATCTGTTGTTAAACCAGAGAAGATGACATTCAAGTTTAACAAGAAGAAGGTCGAAGAGACTGCGGATACCCACAACATCCATAATACCTCTATGCCAGTGATCTCGGACCTGAAGAGGCTCGATGATAAGCTTGAAGGAAAGCCTTAGGAGCCAAACACTATACAACATCGACCGAAATTTTTCAGGCCACGAGCTAGGGAATCGAACAACGAAACGGCTGGAGGTTACCTACCAACAACAGTAAAGGAAGTTGGAGGATAGTCTGGTCAGAATTCTCAAATACAGTCCCAAGTCAAAGAAATATTCCCTTCAATTGTCCCCGAAAAGAAGGAATAAACCAACTCCAAACCAATAATGATGCGAATTCAGAGGAAATCTCAGGCACAAGGCGATAATGCATCGTTTGATACAAAGCCATCAATGGAGCCGATTGCTAATCCAGTGGTAAAGGCAGAACAACCTCCAGCAGACAAAGTCGAAGCGACTCGCCCCAAGCTTCGTTCAGAACGCCCATCAAAATTTAAAATAGAGAAGTAGATGCCAGTCGTACCGAAGCAGAAATACGACATCTTCGCAGCCGAGTAACCTCTTGTCGAATAAACTCTAAAGGCAGTTGACAAGCAGCAGCCTCGCTTCACCGACCACCTCTAGCACAATAAGTAACTAACATTGCAGGAGTTGCTGGGCAACGATCGAGTGGATAAGTCCAAAGAATTCGATGATATCTTGCTCCCAAAGTCTACTACCACTAAACCGATCAAGCCCAAACAACGCGACTTCTTCGGCGATATGGACATGTGATAGTTTTTGTAATACTGCTGCCGCACATTATCATCTGAAGACCTGTGTGACGCAATGGAAACTGCCGTGCATTTTGTTAACCTCCTTGAATTCCTAGATGTACTCCACTGTCACATCTATGCCGCTGTCGACCATGAGCTTCACAAAGTCCCCGTTGGAGGTTATTAGCACATACTTCCCGTCGAACTTGCCGATGTTTAGGAAGTTGATCATGAACTCCTCTTGATCCTTGTTGGAAACCTTGATGATTCGATAGCCTTCTCTCAGGAGGAAAGTCTAGAAGTCGAGGGTCTATGTCAGCTGGTACGCCTTAGTCGTGTTGTCTTGAACATAAATGTCGATGTCTCTGCGAATATCTTTCGGTAGGGAGGGATCGTCAAAATCTAGCATAATTACATTCTTCTCGTCAATAAGATTGAAGATCGTGTCGAGATGCATACGCTGCTGATCTCGATCCTTCTCATCTCGCACCACTCCGAACCTCCTGGTACCCAGTAGATCGTTGTCCATAAGAAACTTCGCTCCTTGAATATTCGATCGAATTCCAATCTGCATCAAGCTAAGATCTTTGCTAATAGCCATGAAATCTCCTCCCTCAACGTACTGGTCTGAATTCAGCAGGTAAGTACCTCCTGTGGCCTCCCCAACCAACTTCAGTTTCAGAATTTCAAAGGCTATCTTCATGACCACCTTTTCGAATTTCCTGACGAAGGTACTTGTGTTGCCCAACACTAGACCCTTGGCCGTCACGATCTGTTGATCCCTGCAAAAGATCAAGTTCGCGAGTGGTTCAATTTAGATTTTGTCGATGACCATTTCTGCTGCCGAATTATCCTTCTTTAGGAAGACATTTGGACGGGAATACACCAGTCCCAACAAAGTCTCGACATCTAAGCTCTCCAGCACCTTGATTCTGTATGCTTCGGAGACACCATAGCTCTTCAAAGTTTTCAGTTCCTCGCTAGCGGTATAGGCCGTACTCTGCTTAGCAAGTTCCACAAGTTTCTGTGATAGTGAGCATGACTTACCTTCTTGTCACGACGCAGCACATCGGTAACCTCGGCATAGTGAATGTTGTAACGCTTGAATACCGTCACGAGGCAATCATATGCTGCTCGACTCTTCAGGAAATTCGGGTTCTTTTAGAACAGTGAAGCCAGTGGATGCACATATCCTACCGTCTCGATGATGTGCGGAGTGTGGTAGACGATTAGATTGACAGCTTCAAGCTCACTTCCTTGTATCGGGGTCAGATTCATCGATAATTAATACTCCCGGAAGTCCTCAGAATCGTGTGCTTACAAATTTGGTCAGTCGGGGAGATTGTACCTGTTGACCAATCGTCACAGCCAAAATTTGTCCGTAATTCGTTGATGACCAAGATCAACCATCAATTCTATCATCAAGGCTCCCCTCGAAATTATATTCTGCTGCAGCTTTGAAGTGTATTTGAGTTTGCACAACGAAATCCCGTCGAATCAGATTAATTATAATAGCTGCTTGCCACAACAAGCCAAATGAAGACCAAGACTATCGGCCAGTTCCGCATTACCGAAAGAAAGATCGGTGAGGGTGCTTTCGGCACTGTCTACGTGGGTATTGACACCGCCAATCACAACCGGTAGGTCGCCGTCAAGGTCATAGAACACAGCCGATTGTAGGGTACTGCTTGCTACTAAGGTAGGCGATGCGCTCGACTACTTCTACGAGGAAATCCTCGCCATGAAGAGCTGTATCAGCGATCAGATAGTCAAGCTGTATGACATAAAGAAGACTGAGAACCACTTCTACGTTTTCCTGGAGTACTGTGAGGAGGGTGATCTTCAGAAGTACATCAGAAAGAAGGGACGCTTAAGCGAGTAGTAGGCCATGCGGTTCTTTTGGGATATCGTCAGGGGATTCCGCACTATCGTGAAGTCCAAGCGCATTCACCGAGATCTCAAACCAGCAAATATATTCATCACCAATGGACACATCAAAATCGGCGACTTCGGCCTCGCTAAGATCCTCAGCGAGAGAGACATGACAAGCACGTTTGCAGGGTCACCTTATAACATGGCTCCAGAGGTGCTTGGCCGCCAGAAGTACGATAACAGAGCTGACATCTACGGAATAGGAACTGTACTTTACGAAATGCTCTTCGGGTGGTACTCAAATAGCTTAATAAAGCCCGCCATTCAAGGCCAGCACTGTGCCAGAACTGATTGAATAAATAAACTTCCGCCGCTACAGAAAATTTGATAAGCAGCTGGTCTCGGAAGAAACTCTTGCACTACTGACGAAGATGCTGAAGCCCGACCCAGGCAGCCGTATTAGCTGGGAGGAACTATTCAGTTTGGAGTCAAAGACACGAGCGAGGGGTAACAGCAAACTCTATAAGATCTACGAGGAGTTGGTCAATCGAGCCGATCTTAAGCATATGAATGCTGTGCCAAGTATATTCTGCCTGTTGAACACCTCAAATTCACAGCAGCCCTTGAGCAAGAACGGCAGCATCAATGGGAGCATGAATGAAAACACAACCACAACAACCACCACTGCCACAACGGTAACGGTTTCAGAACCACCAGTCGAGCCAGAAGTGCATTACTCAGATATTGAGATGCTTGACAGCAAACTCAGCACAGACCTCTTCATCAACCTCGTTCAAATGACAGTCATCGAGTCGGTGCTCGAGTACTGACCTTGCTTTGTCTATATATACAGCCCGAATAGTCACTTCGAGCAGTCCAAGGTAGGTCTGCGACGGTACTTGCTCAGTACAAGAACGTCACTCGCAGTAGTTGTTCTCATTGGAGGGGACCCTCCCTCCTGTTCCGGAGGCTGTTTGCCACCGCTGAGGATGTTGTTTGCTTGCGATTGATCCACAGCTGAGTTAACAACGAATCTTACAGACTGTTGGGTTGGTTGGGTTGAACAAAGTCCATCCCATATCTGGATCTGATGCTATTTTCTGGAAGCCTGCCATACCGTAAACTGACAGTGATTCAAAGCTGCTGGTCAGGAACTGTCGATTATTGGGAGGACTCTCAAAGTTTACTGGATCCTCTTCAAACCGCCCTGAGCGGGATCTCTCTGTACCAAGCAGTAAGCTTCCACGACGAACAATGCTACTGCTAGAGTTGTTTGTTGCGGTTCGTTTGATCGGTGCCTATACTTACTGGGAAGCGAAAGGGGGCCGTTCAGCTTAAGGTTCTGCGAGTATTTCTGGATCTTAATTGTCTTGTGGCTATGATTCGGACTATTCCTACTCCTCATCCACAAGGTTGGTTGATTTGTTGCGCTTCGTGTATTTCCTCCTGACCAAGCTGCGGTCGAACTATGTGAGGTCTGTAATCAGAGATTTGAGCCTGGGATAATTGCTGCGAGTGAAACTTTCTTCCTTTGAGCATTGCACCAGTTTGTCAATTAACGGGAAGCATCTTCCGATGAGCTGATAGTTCGGAGGCTGCTTCTTGGCACCAACGAACCCCGATAGTTCGATGATTTTGTGCAGCAGTGCTGACTTAATCTGTCGAGATTTCAGTTGCTCTCGCTAGTCAGCAATAAACTTGTTCAGCCTCCTCAGCCCTCGTCGGAGGGTTGAGTAGAAGTAGTTCTTGATAGAGTTGTCGCTGCGTCCTGGCAATTGTTCGGCAATGCGAGCCCACTTATTGCCATGTTGTTGGTGGAGTTCAAACAGTCTCCGTTCTTATTACGCTGACCAAGCCGAGAGGTTGATGTTGGGATCGAGCTGATTATGCCACCTGCATCGCCTCACGAATACCTTTCACGGCATTGTTTGCCCGTTCTGCCTTGAATTGCGTACTTGCTGAGCATAAGCTTGGCCACTTCACTCCACTTGGTAATCTTCATCCCGATGATGATGTCGCGCATCGCATTGTCCTCCTACAGTCAAATTGTCGGAATACCTCTTCAGTCCATACCCGTCGTTCACTCATAATATTAAATTGTAAAGAAAGGTGTGGTTAGGCTAGAAATCAGCTGACCCGAAACACCCAACAGTGCCACAAGGGTTGGTTTGAGGCCATCTATCAAGTGTCAATTTGTTTGCAATGAAAGTAATGCGAAGAGACACAGCATCGATGGATCGGTCAACAAAGTTTGGCTCGGAAGTCTATATTACCGTTCAAGAAATCAAAGAGGTTTGTACGGTTTCTGATTTGAAGGATTTCAGGAAAACTCAATATCAGGTTGCTGTGCATCCACTATACTTTGCTGCAGTTGACGCCAGAAAACGCTGCTTCCAGCGCAAAGTCTGCCGAAGTGTTTCGATATTAACAGACTTGTCTTCCTCCGGTTTGTCCACTGGCGGGAGTGAGCGATACTTATCCCTAAATTTTCGGGACTTGAGAGACTTACCTCTTAATATACCGAGGTTTTTGCCAGAATACATGTTCAAGCCCTCCTTATGAATCTTCCTTTCAAGGTAGTTTTCGATGAAGCTGCCGATAATTGTGTTGGTCTTAGTGCCAGTACAACTGAACCCACGGTAAAACTCCTCGGTTGGCATGCGTCCTGGTTTCGGAGGAGCACGAAGATCGTACAGGATGCGCTAATCCTAGGTCAGTGGTTGTGTAAACTCTTCGCGATACTTCAATGGTTCTGCATGCCTTGGCACTCGAAACTCACGGTCTGCAGTATGCGGCTTCTGCATCTTCATAAGTTGCGCTGAATCACCGTACACCGACAGCTCTGGCGTCCTTACGTAGAATCTGTTATGCAGGCCACCACCGCGTTGGTTCATGCAATAAGTTATATTGACTCATAGTTCGATCACGAGTTTCGATTGGAGGCCTTTCTGCAGTGCCTCGGAAGTGCGTTAGTTGAGCTCGTTGAGAAGGGAGCAGATATACTTGATATCGTTGCGAATGTCCAATTGGTACGGTTTCAGTCCCTTGTCAAACTATTGTTTGAAATGTTCCAGTTGCTCGCGACTGCGGAACCTTGCAGCGTCCACTCGTATCTCAAGGATTTCTTTCTTGAGTAGTTATAACCCTCTCTTCAGACGATCTAGCTATTCGTTGTACTTCTCGTCTTCAGCAACCAAGTCAGGTTGGAACTACTTCATAGCATCCAAATAGCTTGTGTGGGACTATAAGATGGCAGTGAAATTAGCCACTACTTTATCAAGGGCTCCTTATACGTCAGTAAACTTATTCTTGTAGATCTTTTCGAGCTACTCTTTCTATTTGTTGGTAAATGTCTGCACAACTCCCTTGTTAGCAATACTCGTGATTGTGTGAGCCACGCCCTTGATCAGTCTGGTGATACCCTGTGCCTCCGCTCCGTATTTTTGGTTGTAAATGTTCTGGTAGTACTCAAACTTCTTTCGATCAGGATTCAGGAAAATCTGCAGCTCCTCTGTGCTGAGCACCTTTGGTTTGTCTTCGAGCTTTCGCAGAAACCGTTCAAGCCCATCACGGCGTATCCTCAAGTGCTTTTCGTCCCTCATTAGCTTGTTTTGAACGTAGGACCCTGCACCATCTTCGCCAACGCTGGGAACGAATACTGAAATGTCTCGGTTGCGTAGACTCTACGTCGTGGATAGTTGTACCTGAACAAGCCACTTAAATTCGCTGAATGCCCTTTCGATGGTGTACGGTTTATTGCCTTTCTCATGAACCTCTATCGTCCAGAACACCTTCCCTTCCTGCTCCCTGTACACATGCTCTTTTAGCTTCAGCTGCACAGACTAGAGCTTCTTGGCAACGTAGCTGGGATCAACTTACTCACACTCACACTCCACTCCAAGCTCCTCAACGTCATCATCGTTCATTTCCTTCATACCGACTTATCCTATTCTCTGTAATTATTTACACCGAATGATGTACAGTCACAAAAGCTCACCATTATTTTGGTTGTAGAACTGCTCCAGCTAGACGTATGGTGCGAAGATGACATCTCCGCTTTCAATGGTGGGTCGGTCTTCCTTTCGGATGTTTATTACTGGCACGTCCTGGTTGTATCGTAGGCCTTTCGGGTTGGCTGTTACCAGCAAAAATCGGTATTGTTGAGTGTTTGGACCTACCAATTCCACCTTGGTCTCTACCATCTCTCATTACTGTACGTTTGGATGCATAGTCTTTCTTGCCTTAGGCAGGCTTTCCCAACACGTTCTCCACACCGTCTAGCCCGCGAAATTACTTATGTAGGTCTCTCAGCACGTGTTGGTCATATTCGTCGTAGCGCAGTTTTGCATAGCCTCGCACAAACTCGTCTTCGGCCTGTGTGAGTAACTTCAACTGGTCCGGCCGTTTAACGATGTGCAGCGCATACCTTTGAATCTACTTTATTGGAACGAGTACCTTCGCTAGCCTCACTCGCAAATAACCTTTAACTAAGTAGTGCAGCCTGTCTATCTCCAGCTGGTAGATCGACCGATTGAAGTTTTTATCACCTTGTTTAGCTTCCTGGTAGCCCTACACGTACACTCGCAAATTTTCCTAATGGGCGGCTAGTTCCTTGACCAGATGATCGTACTCTGTGTTGCGGAAGGGAAGCAACTCGGGACAGAACTTCTCCTGCAGTGTAGCTTGCATGAGCGATGCAATAGCCTGTTCGATGGCTTCGTAACTAGCTGGCTATTCGTGCATTAAATAACTTTCCAAGTGCTTAGTTAAAAAATACCGATCCGAAATGTCCAAGAACAACGACATCGCCGCAACTTCACTTGCTAGCACCCTAGCTGGATTTATAGCCAAGGTGGTGGTGCATCCCATTGACACTGTCAAGGCAAAAGTGCAGGTTAACCGTACGAGGATTGACAACCTCAAGGACTTCAATAAAGGATTAATAGCAGAGATCATTCAAAAGACATATAGTGCCGAGGGTATGAAGGGCTTCTTTCCTGGTGTTGGACTCTCCGCTTTCGGCAGTACCGTTGCCTTCAGCGCCTACATGACCACTTACGAATACAGCAAGAGTCATCTTGCAACGATGGAGGTACCCAACTATTCAACTTCAGTACTTCAGTCGACACCCATCGCAAAGCTACTTTTTGTCAGGCTTTATTGCCGAGATTGTTTCATGCGCATTCTGGCTTCCAATCGATGTCATCAAGGAGCGGCAGCAAGTTCAATCTGAGCTCAATTTGTACCGCTACCGAAACTCGCTGGACGCGATGAGGCAGATCAGCAAGCATGAGGGAATTCGAGGATTGTATAGGGTAAAGCAGTTGGTAACGGTAGGCCTTCGGAGCGACACTCATGTTCTTTGGTCCGTACAGCGCACTCCTGTTCGTGTTTTTTGAGGAATTTAAGAAACTTTTCTGTCGGGACGTTTCAAAGCCGAGGCTTCTCTAAGACATTGCCGCGAGTACTTTGGCAAGTAGCATCGCTGGATTCCTCACCAATCCTCTCGACCTCGCGAAGTTAAGAATGCAAATTCAACGGGCAGATCGAGCCTCTCGTGGAGGCAACGTCGCTTTTGCCGATACTGTATTCGGTTACCGTAACATGTTCCATGGAATCTATACCATAGCAAGGAAAGAAGGAGTATTGGCTCTCTTCCGCGGTTCGCTCATGCGAGTGTGCTTCACAGCTCCAAACACAACCATATCGTTGGTACTAACAGACTACTTTAAGCAGCAACTTTTGAAGCGCAACATCTTCTGACACTGCACTATCATCTTTGGACAAAATTCACTATGGTCCAAATTAGTATCCTTGAACTTCCTGCTCGACCCATTATCGGGGGAGGTCAGGAGTACGTACTGTCTCGCGCTTCGGTGCCTCTGATTAGTAATTGTGAAGTGGTCGGTCTGTTGCCGAGGGCGCTTCTTCCTCGTCGGTGGTGCATATCAGCAGCATATTGATTCCGTCGTATCTCAGCCTTTCGAAGATGCCTTCGAGGCGGTTGTTGCATTCCGAACGAATGAAATCCAGCGCTTCCCCACGTTCAATTTCAATGACTTTTAGATCCTTGCTGCCGGCATTATTAGCTGTGATGTTCAATCCGTCACGATCCAACCTCACCACTACATGGAACGTCGACCAATCAATAACCTTGACCCTTGAGAGCTCATAGGTACGGTTTACATCGAATATCTTTTCAAGATCCACGCGGGGTTGACGGAGGACAGGCGTGGCCGTTCCAGGCTTCCTTCCTGTGCCTAATATGGAGACTGGATAACTCGAAATGTTTTTGATGACTTACTTCTGCTTCTTCCACTACTTTCTCATCTTCTACACTTCATAATCTGACTTGCGTTCCTGCAGCTTCTTCAGCAGTCGTGCATTAGATACCTCAATATCCTGCAGACGCCTCCTCCTGGTTGTTACATTCAGACTCCTGGGAGACCGGCTTGCTATATCTAACGAAAAAGTACTTGCGAGGGTACGGCGGCTGCCACCTGTAAATATCCCCGTAATCTTTTCAAGAAGTATACGGTTCTACCGCTAGATTTACGTGAACTTAGTTTCCTGCACTGCTTCCTTCTTACCGCGATTGAGGATCACCGGCCACGCACCTTCCTCCGTTGGTACCGTTGGTCGCATGTTACGCAGGTGCTCTAAGTGTATTGTGCGATTGCGCTATTCTTCCTTCTGACGGACGTGCCGGTTCAGGGAGGGAATTGCCCGATACATTTATTATTAGCAAACTCACAGAACTCGTCAGGTTTGGATCAGATCGTTCAGAATGCACTTGCTTGGCGTCGTGTAGCGCTTCCATTCTGTTGTGAGGTAGTTTCGGAGGAGATTGGTATCCTGCATAATGTGCTTGGGAGATCGGTAGCCAACAATATAGTGCTAGCTTACCAACTTGTCGAAGAGTTCGGCTTGATGGTTGTCGAGGAGCGTATCGTTGACGATTGCAATCACTCGCTTGTTGAGCTTTAAGCAATCGAGTAAGGTGCCAGCCCCGCAATGGCTTATGATGGTATCTGCTCCTGCAAAGAGATCGGATATGCTCGGTGAGAAGTCTATGGTCTCCACATTCATGATTGCATTGGCTGCTGGGATGTACTTACCTCTGCCAGTTTGGAAAAGCACCGTATCGTAACCCATCTCCTTGCATACCTGGTAGAATGCTTGGTTATCGAGCTCCTTGATAAGTTCTTCGAACTCGGTGGTGCCGACGGTTACCATAAGGTACCTTCCCCTTTTGTCCATACACAATAATTAACAGTGTATACGTCAATCAACGCTTGCCAAAGCGATATTCCACGAGGATTCCCATTCCCACCCCAACAAGCACCGCCAGAATGAACTCCGTCACCAGCAGGTTGAGCTGGTTCATAGCTGAGACGTACGAGAAGGAACTGACTCCCCACACGCTGCTGAGGGTTATGACGGGTGTGAATAGCATAACCTGGAAGCTGTAGTAGGCTACTTGGTGCACTCGTGAGCTATTTTCGTGATCATCAGGACGGAAAATACCAGTAAGGAAGAGCAACAGGAAGCAGATGAATACGCCTATGCGGCAGAGAGTGAATTCCACTCCAGAAGCTGAACTCCAGATGCTTGGTCGCATGAGCACAAGAACTCCTAGACCGATTGCGACGACAATCAGCACAATCTCTGATTTTTTGGTCTGATCGAAGAATTCCACAAACTTTTCGTTAAGTGTTCGGTTGCTCTTGAGCAGCGCCATTCCAATTCCAAGCAGGTAGAACAGCAGATAGTTATATGTTGCTGTGAAGGATCTGAAGAATTTCGTGTCGAGGGTGTTCTCCAGCGATACCGGCATTTTAGGTGCCAATACGAATGTCACAACTATCATCGCGACGAGCATCACAGCATAAAGAAGTATACCCAACCTCTTCCACCTCAGGAATATTGCGAAGAAGATCAGACATACAATGACGAGTTGTATCTCCGCCTAGACAAACCAGCCACCAGCATAGCATTGATGCTCCCACCAGTTCCCGATGAGCAGCATGGATCGCCACCAATACTTGCCGCAGTAGTCGACTTGATTCTCATACACATACCATACAGGTCCAGCATGCATACTCGGACTGATCGTTGCATATATCAGGATGGTCACAATGTAGAAAGGATACAGTCTGTACAGCTTCCTGCCGATAAACTGTGCAAACTGCTTGCCTTCCAGCAGCTCCAGTTGCAAGCACTTCTTAGCTAGCAAGAACCCACTGATGAAGAACAGCACGTCGGGTAGGTACACAGAAAACATGGCTACTTTCGAGTAAAACGTGGAGTAGATCTCCTGGTCGAAGGCATAGTAGTTGTTGGCTGCAAAGTTCCGGAAGTAGAATTCTTGACCGTAGATGATCATTGGGACACAGAACAGTTTGAACACGGAAAAGGAAACAATCCGGTCGCTGCTTTAAGGCTTGTCGCAAAGGTAACTCTGGAACTTGTACTCGAAGGAGATCTTACGTAGTGCTGTGGTCTACTCATCCAAGTGTGGTTCGTTCTATTCGAAAGTGAATCCATTGCTTTCGGTGGTCTCGGGGGCCGACTGATAGTCGTTGACACACATACCATAGTAACGTTTGAGGGAGTATCCGAGGTTCACCAACATCACTAATGAGAACACCACGAGCATAACTATGGCTAGGGTGCTCACCCGAATGTCGAGGCTAGACTGTACAAACTCGATTTCCACATTTGGTGGGATCTTAACGTTTGTGAAGTTGTTGATGAATTCGACGGCCATGCCTATCTAGTATGCTGCGTACCCTTTTGCTGGTTAAGGTCGGCAGCATTGCAGCTACTGTTGAAGCATAGTCCCATATACACGGTCAAGTTGAAGGTGGGTTGGGGCTGCATGAACTGCACAGTTATGTAGTCCGATTGCTGTAGCTGCACGCATTTGTCTGGGAAGCCCAGGTCATCAATGGCCTTGCCCGACAGTAATACGTAGGGGGCGAGTTGGACCTGTGCTGAATGACAATTTCAGGTACTTTGGTTGGGGTTAAGGACGTAGCTGAGAGCGATGTTCTGTAGATACTGCTCGCAGGTCAGCGCACTGATGAATGCCGTCAGTACGGCAAACAGCAAGCACTGGAACATCCACTTATTGTAATATTAAGTGCTGGGAGGTTATTTACTTCTGTCGACAGTGCCGAGAGGCTTCACTGTTGTACTATTCTGAGTTTCATATAACACCTTTTGAGAGATGTCGCGTATCAGCGTGTTCGTTAGGCTGCGTCCGCAGAGCGAAGCCGAAAAGCGCAGCGGGATGTCATCCATGCGAACATAGGCCGATTCCGAGCTGCGGGAGGTGAGGTAATATGTCAGACCACTCAGAGTATTCAGCGAGAACAATGAGCGAGCCAAGGTATTCAAGTTCAACAAGGTCTTTACAGAGAATTACTCACAGTAGTAACTGTTCTGCTAGGCGGAGGGCAACAAGCTCGTGGAAAAGGTGCTGGAAGGCTACCACTCTACCATATGTATCGTCCAAGGGTTATAGCAGTCGCCTACGGACAGACAGGCTCAGGCAAGACCTATTCCATGGAAGGACTCAACTATTAGCTCGTGGGAGATAACCCACGTATCGCAAGCACGTTAGATTAGAGCAACCGAAACCTCGGGATCATCCCTCGTGCCATCCGCTACATGTTTGCAAGGGTAGCTGCTGACGAGCAGCGAACCTACCAAATTTCACTGTCCTACCTACAGATCTACAACGAAAAGATCTACGATCTACTGGACACCGATAACCGTTAGAAGGCAACCAACGGCTTGAAGCTTCGCTGGAATAAGTACGATCAGTTTGTTGTGGAGAACCTTGAAGCGCTGCCTTGCAGGACGGCACAAGAGGCCCTATCGGTGTATATGCGAGGTGCTCGAAATAAAGCGATGGCCAGACACCGTATGAACATGAACTCAAGTCGCAGCCACACTATCCTGACAATTCGAGTTCAGAGCTTCGATAATGAGGATCCAAAGAACGTCTTATCAAGTAAATTTGAGTTAGTTGACTTGGCTGGTTCAGAGAGACAGTCGGTGACCGGAACCAGCGGCAAACAGTTTAGAGAGGGCATAGAAATAAACAAGAGTCTATTCACACTCAGGCAAGTCATCAGCAGTTTGTTCGAGTACAACAAGAACATCAATAAGGTCGAGAAGTAGGCTGACTTTCATATACCCTACAGAGATAGTAAGCTTACCAGTATCCTGAAGCAGTCCATCGGTGGGAATAACTATTGCGTTATGGTATCGAGCCAACGTAACTTAGGTAGCATGTTTGAACCCTGGCGACGCCTACTTAGAGGAAACTGTGCAGACCCTCACGTATGCCAGCATGGCCAGCTATATATCCAACGTTCCAGTGAGAAATGAGGATCCAAAGATTCAGTAGATTAAGATGCTCAGGGAACAACTGGCCGAAGTTACCGAACAGTTACACAGGGCTAATGAACACATTAAATTGCTTAGCGAGCTCGCCAACAAACGCATCTAAGCAAATGGGTCAACGGCCAAGTATGAGCAAGCTTAATCAAACAGGCCAAACATTAACGCTATCAAGGCTTCAGAAATTGAAGACTTCCGATCTTCACAGGGGCTAAACGAACAGCATATGCAAACACCTCAGGAAAGACCGCCCAGTAAACCACGTACCACAGATAACCATCAGCCACGGCCTCGTGGCTCCAACAGTCTCAAACCCAAAGAGTTCATAGAGTCTATCAACATGATCAAAGACCTTCTTCAGTCCAACATCATCCTCAGGGAAAACGTGGAAAAACTCGGGAAGACTATTGACAAGAAAGACTCTGAACTGTACCAGGTGATGAAGTAGAACCAGCTGCTCAGGGACCGCTGGGACCTTGTAGCTCCAATGATCAACGCTGAGCAGGCCCACTAGCGATTAGTCACAGTTGAGGACCGACGGAATATTTCGGCCTACGAGAAGATGCTGGAAGACCGCAACGGCACACTGAAACCGCTTAAACGACACCCACAGAATCAGTCAGGTACCATTGATCAATCCAAGGCGATGAACATGTCTTACAACGATATCCTGAGGCAGCGCTCATCCCCCAAACGGTAGTCAGTCCGCCGCAAGAACTACAAGTACCCAAAATACTTATGATCATAGCTGGTCGTTTCCCTTGTTGAGCAGAAGTGGTAGTCTGAGTTATTTGCTTGCCCATATTGCCTAGCTGCTGGCGAAGAACTGTTGCTGACCGTGCTGAGGTTTGAAATTGAGGCAAATACACTTTCCCCAAACATTAGAATTGAGTTGGACGTGTCCATTAGTAGACTGTCCCGCGACGATGTAGTGTCCAAGGTCAACCATTACCAATCCATTGTCTTCTTTCTTCCTGCGTATTTAACTGTACAGACTCCAAGGCTTATCCTTTGATAATCGCTTCTCAGGTCGGCAGCTAATGCTCGATGTCGACTCGATATCCGACACTTATTCCTGTTCGTGCTTCGGAAGGGGTTTGATGGACCGCTAAAAGCTCAGAAACTTGTTGGCAGGATCGTTCCGGTCAATCCCTCGACCAGACAGCCTGTTCAAATTGCTTCTCATAGTTGCCCACACAGCGACCTTTTATAATTATACGCTAGCTAGCTGTTAGAAGGTACCATGCAGGGTAATAGCCATCCCCCATCATCAAGCTACCAACCGTCGACACCCAAAGGCGATAAGAATCGCCTGACACCTCGAAGATATGTAAGCGACAGACCCGAAGGCAACAAAGAGAACGAACGAGCAAGTGATATCAATCGGGGCAAAACTTCGCGACACTACGAATACGAATAGCTAGCCTACTCGCCATTACACCTGAAGAAAGACTATCGGTATGTCGATAGCAAGAAATTTGCTTACCTTGAGTAGCAGAGATCACCATTGCCTATGGTAGTAGCGCTTTCTGAAGCAGACCTCCTTAAACGAGTGCGAGAACTATAGTACTAGTTGGAGACCCAACAATCCAAGTACAAACAGCTGGAAGAACGAACTATCCAGGGACAGACCGATATGCTGAACCAGCTCACCGGATTCGAGGAGAAGTACGACAGGATTCGCCAGGAGAAGAAGCAGCAAGAGGAATAGCTCCGGCAATTGAGAAATGCGAATAGCGTTCCGAGTGAGCAATCGCTGGTGTGCGAATACAAAAAGATCAAAGGATTTGCCAGTGCTCTCATCGATATGCGCAGGAAGGTAACCAACCAGGACGGCGATCTGAAAGAAGCATGGAAGTGGATTAAGACAGTGGTTGCTGAACACTAAACCACCAAGCAGCATGCATGGCGTTGGAAGCAGGCTTACGAGGAATTGCACGGCCCCGACGAACTGTAGCTAACCCTGTCAGAGGATTCCTACTGACGGTGATATAATAAGTTCGTTGTTTGAATATGCATGCTTATTTGGGACTTCTGCTGCTTGACCGAGTGGAGAACAAGAAGAAGTACCGTGCGGCGGTGAGGGAGATACAGCATTACCTCACTGCGAACGTAGCAGACCTTGAACTAACGTACGAATCAAATGCTATGCAGAGATAGCGAATGGCTGCTTGCCGTCAAACCTCGGCACAACCACGACCAGTTTACGATAGTCAAGGATTGTAACTACTTGCAGAGTTGCCTGTACAGACTTACCTTCAGCTGGCCGCCGCACGAAGAAGAATTAAAGTTTCTGCAGGTAGGGCTGGAGTGTCTTATGATTATCAAGCAGCATCTTCCCGGCAAGGTCGAGATTCAGTTGGAGACCGATCATGAACAGCTGAGAAACCGTTTGGAACAAATCATTGGGACAAATCGACTAGAACTATCCAGGAGATACGTATCGGCCCTCAAACTGATGGAGTAACGGGACCAGTAGCCCGACAGGGACGATCTGGACGATATGCTATATCTACTCAGAACGGAACAGTCGGCGAAGCTTAAGTTGCTCTGTTTGGGTCAACTGGCAAAAGTACCTGCAAGACTCTACGCAACGATCAAACAGTTGGATATAGAGTTGCTATCCAAGTTATCGCACTCCGAATAACACGGAAGGCTCGCAGCTCTTGTCTTGGCCAAATTATCGAAAGCAAGGGAGTTTACAGGCATCGACAGAAACGAAGAAGCCCCTGAGGCCGTCAAGTTTGAGGAGCCAGGAATTCTGAAGAGCACACTCTTCCAGCTCAAGGAATCCAATAGTATAGAGCGCGTTACATTTCTCATTGAAAGGTTGGCGGCAGGGCTTGGGAAATTCGATACTGACACTCTCTTCAGAATTGACTCAACCGTCTACGAGACTGTGGGTAAACAGTTGGAAGGACGCTACGGCACACCTTCTGGAAAACTATCATCCGTCTACACCATAGCTGTGCTAAGATACGTACTTCACAGACAAAGCATTCGAAACCTTCCCCAGATCATCCAACTTATCAACCAATCAGCAGGTAGCGGCGAAAAGCAAGACAACCAACTCAAACAGACTGTTGAGCAGTTTGTCGGGGCGTTCGGAAGCCAGTGCGAGGAGCCTTTATCACAGGACCTAGCAAAATCACTCACGAGATTGGCTCATCCACATCTATAATCCTCTCGGCAGACCAATCGTTCTTCGCGTTCCCATCACCGCTCAACATACCAATGACTGCTTTTCCTATTATCATTTAAGCTTTGAATGTAGGCACAGCTTCAAAACATTTTCGAGGAGGAGTTGCAGCGCAAACGCATCTCAAAATGTACAGCATGACCCAACTGTAGAAATTTCGGCCTTCACCAGCCACGAATAGCTGAAATCGCTGCTTGACCATCGGATGACCTACATTCGGAAGGAGCAGCTGATCCTACATCTCTCACTCAAAAGTGCTTTTCTGCATAGGTTCAAGATCGATCATAGCATCTGTCCGCTGAACCTGAAGATCGTATACCTAAGCAGCTACCCCTATCAAAGTCCACGATTGTACTTTGTTTCAGAGGTAAGACATAGTGCTAAGGTAGAACATCAACCAGTTGTATACGGTGGTGGGACGCGACTACTTCCGGGAGATTTGCCCTCATTGGAGCGCGAGAACACAACTGTCGGACTTCCTTCCACTCATCGCCGCGTTTCTCGAGCGATTGATGAAAGCCGAAAATCAATACGCTTTGGGCTTGTACCATCGCGCGGAGTTTATAGAGATGGAGCCACTGTACACCCTAAAATCCTGTGAGTTCTACCCAATACAAATCGTAGTGGGTCAACGTCCAGAGCCCTCTTTTCTCATTATCAATCGGTTCGACTTTATTCTGCTGGAAGCATCACAAACTCAGAATTATTTGAGACTGGTGGACGCCTATTCCATTGGCTCAGTGAAGAGCATATACCGATCAAAACGCACTGACAAAAAGATTGTGGTGGTGATGGTAGTCGCCAAGGAGTAATACGTGCTGGAGTTTCTTGCAGAGGATCACGAAAATATCGTATAATCCCTCATCCTCAAGAAGAAGACAGCTCCAGTTCTTGAATAACCGACCGAAGATGAACCGACAGCTCAGCAGGACTTCTTTGGTGATGCAAAAGAGGATAAAATGGCTTCCGCTAAAGTCAACCTGGAGCAGATCAACGAAGAGATCATGATCTACGAATCGCTTATGGAACGGGAGTTTTCAGACAAGGTCGTTAATAACCTCATCATGCTCTATAAAAAGGTACTTACGTTAATGAAGATAGGCCATCGAATACTGTTCTTCCACGAATGCAACCAGTTACAAACTGTACCTCGATAAGCTGCAAGAACTATTATCCAACGAGGCAGTGCAGATTCTACTGAACTCGACAGTGGAGTCCAAGAAGAATGAGGCAAGTGTCTTCTTCGATGCCGACTACGACGAGAAACAACCATCTACGGCCAACACCACTTCCAAGGACAGTAAGCAACCGGCCCCCGACATCATCGATCTGCTGTGATGACTGCACTATAATAACAGTATGGCTCAAGAAGTTTCGTTCTCAAAAGGACCTGAAGCCATCGCAGAAGTCGACCGATAGCAGGAGGAGGAGCCAAAGTTACATAGCTACGAAAGCATCCATAGGATGCTCCAAACTACCTACAAAGAAGTACAGTAGCACGCTAGGCAGGTTGAAAATATCATCCGCGGCACAAAAGCAGAGCTTGAGCAGTCCGCACCGACAGTCAACAAGTTCAATTACTACGGAAAGCGATATCGGTTCGAAGAGGAAGAGGAGCGGCAAAAGGAGTTACGTAAGACAATGGAAGTGCCAAAGCCGGATCCTCAAGTGGTGTGCAAGACTGTAGCGAACTTCGAGGAAAGACCGCCCTCTGTGCAGATGGACAAAACAGAGACTCGGTCGGCTGCCAACAAGTACCAACCAAAGACTTCAGTAGTGGAGTAACCAGATCGTCAGCTGCACCCTAGTTTTAACTACCGGATTGTGTTCGACCGTAAAAGCAGTCTGCAGCCACAGGTGCACACTGCTACAAGTGAATCCAACTTCCCTAATAGATAAAAATTCTTGGAGGCGAAGTGCCAGAAGCTGCAAAAATAGCTGTTGGATCTGAAAACCAAGCAAGCATACAGCCGTCAACATCGATCGACACTTATTGAGCGAATTGATCAATTAGTACCCACTCGTCAACAACGCGACGGCAAGATCAAACTGGACACGATGTTCTATAGCAGTAAACGAAGCACTAACAGTAGAGTACTTGTGATGCTCAATCACTTCTGTTCGGGTTTGCTCATTTGCACCAGCACTTGTCGAGCATAGTCAGTTCCACCCAACCCAGCGTCCTGCAGTGCCGCGCCGAGTCGATACCGCATGTCAGTCATCAGCTGGTTAACACTGTAGCCATGCACCTTCACTAGCTCAATTTTGTCGGCCTTATCGTACTCCACCTTCTTTGACAGCAGCGATTCAGTGTGCTTGACCAGCCGAGCGGGGTCACGAGGTACGTTTGGAACATGCTAATAGTTTTGAATTGCCCTTTCCAACCGTTCTTCCTTGACTTTACCCTAGTTCGCATTCTTTTCCTTATTTTCAAGCCGAGAGATGATCTTTCGGTGTTCGGCAGATTGCCTAACTGCCACCTTGGGTTTTGACTACATCAGCAATTTGTTCCTCCGATTGCGCTCCTACTATAGCTCTTCGTTGGCTCTCTTTTCCATCATCATTCGCTCCTTCTCTTTTTCCTGCTGGAACTGTTGATTCTTGTTTTTAATTTCCTCTGCATGTTCCTTCCATAGCTTCTATTCCTTCTTTCGCTCCTACTATTCCAGCTTGGCCTTCTACTGTTCTTGTTTCAACTTTTACTGCTTCTTCTGCTCCACGCGTTATCGGAACTGCTGCAGCTGGTCAGATATCTTCAGCGAATCGTCTCGGCGTTGCAGGTATTCGGCTTAGCGCTTTGCAGCTTCAAGCTTCTGCTAGATGGCCATTGTGATTTGCTGGTCAGCCTTATCTACCAGCTACACGCGAGACCGCCAGTAGTCTCGCTCCAGTGCTTTCAGCTTCCTGGTCTTGTAGATCTTTGCTTCGATAAAGTTTGTGAGCAGCTCGAGTGTCTTCCGACTGATCTTCGGAAACTCCAAAGCAAGCCGCTCGAAGTAGAGGCCTCTGTCCTTCCCTCGACCTATGTAGCTGTTGTAGATGTGGTTCATCCTCGCGTAATTGTCGGAAGCACGTAGGACATCGCTATCGTATGCCAATGCCTCCTCGTAGTCTAGCTCCAGCTTCTCTATTTACAAGTTAAACCGTTCCTGCAGAAAACCCATAGCCTTTCGAAATTAGTTTGCGAGCTTTGCTTCTTCATCCTTTTCGAGACCACGCTCCTATATCATCAATAGTGACTCCAAGTTATTCTGACTCTCCTTAATGCGTCTGCGGATGTCTTTCCCCAAATCGAATCCCTTAACTTCATCAACAGCCACGCCCATGTACTACTCGCCATCTGTTGCTTCGCTACTGGGGAACTCTATTGAGCCTATCGTAGTTGCTTCCTGGTTCGTTGCTTCACAGATTTGAAGTAAAAACTAGCCTACTTCGTTTTTGATCGTTCCAATCTCAGTCATCTTTTCAGGTGTAAGGTTGAGTTCCCCACTTCTGCCCACTATTGTCCTGAGACTGTCCAGTTGGTACCAGAGATTCGCTCCATGAGTGTCCACCTTATTGTTCACGTGCTGATCCAACTCCGAGAAGGTCTTGTATTGCTCTCGACCAAATATCTGATACTCTTCCATCTCCTTCGAAAAGAACCTGTCGAGGAATTCACACTCCTGTGTAAGGTCGGCCTGAAGATTTCTTTCGACTCGCTCAAGATGTTTAAACTCCTTGGCCCATTAGGCCTTGTGGACTGCAAGCTTGCTGCGATCCTTGATCTTTTTACTGCTCTCCTTTATGCTCTCCAGCTTCTACAGGAAGGCACGGGTGTTTTCCTCTTACTGCTCGAGGGTTACCTTCTGCCTTCTCATGCACCACTTTAAACTCAAAGATTAGAAACAAGCATGTCAAAAGTACTTCTTCGAGGGTAGGACCTTTGTGTCCAAGAACCCCTTCGTATCGACGGCCAGTCTGGTCTGCCGGAGCTCCTTGATGGATTGGCTCGTGCAACTTGCATTTTCGCGATGTAACTTTATAGTGAGTATCTGGTGTAGCTCGTTGAGATCTGGACGTCTTTCGGGTTCCTTCTTGAGCATACGAGGAAGCAGCTGGTTGAACTGTTAAAACTGTTAACCTGCAGACCGGCATAATCGTTTGATTTGAGGGAAGTCGTATTCTCCGTTGAGAAGGATTTCATCTTAAAGAGAGTCGTTAAGGAAACACATAGCCAACACCAGCAGTCCAATTGAGAAGACAGTTGCCCTCCCAAAATCGATTTTCTTGAAGGTAGTTTCGGAAAGGTGACCCTGTGTGAGCAACAGAACTTCCGGAGCTTGGAATGCTGAGTTCGAATTGTTGCTGTGCACGACATACTCGCTTTTGCTGGTGTACAGCGACAGCAACTCCGGTTCTAGCAGCTTGGTTTCACCTTATCGGGTGATTAGCACACTCTTCGGACTTATACAGTTGTGACTGGTGCCACTTTCCTGCAAGAACAGCAACACATTCACCAACCCCAACAGCATCTGCAAGAGTTCCTGACCTTGCCATTGCCTGCCTTCCAGCTGCCTCTGTACAATATCATCTTCAAGGGTATTGTCTTCATAGTCCAGCAGGAGATACACTTGTTTGAGGTTGGAACACAAACTAGTTTCCTCCTTAACCCAGAAGTCCACCAGCCGAAGCAGGTTGGAATGCTGCTGCGCCTTCCTTGCTTGCAGTCTCTCCACTAGTGTTTCGCTTTCACTAACAAACTCCTTGAGTGCGTACAGTTTCTTGCTGTTCTTCTTCTCGATGACGGTCAGCTACCCGTAGCATCCGTTGGAATAGCGGCGGATGTACTTGTAGTTTTGCTCGAGCTAGCGTTCGATACTGGCGGTTGAATGGCTACGGCCCATACAAATGCACTAACGAACTTATATTTAAAAGCATGGCAAGAGGTCAGCGCGGATTCACCAGCAGCTTGTCTGCTGAACGTGCAATTTCATTAATGCGACTGTCCAAAGCCTTCAGCTTGGACGGGTTGTTCTCGTTCTACTTGTTGTGTTCAGTGGGGTCGCGCTTCTTCTTCTGAACTCGGTTGTCGGTGGCAGAACTTATAGAGCTCAACACCTTGATATGTTCACTGCCAGTAGCCTCCATTTTTAGTGTTGGGTTCGTCAATTCGGAGAGTTCGGGAAGACCAACGACTACAACTGAAATGTTATCAGTTGAGCCGCGTATCATTGCCTCTCGGAGAAGTTCGGTGGCCCCGCGCTTGCACAAATCCAATGGAGTGCTCTCGGAAGTAAGGGTAGCCTTGACGATTCGCAAAGCCTCTCGGTTGTCAATTCGATCCCACAGCCCGTCACTCGCCAGGATGATCATATCGTGTTCCGAAATGCTGAAGCTTGTGATTTCAGGTTAGCTGATGACTACGTTGGGGTTGCCACCATTCTTAGGATCCTTGGCTTAGCAATCACCAAAGGTTCTGGTCGTCGATAGCCTCCCTGGATAGACTCTCAGAGGGCCTACAAAAGAGTCGTGTCGGCCACCAGCACTTGAAATAGCAGTTGTTTGGTATATCTTTCCGCCTGCCTCCATAACACGCTTCTGCTCGAATAGATTCGATGGTTTATGGTCCTTGGTAATTTGGTAGACCTTCTTTGCTCCTTCACTTGCCAATATCGCTCGAGAATCGCCAAGGTTAGCCACATAGCAAGTCTCCTAATAAACAACGACCACCAAGCAGCAGCTTCCTGATGCGTCGCCTAACCTCAGCCACTGTTGCTCGACATGTTGAAAGGCATCCAGCAATGCTTGCTTAATGTCTTATCTCCATCGTTTGTTCTGGAAGAATGTTTTGTGCAGGTGCTCTTTCAAAAATTGAGAGCACTTATCTCCGCCATGGCCATCATACACTCCAAACCACTTAACATCCTCCTCCAAGATAATAGACACCTTGTCCTAATTATACTGCCGATAGCAGCCTTCATGGGTAATTGCAGCGTACCCAGACATATGCGGCTCAAGTTCGGCTCCAACGGGTTCAGTAAGTTCTGGAATCTGTTGCTTCTTTGGCACTGTGGAGGGAGGCGGTGGTGCCTGACTCGCCATTTCCAGCATCACTCCACTCAAAGCCTTCGAAATCAGGTAGGTCGTCACACCGTTCTCGGTAGTCTTTGTGGTGCTCAGGATCTATTCCAGAGGTTAGCAAGGAGTTCCTGGTTCTAAAACGAATTTCTGAACTGGTTGCTTAACGATCACACGTTGACTCGAGCTTCTTGATAACAAACTGTCGTACCTCTTCATGGACTCCCCATAACCTGGTGCGGAGGGTTCCTCGATGATATCCCCAGCCGGGAGCCTCTGTTGGTAGCCCTGTGGCACTTCCCTTTGCCCG
>ERZ724508.593-NODE-593-length-25008-cov-8.048411_pt1 | contig 25008 bp, 22 predicted proteins | sample MGYA00376041_ERZ724508 | MGnify/ENA primary metagenome ERZ724508 (study PRJEB28724, sample SAMN07190887) | wastewater metagenome | isolation source: effluent of sewage treatment plant in Hong Hong | place: USA: Christiansburg, Virginia | collected 2016-03-01 ...
ATTTCATCTTCTTCGATGGGTTTTAATTCTTTCCCCGAAACCATAGGATAGGTTTTGTGGAAATATTCTAAAAACGTATCAAAATTTATTGTCGTTACAGAACTTATTCTATGGACTTTTAAATCGAAAGTATAAAATATTATTTCAACATCAATGTAAGTACTATTTATAGGAAGTTTAGTCAAATGATCTTTTATCGAAGTATCATATCCAATAATTTCTGATTTAGAATATAAAAATTTACTAAAGCTCATTGGCAAATACACAACTAAATCTCCAGAATTCAAATTTACTTCGATAACTTTATCTGTTTTCAATAACATATACCCAATTCCAATAGTAATTGGAATCATGAAAAACAATAAAAAAAATGGTAAATTTTCATCTGTAAAAACAAGAAGGTATATAAACACAATAGAAAAAACGAAACAATAAATAAAGAATACCAATAGAAAATTCAATCCACTCTTACGGTGTTTCGTTATTAGTATATCACTCATATTAAAAAATTTATCTTTTCTTATAGGTATAATTCCCCAAAGGATCTTGTCGCAACAATCTAGATAAAGCCATATACATCTCTGGCTGGTTCGCATAAAAATGTTCTGGTCGTTCGAAAAAATATTCTACAGCCACTCCAAAATATTCATTGCGATCTACTTGTTTATAATCCTGATACGTTGATTTTCCACTAGCAATATATTTCTCTGCTTGATTTTTATACAATTGATTTAATTCTCTAAAACGATGCGTATTAAACATTTTATATGAATACTTATTTAATTGATGTTCTAGATTAAAAGCAACAGACAAAATTTTTAATCCGGGATTATATCCATCTGTAGCTACGTCAACGCCGGCTTTAAATGAAGGCCAACAAATAATTACTCTTTTACTTTTTTCGATAACTGAATTTTTAGGCTCCTCCGTTGTGATCTCAATGGTATTATAATTAGATAAATAATAAGGTTCTAAACCAAATAATATCTGAGTGGCCATTGCTGAAATAAGCACTTTCATTTCTTCAGTAACTTCTACGTCATTAGAAACAAAATTTTTATTAATTAAAAAATGATGCATACGCTTTTCAAAAATCTTCTTTTCACTCGTAGAAAGTTTGTGATAATACAAAAAAAGATCATTTAATATTTTCTTGCGTGAATCACTTAGTGCTAAAAAATACTTATAAAATTTTAATAGATGAATTTCATAATATCTGCAAACTCCTACGATTATTGAAATTCCAAAAATAACGATAGGTAAGAAAAACCAAAATACAAACCAATTTGTATCTATATCTACTTTTCCAGAATGGCGGTATAAAAAAACATACAGATGACTCATAAAATTATTAATTTATATCATATAATCCCTGTAAAAAGAATTGTCAATTCTAAAAGCATTATGAAGTTGCAGATGCTTTCAACTTAAAATCTTTTATATTTAAATCTCCCCAACGGATCTTGTTGCAACAATCGAGATAAGGCTTCATACATCGCTGGCTGATTCGCTTGAAAATGTATGGGCCGTTCGAAAAAATATTCCACTGCTACACCAAAATATGCATTCCGATCCACATCGCTATAGTCATCATACGTTGCCTTGCCACTTGAAATATATTTTTCAGCTTCTCTCTTGTACAACATATTAAATTCGTAATGACGATTACTCAAAAACATGTGTTTGGAAAGTTCATTCAATCCTTGCTCTAATTTAAAAGCAACAGAAAGTATACGCAATCCTGGGTTATAACCACTCGTTAAAAAAGAATGTCCTTCGTCAAAATCCTCCCATGATATATGAATGGGAGATTTTTTAGTCATGAACTTATTCTCTATTTGTTTCTCTACTAAAATTATATTTCCAAAATAGCTTAAATAATAAGGTTCCAAACCAAACAAAATTTGTATTGCTGTGGCAGCAATCAATACACGCATTTCTTCTGTAACATCATACTCAGTGGATTCAATTTTTTTATTGATCAAGAAATGATGTACACGATTACGAAATTTTCGCTGATTTCGAGAAGAGAGTTTCTTGTAGTATGGAAAAGATTCATTTAAGATATCTACACGTACTTGATTCAAAGGAAAAAAATATTGTACGGTTTTTAACACTATAATTTCATAGCGATTTAACAATCCAATAATAATTGCAGAAAGAACAACTACAAAAGGCAATACAAACCAGAATAGTCCCAAATATCCGTCTACTGAATCAAAGGGATTTTCTTCCGTTAACAACATAAAAAGAAACATATTAATGAATTTCGGTTATTTGATACTGCGTTTTATTCCAACTTATCACATCCCGTACTTTCTTACCCATAAACAATTTACCAATGGGTGAGTCTGGAGCAATAATACAATATTGGTTTTGTTTCAATTTGATTAAGCCAATACTGATTGATATATAAAAATCGCCTTTATTTGTTTTTACAAGCGAACCCGGAATAACAATTTCAGAACTAAGATCTACATGAATGGCTTGAAGCATTCCCAATAATCGTCCTGCCTCTCTCAATTGGACGGTATTTTTCCCAATTTCAAGCTGTGCCATTGCACGACCGGTTTCATATTTATCACCCGCACTACTTTTGGTTTCTTCGTTGGCAGAAGATTGTGTTTTTTTTATTTCCGTTTTAAGGCGATTAATGCGTTCCATCACATAATCCATGCAAAAGGCAAAAAGAGCAGTTTTTGTTGAATCCATAAGTTTTATTTCTTGCACAAATCGAGTTCGTGCGCAGCGGTGGAACATTCACCACCATAATTTCGTTATAATCATGTAAAAATAGCATAAATCGGAATTACATCCATCATTCCATTTAATTATAATATATACTGTGAGTTTTATAATACTTAACTAGGTTAATTTCTGTTACTTTGTATATAATGAAAAAAATCATATCCATATTATGTATTCTTTTACTATTGATTGCCGCAAGCCATCTTTCAATACGCATACATTTTTGTGGAGATAGTATTTCATCAATAAGTTTTTTAGGGGAAAGTAAAAATTGCACTTCTTCATGTGACTCCAAAACGGGAATACATGAGAAATCTTGTTGTAAAAACTTTTCTGCCGTAATTTGTACAGATAACACTACAACTTCAAATTTCTCAATTAATATCGAACAACAAGTAATAGCTATAGTTCCTGTTATTTTTACGTATAAAACAGAAACTATTAATTCCAAAGAACTATTAAAAGGTTCTGTCGCTTGCAATGCACCACCTAATATTTCAGAACAACCGTTTTATATTTTATACAGTAGTTTAATTATTTAATTTTTTAATTTACGTTTCAACGTAGGTTTGCTATTTGCGAAGCCTTACCAATCCATTTATAGTATCGTATTAAAATCGCATCTATTATTCACTAACAGTGATCTTAGAGAGATTTGAATTATGTTTTGTAATTCACAGCAATTTGTGATGCAACACATATAATTTCGTTCTATGAGTTTTAGGCTCGAAGGACGATTACATATGTAATGAGTCACAATAAAATAAATGTTGAAATAAAACAAACGATATCAACTATGAAATCTTGCTGCGAAAACGGAAGTCCGAATCCCAATAAAGGCAAAAGGATTATAAATATGATTTTGCTGGTAATCATAGGGTGCGTCTTCCTTTTCGTAGCTTATTTACAATTGTTTTATCCTAACTCTAAATAATAAACCTATGAAAACTAAAAAAGGAATTTTAACCATCGTGTTTGCTCTCATTATTTCCGTGTTTGCATTCAATGTATCGGCAAAAGTAGTGCATAATGAAACATCAACATTTAAAGTATATGGTAATTGTGAGATGTGCAAAAAACGCATTGAAACAGCATTGATGAAAAATAAAAATATCACTAAGGCAACATGGGATGTTAAAACAAAAATGCTTACAGTGGTTTATGATCCACACATGGTAAGTCTGGATGAAATTCATAAAATTGTAGCTGATGCAGGTCATGACACTGATAATGTTAGAGCCAGTGATGCCGCATATGATAAACTTCCGGGATGCTGCAAATACGAAAGAGCAAAATAACAATTCAATTTCAAAAGAGCTATCTATACTCAAAAAGTCAACACTTTGATAAATATTTAAACTCATGTTAATATGAAAATAATATTTATCAATGGCTAAAAAAATAAAGAACACTTCAAATATTAAACCCAAGAAAAAATGAAAAAAATAATCTTAAGTATTTCAATTGCTACAATGATATTGTCAATTGCTTGTAATCAAACTAGAAAAAATGAAAAAATGAAATCCACAGAAGCAAGTGAAGACACTCATGATCATTCAGAACATGATCACAATACTACTAAAACAGATGATCATATAATAGAAGCAAGTACAATAAAAAATCCAGCTACTTCTGAGATAATTGATTCTTATTTACAAATTAAAAATGCTTTAGTAACAGACAATAAAGATGATGCTGCAAAAGGAGCAACAGCATTACTAGCTGCATTTTCAAATTTCGATATGACACAATTGACAGATAGTCAACATAAAGAATATATGGAAATACTTGAAACTGCAAAAGAACATGCTGAACACATTATAAAAAGTCCCATTGAACATCAAAGAGAACATTTTGAAGCTTTAAGTATTGATATAAATGATTTAATATCATTAGTGGGTACTGATAGAACACTTTATCAAGATTTCTGTCCAATGGCAAACGGAGGCAAAGGTGCTATTTGGTTGAGTGAAATCAAAGATATTGAAAACCCGTTTTTTGGCAAAAAAATGCTAAAATGTGGAAACATGCAGAAACAAATTAACTAAATGAATAAAGTTTTTAAAAGGATTGGCCTATTGTTGTTCATTAGTGTTGTTGGAATTCAATTTATTCCAACAACACTAAATGAAAGTGATAACGTTTTGTCTACAGACTTTATCAAAACATATAGTCCTCCAAAAAATATTAAGAATTTGCTTATAAATTCTTGCTATGATTGTCATAGCAATAACACTAAATATCCTTGGTATAACAAAATACAACCTGTAAGTTGGTTTATAGAAAGCCATATAGAAAGTGCCAAAACAGAACTTAACTTTAGTGAATTCGGGAACTATTCAACACGCAAGAAAAAGAGCAAATTAAAATCCATATTAAGCCAAATTAAAAATGATAAAATGCCTCTTCCATCGTATATATTGATGCACAAGGAATCTATCTTTTCAAAAAGCAATAAATTGGATATTGAAAAATGGTTGACTGAATTGGAACAGTCAACCATTAGTTACGAATGAAAGAACAAAGATATGATAAGTTAACGGATCATTAACCCACAATCTGTAAGCTTTACACATAAAAACTTGGGCAATCCCAAGATTAACACTACACCTATGGTTGAAAAACTGATATCGTTCTCGCTTAAAAACCGCTTGCTTGTTTTGCTTATTTCAGCAGGACTCTTTGCTTGGGGTATTTATTCGATACAAAAAAATCCAATAGATGCCATTCCCGATTTATCGGAGAATCAAGTCATCGTCTTTACCGAATGGATGGGTAGAAGTCCGCAGGTAATTGAAGACCAAGTGACGTATCCGCTTGTAACAAACTTACAAGGGATACCAAAAGTAAAAAACATCCGCGGCTCGTCTATGTTTGGGATGAGTTTTGTATACATAATTTTCGAAGACAATACGGACATTTATTGGGCTCGCACACGTGTCTTAGAACGCTTGAACTATGCGCAGAAATTATTACCGCAAGATGTTTCTCCAACCCTTGGACCAGATGGTACAGGTGTGGGACACATTTTCTGGTATCATTTAGATGCGCCCAATGTTGATTTGGGAGAACAACGTGCATTACAAGATTGGTATATAAAATTTGCACTACAAAATGTACAAGGGGTAGCAGAAGTCGCATCCTTTGGTGGTTTTCAAAAGCAATATCAAATTGTTATTGACCCCCATAAATTAACCTATTACAACCTTACTTTAATGGATGTCTTAAAAGCTGTTAAGACAAATAACAACGATGTTGGTGGAAGAAAATTTGAAATGGCAGACATGGCCTATATCATACGTGGATTGGGCTATATAGAAAACATCGAAGACATTGAAAACATAACGGTGTCAACGCGAAACTCCATTCCTATAAAAATAAAAGATGTAGCAAGCCTTCAGATGGGCGGCGACGGCCGCCTCGGTATTTTTGATTACGATGGAACAAGCGAAGTAGTTGGTGGTATTGTAGTAATGCGTTATGGAGAAAATGCGGATCAAGTTATTAAGTCGGTGAAAGAAAAAATTAAAGAAGTTGAAAAGGGATTGCCTGAAGGTGTACACATTCAAGTATCCTACGACCGAAGCACCTTGATTGAAGAAGCTATTGAATCTGTAAAAGGAACGCTGATAGAAGAATTGATTGTGGTTTCACTCGTGATTATTCTATTTCTATTCCACTGGCGCAGTGCATTAATTATTATTATACAATTGCCTATTTCTGTAGCCGTTGGATTTATATTATTGGAAGCATTTGGAATTTCATCCAATATCATGTCGCTTACCGGTATTGCCCTAGCAATAGGGGTTGTGGTAGATGATGGTATTGTAATGGTCGAAAACTCCTATCGGCATATTGCAGAAGAACAAGAGAAAAAATCAACAACGCTTTAATCGAATAGATATGAATTTCATAAAAAAAATATTCAGCAAAAGTATTGATCCCTTATCGGACGCAGAACGTTTGGACTTGATTGAAAAATCATCCAAGCAAGTTGGTCCTGGTGTGTTTTATTCAACGATCATTGTAATTGCTTCTTTTCTGCCTGTGTTTTTATTGACAGGCATGGAAGGGAAATTATTCCATCCATTGGCTTGGACAAAAACATTCATCTTAATTGTGGATGCTTTCTTGGCCATCACCTTGGCACCTGTATTGATTTCTTATTTACTAAAAGGAAGATTACAACCCGAAGAAAAAAATCCCATTACACGAGGATTAGAAAAAGTATATACACCCATTTTAGTATTCGGTTTAAAATGGAGAAAAACAATTCTTGCCATCAACTTGGCAATGCTACTTACAGGTGGATTTATGCTTACAAGATTAGGTTCTGAATTTATGCCTCCCTTGGATGAAGGGTCAATATTATTCATGCCGGTAACCTTACCCGATGTTTCAAACTCGGAAGTAAAACGTATTCTTCAAATTCAGGATAAGCTTATAAAATCGGTACCCGAAGTAGCCCACGTATTAGGTAAAGCAGGCAGAGCATCTACAGCAACAGACAACTCGCCTATTAGTATGCTTGAAACCATCATACTTTTAAAACCACGTGCAGAATGGCGCGAAGGCATTACGAAGAAAGATATTGTCAATGAGTTAAATGGAAAACTTCAGATACCAGGAGTAACCAATGGTTGGACACAACCCATCATCAACCGCATCAACATGCTTTCAACAGGTATACGGACTGATGTAGGTATTAAAGTATACGGACAAGAATTGGATTCCATTTATGCTTTATCTGAAAAAATAAAAACAGCCATACAAGATATTGACGGTGTGAAAGATTTATTTGTAGAACCAATTGTTGGCGGAAAATATTTAGACATTAAAATAAACAAAGATGCCATTGGAAGATATGGATTGACGGTAGATGATGTGAATATGATTGTTGAAAGTGCCATTGGTGGTATGAATATTACAACAACCATTGAAGGGAGACAGCGTTTTACCGTGAATGCGCGATTTGCACAAGCATATAGAGAAAACATCGAAGAGCTTAAACGTTTGCCTGTGCAGACCATGCAATTTGGAACGATCACACTTTCAAGTGTAGCGGATATAAATATTACAGATGGCCCTCCAATGATAAATTCTGAAAATGCCATGTTACGTGGAACGGTACTATTTAATGTACGTGACAGAGATTTAGGAAGCACCGTAACAGAAGCGCAAGAACAATTAAATAAAATGATTTCGAAAATGCCGAAAGGGTATTATGTAGAATGGAGCGGGCAATGGGAAAATCAATTGCGCGCAAACGATACCATGAAGTTGATTTTACCCATTGTAATAATCATTATTTTCATTGTTCTATATGCAACTTATAAATCCTTAAAAGAAGCAATAGCCACGATGATTACAGTTCCCTTTGCATTGGTAGGTGGTGTATTTATGGTGTATTTCTACGGCGTTAATTTATCGGTTGCAGTTGCCGTTGGCTTCATAGCCTTATTTGGTATGGCAATAGAAACAGCCATGCTCATGGTCATATATTTGAATGAAGCAATGGAAAAATTGGTGCACGATAAAGGAAACTCGAGGGCGACAATAACCGACCTTGATGTTCGAAACTATGTAATTGACGGAGCAGCAAAACGGTTACGTCCCAAATTAATGACTGTATCTGTTTCCTTGTTTGGTTTAATACCCATCTTGTGGTCTACAGGTGTAGGTAGTGATGTAATGTTGCCCATTACCATTCCGTTAATTGGCGGTACTATAACATCTACGATGTATGTGTTGTTGGTAACTCCTATTGTATTTGAATTAATGAAAATTTATGAACTTAATAAACATGGAAAAATTGATGTACTCGATGTTAAAGAATAAACGCACGGGACTTGTGTTGTTTATCTTGGTATCTATTTCTACACAGGCACAGGTGCTGACGTATGATTCCATTAAAACGGCAATCATACAATCGAATCCGATGTTAGAAATGTATGCCAACCAAGCAAAATCATACGATGCCATGGCAATAGGTGCACGCGCTTGGGATGCTCCAGAAATAGGATTTGGATTATTTATGACCCCCTATCAAACATCATATTGGAAACCACAAATGCAAAACGTGGATGGAACAAATACCATGATGCCAGGCATGGGAAACTTAATGATAGAAGGAAAACAAATGATTCCGAATCCATCGAGATTGCGTGCCAACCAAACGTACATGCAAGCCATGTCGTCAGTAGAATTGGAAACGCAGCGTGCAGAAGCAAATAAATTGCTTGCGGATGCAAAAATGAATTACTATGACATTCAGATTATCGATAAAAAATTACAGGTGTTAACTGAAGCTGAAAAAACACTTCAAGTAATGATAACAATGGGTGAAAAAAATATTGCCTACAATCAAGGTTCGCTTGCAAGCATCTATAAAGCTAAGTCGCAACAAGCGCTACTAAAGAAAGATCGCTCTATGTGGGACAACGAACGCAATCAAAAAGTGTATATGATTAACACCTTAATGAATCGGGATAAATATATAGCCTTTATTGTGGATACAACAATTAAGATTCAACAATACGAAAAGCAAATTGTAGATACCAGCAACTTTATAAGCAAGCGAAGTGATTTATTAGCGATCGATAAAAACATTCGAGTAACGCAATTAAAACAAAGAGCTGAATCATTTAAAGCAAAACCAGACTTTGGAATTCAATACGGCCACATGTTTACCTTTGGTGATAATCCCAACATGTTTACATTAATGGGCATGGTTACTGTTCCGATTGCACCTTGGTCTTCAAAGATGTATAAATCGAATGTTATGGCAGCGAACTATCAAATCAAAGCCATGCAAAATGAAAAAGCAGCCATCATCAATGAATCAACAGGCAGATTATATGGAATACAAAACCAAATCAAGTCTACAAAATATCAATTAGAATTGTATGAAACAATCTTGATGCCCGCAATCAAAAAAACCTACGATGTATCGATGATTGCCTATGCACAAAATACAGGGGAATTATTTGAAACACTTGATGCACGGATGAATTTACAAATGACTCAATTACAGTATTACGATATTTTATTAGAACTATTAACCTTACAGGCAGAATATGAAAAACAACTTCAAATATATTAATCAGATGCTGCGCATGCTGTTGATACTGGTAGTGTTTGTTTCCTGTAATAAAGGAAAACAAAATATCAAGGACAACATGGATCATACTATTCATGATTCCCATGCGATGTATTCTTGTCCGATGCATCCAGAAGTAACCTCCGACAAGCCTGGTGTTTGTCCGAAGTGCGGAATGGATTTAGAGTTAAGCCCACAAAAAAATGAAGTAGATACGTTGGCAACATTGATTCAGCCTACAAATCGTGTGGTGCTTTCTCATCTTACAGCAATTGCTCCTTCTACAAAAAATCATGCAGGAAAAATTGGTGCATTGGGTTATCTTACCTACAATCCAGATTATGTAAATACCATTAGTGCACGTGTGGCTGGTCGAGTTGAGAAAATGTATGTCAAATATAATTTTGAAACGGTTACAAAAGGGCAAAAATTACTAGACTTGTATAGTCCTGAATTATTAACTGCTCAAAATGAATATTTATACGTTTTACAAACGAACGATGCATCGGATGAATTTTCAAAAGTAGCTCTTCGTTTAAAGATGATTAATCTAGGTATGAACGAAAAAGATATTTCGATTTTAGAAAAAACCAAACAAGCCAATGCGCGCATTTCAATCTATGCAAATGCAAACGGACATATTCACTATGTGTCTGACAATACAAATATGGCATCGCATGCGTTTAATTTGCCGAGTCAAGGAAGTACAGATAGTATGGAAGGTAGCACTGCTGCTGCAGAATTAATTCGTGAAGGAGATTATGTTAAAAAAGGGGATGATCTCTTTACCATTGCAGACGAATCAAGTATTTGGGCATTGTTTAAAGTAATGCCTGCTGACATTGGGTGCATTCAAAATGGGAACGCAGTAGATATAATTATAAACAAGACCACGTATTCTGGAAAAGTTGATTTCATTGAAAAGTCCTTTAACAAAGCAGATGACTTTTACACAGTACGAGTATACATGGTTCGCAACGACCATACACAATTAAAAATTGGAACCTTAATACGTGGCTATATTTCTGTTAAAAACAACAAAAATAAAAACCTTTGGATTCCTACAACTTCCGTTGTACAGCTGGGTAAAGGAAATGCTGCCGTATTTATTAAAAAACAATTGGCATACGAGGCGCATAAAATTCAAACGGGCAAACAAGCCTTTGAATGGATTGAAGTTTTATCTGGCTTGAATGCAACTGATAGCATAGCGCCCGTAGCATCATATTTAGTAGACAGCGAAGCATTTATTTCAACCGATAATAATTAAGTTATGAAATATCTAATCATTCTATTTATCCCATTATTTCTTTTATTCTCTTGTAAAACTCAGGATAAAAAAGATATGCAACATGAGCAGAGCACAACACATTACACATGCTCTATGCATCCACAAATTATGGAAACCAAACCAGGCTTGTGTCCAATTTGTCATATGGATTTAACACCGATTTCTTCGGAGCAGATGCAAGGTAATGCAATCAGATTAAGTACCGAACAAATTTTATTGGCAAACATTCAAACAAAAGTTGTTGGCTTTGACAACATTCAAAATCAAATTTATGCAACGGGTGTAGTGAAAGAAAATGAAAATTCGATAACCTACCTGAATGCACGCATCGAAGGAAGAGTTGAAAAGCTATATGTAAAAACTACAGGCATATCGGTAAAAAAAGGACAAATTTTGTATGAAATATATTCTGAAATGTTGACTGCAACACAAAGTGAATTTATTACGAACTGGAAATTATTGGAGCAAAATCCGAACGATGAATTGTTAAAACGTATTTATAAGACTGCGCTAAATAAGTTAGTGTTGTGGGGAATTACAAACGTACAAATTGAACAACTAAAAAATAGAGAAAAACCTCTTATACCATATCCTATAGCTAGTACAGCAAGTGGCATAATTAAAAAAATAAATATATCTGAAGGTACTACCGTTATGGAAGGTCAGAATATTATTGAGTTAGTTGATTATTCAAGCATGTGGGTTGATGCAGAATTTTATGCAAACGAAATTCAAACACAAGAAGCAATTGGCAAGATTGTTCAAATTCAACTTGATGGAAAAGGAAAAAATCAACGTACAGGCCGTATCATAGAAATACTACCTCAAGTTGCGACTTCTTCAACAGTAACAGTTGTTCGGATTTCATTTGAAAATTCTTCAGCAAACATTCAGCCCGGAATGCAGGCAAACATTGTTTTTCAAAAAGAAAGCAGCAAGTCAATTCTTGTTCCGTCAAATGCGGTATTAAAAGGCGCAACTGAAAATACAATGTGGGTTAAAAACAGTGATGGTTCATTTGAATCAAAAATGGTTCATACTGGTGCAACGAATAGCAAATCTACAGAAGTATTAAATGGTTTAAAAGTTGGCGACGAAATTGTTGTATCAGGCGCATACCTACTTCAAAGTGAATACATCTTTAAAAAAGGTACCAATCCAATGGCTGGACATGATATGAGTAAAATGTAACGAACATTTTTTGCCGTGATCGTGTCTTTTAGACCAACCACTTGTCGGATGCAGGTAGTTGGTCTAAAAGACGCAAAATCCATCGATAAGTAATATTTGTCACCTCTGGGAAAATAATTTGCGTTAATGCTTTTAGTTTGACTATATTCAATACAAATGGGAAAAGAAATACTACATATCAAAAACATGGTTTGTATGCGTTGCATAAGCGCAGTCGAAAATATACTTCAAGAATTAAAATTCTCGTTTAAAAAAGTTGAATTGGGTGAAGTTATTCTTTTTAATGTTTTATCCGAATCTCAAATTTCTGCATTGAAAGAAAAACTATCTATAAATGGTTTTGAATTATTAGAAGACAAAAAAGATAAAATAGTAGAATCCGTAAAAACACATATCATTCAACTTGTAAAAAATACCGAAGTAGTACACACCGAAAAACTTTCAACATTTTTATCCAAAGAAATTGGATACGACTATTCACACATTAGTTGCTTATTTACCGCAAGTCAAGGCGTCACGATTGAAAAATTTGTGATACTCCAAAAGATAGAATATGTAAAAGAGCTTTTGTCTTATGATGAATTAACACTTTCAGAAATTGCAGATAAATTAAATTATAGTAGCCTTGCGGCATTATCTACTCAATTTAAAATAATTACAGGAACAACGCCTTCCCATTTTAAACTATTAACCCATAAAGGAAGAAAATCACTAGACAATCTTATTCCATAATCATGTAATTTTAATTTTTTTTTATGCAAAGCATTTTTTCAATTTAATAGTAAATTGCAATAAAAATTTTAATTGCTCACGAATCAATATTTTAAATTATGTTGCCCTTCAAAAATATTTTTACAGCTGTAAAAGTTTTCTGCTTATTGCCAATTATAATGATAGGACATTTTTCATACGGACAAAATGAATTTCATCCAGTAAAAGAATATACACTTACCATCAATAATGAAATGGTAAATCTTGCTGGTAAGGATATGCCTGCTATGACAATAAATGGCGGTATTCCTGGACCTACGCTTCGTTTCACGGAAGGTGACTCTGCAATAATACATGTTATTAATAAGATGGGTGTAGAGACTTCCGTTCACTGGCACGGTATTCTAATTCCAAATTTTTACGATGGCGTTCCTTACTTAACTACCCCACCCATAAAAGCAGGAGAAACATTTACCTATAAATTTCCCATCGTACAAAATGGCACCTACTGGTATCATTCTCATACAGCATTACAAGAACAAAACGGTGTGTACGGAGCATTTGTAATTGAACCAAAAGAAAAAACACAAGACTATAACAAAGAATTGGTGTTGGTATTATCTGATTGGACGAATCAGCAACCAAAATTTGTTTTGAAAAATTTAAAACGGGGAAATGAATGGTACAATATCAAAAAGAAAACCATTACTCCGCTAAATCGAGTGATACAACAAGGTGCATTTGGTGCACAATTAAAATTCTGGAGACAACGCATGGAAAGCGCTAATATTGCAGATGTATATTACAATGCATTTTTAACAAATGGATTAAATATACAAGACTATGCAGAATTCAAGCCTGGTGATAAGGTGCGCGTTCGCATTATTAATGCTTCGGCTTCTTCCCAATATTGGCTCACCTTTGGTGGTTCAGATCCTATACTAATTTCTGCAGACGGACAAGATGTGGTTCCGATAACGCATAACAAAACATTTATAGCCATTGCAGAAACGTATGATTTTATTCTCGAAGTTCCTTTAAGTGGGAAAATAGAAATACGAGCGATGGCACAAGATGGTTCGGGTACAACATCTACCTATATTGGAACGGGAGAATTTTTACCAGCTGAAATTATTCAACGACCCGATAAAATTGAAATGATGAAAAAAATGGCTGACATGAAGATGCGCATGGGAGCACCCGCTATTAAATTACATCCATCAAAAGTAGATGCCAAACACATGATGCATCATTGGGGTATGAAAATGAATCATACGATGAAAAAAAGTCATAAGAACTCCATGTCAGACTCGATATCAATGTCTCAAATGCATGTCACGCCTTTGAATGAACCGATGGAAATGACGATGTCGATGGATAGCATGCATGCTATGACAATGAAAGATACGACTCATATGAAAATGCCAATGAAAGGCATGGACATGTTTTCAGAATACAATTACGATTACTTAAAATCACCTGAAAATACAGCGTACAAAAATACGGGTCCAGTGAAAGAAATTATCTTAAATTTAACGGGAAATATGTCGCGTTATATCTGGAGTATAAACGGAGTGCCTATTTCTGAAGCCGATAAAATAAAAATTCAACAAGGTCTAGTCGTTCGGATTACGTTAAACAATTTAACCATGATGCATCATCCCATGCATTTACATGGACATTTTTTCAGGGTGATTAATAACCAAGGCGATTATTCCCCCTTAAAGCATACTGTAAATGTACCACCCATGCAATCCGTTACCATAGAGTTTGATCCGGATACCTATGGAGATTGGTTTTTTCATTGTCACGTATTATATCACATGTCAAGCGGAATGTCACGCGTGTTTAGTTATGACACACCTCGTGATCCAAGGATGAGCGGGTATCCAATACGCAAAATTACAAAAGGTGGAAATAAATTTTACTTCTGGGGAATGACAGGTGTCGCCTCTCACATGTCAGACATCAACCTCGTCGCATCTAATCTTCGAAATCAATTTACGTTTGAAGCGGAGTATGGTTGGAATAAAAACTACGAAACGGAATTTACCTACGAACGGTATTTGTATGATTATTTCAGAGTATTTGCAGGTATTAATGTTGAAAATAAATACGCCAAAGATCTAGAAAGTGCTACTCCAACAGCCATAGCTGGTATACGCTTCTTTACACCTTACATGTTTAATTTAGACGTACGCATGGACAGCAAACTCAGACCACAAATCAGCCTAAGTAGGTCTTTAATGATTTTCCCCCGAACGTTATTGTACGGGAAATATGAATACCAACGTGATTTTGGTTTATTGAATACGAATGACATTCATACCAATGCTGGGAAAAAATTTGCTTCAGAAACAACTTGGTCTGTAGGTTTGAAATATTTCTTATCCAGAAACTTCTCTTTAATGGCAAGTTATGACAACCGATTTGGCGGTGGTGGTGGTTTATCGATTCGATATTAATTTCTCATCGCTTGGTTCGATAATTCTATAAATCATAACTTCAGTTTTATAAGAGATTACCTTCCATCATATGCTATCTTTATTAAGAAATTAACAAATAGAGCTATATGGAAAAATTACAATTCAAAACCAATATCAACTGCGGAGGCTGTATAGCCTCTGTTACCCCTGAATTAAACGCTAACGATAAAATCAAAGATTGGAGTGTTGATACAAGTAGTCCAAATAAAACATTAACGATCAACACAGAACTTTCTGCAAACGAAGTTCAAGATATTTTGAATAAGTTGGGGTATAAAGCAGAAACGTTATAAGTATTATGTTTTAAGTTTTAAGAAATATCAATTTTACTATTCTTAAAACTTATTACTTTAAACCTAAAACTCCTAAAATGACACACACTTATACCGTAACTGGAATGTCTTGTACAGGCTGCTCTGCAAGTGTTGAAAAAACATTGAGCAATCTAGAAGCTGTTAGCAAAGTAACTGTTGATTTAAAAAAATCAGAAGCTACGATTGAAATGACTTCGCTTATTCCATTAGAAAAATTACAAGAAGCCTTATTAAAGGCTGGTCTTCATTATACCATTGAATTGCCTGGCACATCCGATTCAACAGAAAAAAAACATACGCACGGAGCAAAACCTAATGTCACCTCTAAACCAGGCAATGGTATTTATTATTGTCCGATGCATTGCGAAGGTGAGAAAACCTACGACAAGCCAGGTGACTGTCCTGTGTGTGGAATGGATTTAGTGGAGCAGCCACGCCCTGCATCTGCTCAACAATATACGTGTTCCATGCATCCAGAAATAATTAGAGACGAGCCAGGAGCTTGCCCTATTTGTGGAATGGATTTAATCCCATTAGAACCAAGTGCAAGTGCAGAAGATAAAACATATCAGCAACTCGTAAAAAAAATGAAAATAGCTGTTGTCTTCGCACTGCCTGTTTTTATTATTTCAATGACTTCAATGATTCATAACAATCCATTGACTCATATTTTTAGTAATCAAGTTTGGAATTGGATCCAACTGATTTTAACATTACCGGTCGTATTCTATGCATGTTGGATGTTTTTTGTACGCGCATGGAAATCAATTAGGACCTGGAATTTAAATATGTTTACTTTAATTGGTATTGGTGCAGGTGCAGCATTTCTATTTAGTATAATAGGTCTGTTATTTCCCGACATTTTCCCCGATGAACTTAAAGCGCACGACGGTTCCATGCACGTTTATTTTGAAGCTGTTGCAGTTATTTTAACCTTGGTTTTATTGGGTCAACTATTGGAAGCCCGTGCACACAGCCAAACAAGTGGAGCAATAAAAGAATTACTAAAGATGGCGCCATCCGAAGCTATTTTAGTTGAAAATGGCGAAGACAAAGTAGTTTCCATTCATTTAATTAAAGTAGGCAATCTCTTGCGTGTAAAACCAGGCTCAAAAATACCTGTAGATGGAATTATAAAAGAGGGTGATAGTAACATCGATGAATCGATGATTACAGGAGAGCCCATGCCTGTTGATAAGCATGCAGGAGATGCAGTAAGTTCTGGAACAATAAATGGCTTGAAATCTTTTTTGATGGAAGCACAAAAAGTTGGTGCAGATACATTGCTGTCGCAAATTATACAAATGGTTAATACTGCGAGTCGTTCAAGAGCACCAATTCAAAAGCTAGCGGATGTTGTAGCTAAATACTTCGTACCAATTGTAGTGTTAGTATCTTTAACCACATTTGGTATATGGGCCATTTGGGGGCCAGAACCCGCATACATGTACGGATTCGTAAATGCAATTGCTGTATTGATTATTGCATGCCCTTGCGCTTTGGGATTAGCAACACCTATGTCCATTATGGTTGGTGTAGGTAAGGGTGCTCAGGCGGGCATACTCATTAAGAATGCAGAAGCTTTAGAAACGATGGATAAAGTCAATGTGTTGATCACAGATAAAACTGGTACTTTAACAGAAGGGAAACCGTCCGTGGATACAGTCTTTGCGATGCAAGGAAATTCAGAAGATGACCTATTGACAAAAATTGCCTCTATCAATCAACACAGTGAACATCCCTTGGCGACTGCTATCACAAACTATGCAAAAGGAAAAAACAGCCCCTTGAAGGATGTTAAAGATTTTGAAAGCATAACAGGTAAAGGTGTTATTGGAACGGTAGACACTAAAAAAGTTGCTTTGGGAAATTCAAAACTAATGGAACATATTAATGCGAACATTCCATCCGAATTAAATGATAAAATTATTTCAGAGCAAAAATTAGGCAAGACCGTTTCATTCATTGCCATTGAAAATACAGTTGTTGGCTATGTAACAATTGCTGATGCTATTAAAGAATCAAGCAAAAAAGCCATACAAGCACTTATAGAAAAAGGCATTGAGGTGATTATGATGACAGGCGATAACGAAAATACGGCTAAGGCTGTAGCAGACAAACTTAATCTTACTGATTATAGAGCCGGTTGTTTACCTGAAGATAAATTGAAGATGATTAAAGAATTACAAGCCAAGGGGAAAATTGTTGCCATGGCGGGTGATGGGATAAATGATTCTCCTGCCTTAGCACAATCAAACGTAGGTATAGCCATGGGTACAGGCACAGATGTTGCCATAGAAAGTGCTGCAATTACATTGGTTAAAGGCGACTTACAAGGAATCGTGAAAGCAAAAAACTTAAGTCATGCCGTAATGAAAAACATTAAAGAGAATCTATTCTTTGCTTTTATTTACAATACATTAGGGGTTCCGATAGCAGCAGGGTTATTGTTTCCTTTCTTTGGAATTTTACTTTCTCCTATGATTGCTGCAGCAGCGATGAGTTTAAGTTCTGTGTCAGTAATTGCAAATGCATTGCGATTGAAACGGGCATCCTTAGAATAACGTATTCATTTTATACACATCCCACTAAATTTTATTTATTTTCAAAGCCCAAAAAACAGTAAAACTTTTTGGGCTTTTTTTATGTTCTTAGGTGGATACGAAATATCTTTTGCTGTGATAAAACTTAAAATTGAATATTTCGTACCTTAGTGCTACCATCAACTGATTCTATTTTAAGTAATTAATGAAAAGTGTATCAACCTACAAAGCAGCGAATGTAGTTGCAGAAACAATTGAAGCAATTTTTTCGAATCATGTAGCGACGGCTACAAACCTAGGCGAAGAAAATTTAGCCGCAGTACCCAATGCAAGTCAGATTGAATCGTTTATAGATGTTGGTTTCTGGACAAGTTTGCGACAAGAAGAAGGCCGTTCTCCGAGAATATCCTTAGCATTTCTTTCTCCCGAACAATCCACCAATCACATTCAGTTTGCTCAACACGTTCCCTTTACACCAACAGCACTAACAAAAATATCTGCAGGATACGAACGCGCAGGCATACACTTATGTGTATGGCAACAAGATAATGATTTATATGTTTGGGGAGCAACCTTAACAATTCCTAACTATTGTTTTGTATTGGATATTTCAGAAGCAGGTCAAGTTGTAATTAAAAACCGACGTGTAGATGGCTTTGGAAAATTTTCTAACATTGCTGTTTTAGCAGGTGATGAAATTAAAATCGTAGACGAACTGAACTCTACGAATGGATCTTGTCCGCAAATCGTTTCGTCACTAATTAATTTCGCGCCAGACTCCACAACAGATAATTCCATTAATGTATTGTTGCAACTTGCAGTATCCATGCGCGCGCACAAACGAGGAGGTACGCTTCTAATGGTGCCGTCTGACAGCAAGGAATGGAGAGAGTCCATCAGTCACCCGCTACATTATGCAATTAAACCCACATTTTCGGGACTCGCAGATTTAATGAAACAAAATACCATTGACAATTCCATTGAAAATTGGCAAGTTTTTTTATCCAAAGAAGTAGATATTATTGCTGGGCTTACCGCTATTGATGGTGCAACCATAATCAATGATGAATATAAATTATTAGCTTTCGGAGAAAAAATAGTTCAACGTGCGGGTCGACCTATTATTGAAACCTTAATAGAAACAGAGCCGATTAAAGATAATAACCCAACGGTTGTATCTCCTTCAAAAACAGGCGGTACGAGACACTTATCTGCTGCACAATTTGTACAAGATCAACCCAAGGCAATTGCCTTAGTAGCATCGCAAGACGGCCGATTTACGGTTTTTTCTTGGTCTACAAAAGATCATTCTGTACAAGCACATCGTATAGATTCCTTGCTATTATAAAAAATAGCAACTCAATTAGAGCTAACATAAGGCTTAAAGTATTAGAAATCAAAACTTGGATAATATTCGTCTTCTACTTTAATGACTCACACAAATTAAAAAAAACATTATGGAAAAGGTTTGGTTCATTACAGGTTGCTCAACAGGCTTTGGTCGTGCGTTGGCAAGCCACTTATTAAAAATTGGTCAGCGTGTTGTGGTAACGGCTCGCAATACAAAAGATATTGAAGACCTAATAAATGGCAATGAAAAAATTGCACTTGCAATATCTTTAGACGTTACAAAAGCCGATCAAATCACAAAAGCAGTATCGGATACAATTGCACATTTTGGTCGCATTGATGTATTGGTAAACAATGCAGGTATCGGCTACTTTGCTGCCGTAGAAGAAAGCGAAGACGAAGCTACTCGTAAGATGTTTGAAATAAATTTCTTCGGCTTGGCAAACATGACAAAAGCCGTATTGCCAATCATGCGCAAGCAACGCAGTGGACACATCATCAATATTTCATCTATTGGTGGTTTGGTTGCGTTCCCTGCATTGGGATACTACAATGCTAGTAAATTTGCGGTAGAAGGTTTGTCGGAATCGCTCTCAAAAGAAGTAGCACATCTTGGTATACATGTAACATTGATTGAGCCAAGTGGTTTCCGTACCGATTGGGCAGGACGTTCAGCAGAAAATGGTAAAATTATTATTGATGATTATTCTGAAAGTGCTGGCGCGAATAAATCATTTATCCGTGGCTACAGCGGCAATCAACCAGGTGACCCAGATCGTGCGGCACAAGCCATCGTAAAAGTAGTAGAATCAAAAGAACCACCATTACGATTGTTATTAGGCGCAGCGGCTTTGAAAGGTGCTACATCAAAAATTGATGTATTGAAAAAAGATTTTGATGCGTGGGCAGAGACTAGTGTATGGGCGGATAATCCGAAATAAGATAGTTATTTTAGCTAATTGATTGTATAGAATTATAGAAATCAATTAGCTAAAATATGTTTTCAAAATATCCTTCCATCCTATATTTTTATAAATCTTATTTAGGACATAAACTCTTTAGAGTACATTACTATTAGTTTCAGTCAAGTTTAGCAAGTAACACCTGAATATACTCAATCAGTGTTTTAGGGTCGTCTATCATCATCATATGTCCTGAATTTGGACAAGCAACTTGCGTAAAATCACTTACACCAATCCCCAAAGAAGCCTGATAATTGAAATGTGCTTGTTGGTCGTCCGCTGTGTATGTTCCATCGAGTTTCAAGCATGTCAATACGATTACCGGCACATTCGGCAAATTCCCCGATGTTGCCATATATTCAACATCGTTTTTCAATTCTTTGGCTTCTAATGTACATCCATTTGTAAGCCCATTAGAAGCCACCCAAGAATTGTAAAACGCATCTTGGTCTGCTTGAGTCATAGTCGAACCCAAAACTGCAACTGAAGGGTCAACAAACAATAAACCTGCAATCCTGGTTGGATTTTTAATAGCCCAATCTTTTATAATAAAACCACCTAAGGAATGTCCAATCAATACTACTTTTCGCCCCTTTGCGAAAACATCAACGATGTAAGTTAATTCACTTTGCAAACGATTGATATCTCTAGGATCAGGCCCACGTTGCGATTGTCCATGACTCGCTCTGTCATAAGTAACAATATCAATGCTATCCGCTATTTTTAATGCAACGTTGTTGGTATTCCAAATAGAATGGTCATCCCCTAATCCTGCTTCAAAAACTACTAAATACTTTGAATTTCTAATCATAGAAAATGCTGCCAGCTTATGTGTACCCAAATCTACATTCGATTGTTTTAACTCAACAATCACTTTTTTGGGAGCAGCGGGGTGAGGTTCATCCGATGATCTACAAGCAATGACAGCTTGAAATATGACTAATAGAGTAAATATTCGTTTTATCTTTTTCATCTTGAATATGGTTTAGATTGCCCTGCAAGCTATCTAAAACCTAATTCCTCGACTTTTCAGTTTCAAAATTTGGCTTTGCAATTTGCCTAAACGGCTTTATCAAACTCGAAAAAAGGTTCACAATTCTTAAAAATAGGCTAATTTTTAAATTCTCCGGGGGCCTGATTAACAATTTCCTTAAAAACTCGATTAAAACTCGATGGCGAATTAAAACCTGTTTTATAGGCTATTTCGGATATCGAATAGGAAGAATTTTTGAGATACTGTTTCGCTGCTTCAATCCGTGTATGATTTAAAAAAGCTTTAAAGGTCATTCCTACATTATCTTTTAATATCTCCCCTATTTTATACTCAGGCACTTTTAACTGATTGGCAAGATCTATTGCCTTTAACTCGCTGTTTGAATAATGCTCCGATATAAATGCATGAATCTGACTTTTAAAATCTTCAGGCTTCGGTTCAAAATAAAAATCATCTGAATATTTTAAGGTTAACTGTATTCTTTTCTGTTTCTGATACAACATAAAATGGATACTCAAGAACAAAAACAACACAGAGCTGACAAAAATTGCTATTATCCCATATAAACGACTGTAATCACCAACCAATAATAATTTGGTAATTTTAAACGTTCTTTCGTCTTGAATTTGAAATCCCGCATCACTAAAAATAGATATGTAACCAACGGAGTCTTTATCCCACGAATGTATATCTGATTCCGTCTTATTATTATTCGTATACCACCATTCGGGTATGGTGGTAAAATCATCAAAGTCAATTTTTAGATTATTTTCACCTTTTCCTACTTTATATATACTATGATACAATGGAAAAAAATTTCTTCTCGTTGAATCACTTATTCCTCCTTTGAAACTGTAAATGCGAATGGGCAAACGCTCTTGTTTATTGGTAAAAATTTCCGCAACTAATGAATACGATTCTAAACTAAAAAAAGTACTGTCCGCTTTCCTTATTTGAATACCTGCATAAGGAAACATCATCCCTTCCTGCAGAATAGATGTGTATGTTATTTCATCCTTCGTTCTGGATAGAATTTCAGCTTGTGAATGGCCTCCATCCCAAACATCTGAAAAAGCTTCAATTGTATATTCTGGAGAATCTAATAAATCTATCGTATCCTTTTTCTGAAATAAAAAAGCAGTTAAACAGCTTATTAGCAAAAATGTACTAACCAGTATAAACTGAACACGAAACTGTTTCTTATTAAGATATTCTTTCAATTGTTACGAAATTTATGTTTGTCAAAATAATCGATCATTCTAAAAAATACGCAATTCCTCTTAAAGAGGTACAATTTAAATTATTATTTGAATTAAAAAGCTGTTATAATAAAAAATATCTACTCCATGAAATAAAAAAGATGTCAGCTGATTAAAAATCAACAGACATCTTTTATTTTAATTATTGGAGTTATTTCAATAACGCTCCAATCTCTTTCATTATCTCTTTTCCTTCATCGTGATTATACCATTTTTGTAGTTCAATTTTTATGGTTTCAAAGTCGGCATCTTTTTCTTTTAATGTATCATAAAAAACCTGGCAAGCTGCTGGTCTAGGCCCCCATGTAGCTAGGTCTTTCCCTAATTCATCCTGAATAATTAATTTAGGAATTGACTTTCCGCCATTGGTTAAATAATCATTAATCCGATGTGGCTCCGAATCTCGCAATTCAATATCTACAGAAATCAATGGATTTAATGCAGCAATCATATGTAAAAATGGAACAACATGCGCTGCATCTCCACACCAGGGTTCAGTAATAATAATCCAATGTTGTTTCTTTTGTATAGACGCAACTGCATCTTTAATACCTTGGTTAAGCGCCCCATGTTTTAGCCAACGACTCGTTCTGGACCAATTTAGTTTGGCATAATTAAAATAATCAGGATTATCAAAAGGGGCAGGAGGTGTTGGATTATTTAATATGGCTTCGAAATAGCTTAAATAAGATTCAAAATTCATAAAGATTCTGTTTAATTTGAACTACAACATATAAAAGAAACTGCAGGTTCCTCAATAAAAGTCTATTTTAGCTGCTCTATATCATTTGAAAGTCCAACACTTATTCGTATAAAGAAAGGTCCCTGACAAATTTTGCCAAGGACCTTTAATTAAGGAAAAAATACAATCTATTTCATTACAGTAATCTTCAATCTTAATAATGAATCTGATTTTTTTATCATAAGTATATATGTTCCAGGAGCGAACGAACTCATATCCATTTGCGCACCCAATCCATTCACATACCACGATGGGTTATATTCATTACCCAATACATCAATCAACTTAATACTTGCATCCGATAAATCAAGTGCTGTTTCAATATATACATCCGAATTTGTTGGGTTTGGATATACACGTGCATCTATTGAATGAGAATTATTAACTCCCGTAGAAGTGGATCCAGAACTTACTTTTACAGGAGCAGAAGTGGTGATCCCTCCATTACTATCTGTAACTCGAACCGTAATCACATGATCCCCTAGACTTGGGTTATTCCAATCAAAACTATACGGCTCTGAAGTGCTTGTTCCAATTACATTCGGTCCATCCAAGTATTCCACGCGTGTAATGCTTCCATCGGGATCAGAAACATTCACTGCAATCGTGATTGTACCCGTAATCGTACTTGCTGTCGGAGAAATTATTGTTATGATAGATGGTTGATTCGTATTAACATTCACATTTGTTCCTGCAGATGTAGTTACACAATTTGACCCATTTGTTACCTCTACCGTATATATGCCAACTTCCGTAGCTGTATAACTTATGGCTGTACCTACTTGGTCACTTCCTTTATACCAAACATAACCTAAACCTGAACCAGAATTTGCATTTAAAACTACGCTTCCTCCTACGGGTATTGTCGTTGAACTACTTGCCGTAATAACAGCAAGCGGTGATGCATTAATTGTTACTGCAATCATAGCACGTGCACTTTCACAACCGTTTGTCTGTGATACATAATAGTTGGTTGTTCCTGTTGCCGTTGTTGCAGGTATCGGTGCTGTTGAAACTCCTGTACCACCTGTTGCTTGTGCATACCATTTCAAGTTAGAGCCTGTTGCTGTTAATTGTGTTGCTGTAGCATTCTGACAATAGCTTGCTGTTGCTGTTACTACTGGTGCTGAAGGTGCTGCGTTTATAGTAACCACTGTTGCTGTAGAAGTCGCCTTGCAATTCGTTGCATTTGTTACCTCCACTGTATATGAACCAGCAGCTTCTGCTAGGTAAGTAGCGCTTGAACCAACTGTTGAACCGCCATTTTTCCATACATATCCTGTTCCTCCTGTTGAAGAAAGTGTTACAGAACCACCTG
>ERZ724508.594-NODE-594-length-24937-cov-4.621011_pt1 | contig 24937 bp, 39 predicted proteins | sample MGYA00376041_ERZ724508 | MGnify/ENA primary metagenome ERZ724508 (study PRJEB28724, sample SAMN07190887) | wastewater metagenome | isolation source: effluent of sewage treatment plant in Hong Hong | place: USA: Christiansburg, Virginia | collected 2016-03-01 ...
CCAACGAAAGAATCCTTGGTTCGAGAAAGCTGCTCGCATCCTGGCCCTCAATAGCTTCATCAATATACAGAAGTCCCTGTGGAGATTCAAGGCTAAAGTTGAAATCGATGAGAGTGTCAATTCAATTGATGGCTCGCTCCAACAAATTCAGTTCGTAAGCAAGAAGCGTTAGGAGTCTGTCGTGTCAATAGCTGTTGCCAGTAACCAAGTCGAGCAAACAGTGGTTATTGATAATGAGGCCCAAATCAAATTAGTTCAGATGATTGCTCAGCAGCGCAGTATTGCCGTGAACAAGATGGGCAAAATCCACAACAGAGGCATGTCCAAATGGTTTAAGAGATGGGCGTTCTTTACCATGCCTGAACGCCGACTGGAATTCGCTTACCGAGATATTTCGCGTGTCAGCCCCCTGTACAATAGCGAGTTCGCTTCGAAGGTAGGAGCTGTTGATACCTTCGCTCAGCTTATGGGTGAGGTCAAGCTTCGAACCAAAGCCTTAGCATTCAAGAAGCTTATTTAATTCAAGTACAATGACCAACTCGAAAAGGAGCACGATGCTAACTTCAATGATAAGCTGGAGCTCCTCAACCGCAACACATCCTTGATGGCCGAGTCCCAAGCGTACAAAGAGGAAATCGACACTCTGATCTCTCAGCTCGACATTAAAGATAAGACATTGGTGCAAGCCAACGAAACTGTGACAATTTTGAGCCTACGCATCAACTACATGATCACCCACAAGTTCGTCAACGCTTTGGAGAAGATCTTCGACGACATTACCCTTCGGCACATGAACGATGCATTTGATGCAATGATCGAAGAGGCAAACGAACATGCACTGGAGGACTCAACGTGATTCATCGATTCGTGTCTATGGTTTGTTAGTCGTACTTGCACTCGAAATTGTTATTTTTTAACTGCTTTGTCAAGTTCGGCGAGACTTTGTAGGTTTTATTTATTCATTCAGTGTCAAAATAAACTGCTAATGGCTGAAACGCTACTTGCCAGCGGGGATCAGTTGCTACATGAACCACCAACTAACCGGCTGATGCTCGAGAAGCTTGACGAGGCGCGGCGTAGTCGGTCAACGAATATTGAGGAACGGAAGACTGGCGATAAGTTCAGAAAGACCGTCAATAAGGAAGCCAAGGCTGTAAACATCCCTGTGCAGGCAGAGTAGAAGGTTGAGCAGGTCTTCGGAGAGGCCCAGTAGTTCATTCGAAACTTCGACACAACCATTGTCAAGTGCAAACGCTTCAATGAAGTCAAGACCTACCGAAAGTATGAAGTCATCATGCGCGACATGGAATTGGAGATCATGAAGCTCAAGGATAAGCTGCAGATGGAGTAGCAGATGAAAACTCCCACGAAGGAGTATATGGGCGACATCCTGAACAAACTGGTGGAGTACAAAAACGATAATGAGCAGCTCAAGAAGGAAGTCGCTGAAAGGGACAAAGTTATCGCCAGCCAACAGTATGAACTCGAAAATCTTAAAGGCGCGATGCAGAAACTAGAAAATAACCTACGCGGGAGGATAGATAGGCTACCACCTATACAAAGCTCCCGTGGCGGAAAAGTGGAGAGTTTGGAGGAGCCAGTCAAGGCATTTCTTTAAGCAAAGAGCGAAACAAATACGTACTATAGTCTCAAGACCAGCAAACTCGAGGAATTCCTAAAGAACAGTTGGCAGCACATGTGGTAGTGGGATGTTGCCAGACTCCTCAGCTAGCTGGATAAGTTTATAGAAAAAGTTCCCGAGCATCTTCAAGTTGACATGTGGAAGATTCGCTTGGGTGCAGCTAAACGACTGTCTTCAATGGTAGACACTTCCCCAAACAAAAGCATGTCATCACTAACTAACATTTCATTAACAGAGGTTGGCACACAGCGTACTGATACCGGCAAGGAATCCATGCCACATTGGAGCCTTCTAAAACGAAGCAGGCGTCGTTGAGAAATGATATCGTTCAGCTGAAACCTATATAGAATAGTGTGTTATCGTTGGACGATATGGACGTTTCCCAGAACCGGAATCCCTCTGAGCCAGATTCACCGATACCGATGACAGCTGAGCAGGTGGTGGCTATGAAGTTAAGATCACATAAACTTCGAAGCTCAAAGGACATCAGCCTTACCCATATCAAACGCAACCGCAACCGTCTTGACAATGATGTTCCAGACAACCTCTACGATGTGCCTTATGAAGTGCAGAAGCAGAGCTAACTATAAGGCGAAAACGAGCAGTCACAGCTCATTCCGGCGAGTATGAAGATTCAAAAATCGTCGAAAAGGTAAACAGATGAAAACAATCCCCAACAATTAGGGGGCAATCAGCTGGCGATCAGATTACCACCAATAAGAGGACGCCAGATAGAACCTTCCGAAAGTACTCGGTTCAATAACGTAGAGCGAAGGGATGAGAGAAGTCTCAAAAGATAACTGGAGGAATAGAAGGAACTCGTAAGGTGCAGCAGCAACTCTGTCACAAAACAGCCAGGAAGTGGAATGGGAGGACTTAATATCAAGGGTCTGTCAGTTAACAATCGCGATTTGAGAGATATCCCAAAGCGTTCAAAGATAGTGCTGTATCGTGCAGGCGACGAGCAGAACACAAGCAAAATAAGAGCACCGGGGTTACTTGAGGATGAACAATAGAAGTAAGCTGCTAAGGAGGAGCTGAGGAGGGACCTTGCAGTAATCAGAAAGAAACGATCGGTGGTTAAAAAATAGAAGCGCTTTAACAATTCTATCCATGATTTTCTGTTCTTCATCAACTGGACGAACCGAATGGAGCATGTGTCTGAGCCGATAGCGACGTACAAGGCTTGGGTAGGCAAAGGAAACAATAGCATTCTCATAAAGAACTCAATCAAGTCAAGGTTCTGGTGGAACATTGTGGACTCAGTGGAGGCTACAGCAGATGCGAATCTGCTTTGGACGCAAAGCCGAACCCCAAAGATCATTGAACAGCTTAAACCCAGTGAAGAACAATCTGGCGATAACACTGAACAGCATATCCTGAAACATTCTGAAAGCGAATCTCCAGGACCCCGGAACCAGATGAAATCCTTCATGTTCGAGGTCCCAAAAGAGAAGTAGAACAAAAATAGAACTTACTACGGAGAATCCAACGGACTCAGAAAACTAGCTTCAAACAAGGATCTCCAGAACTCGAGAGATAACTACTCTGTGGAAATTCAAGCGGATAGACTGCTTAGGCAGTTCGCACCACCGAATACTCTCCGAGCACATAACCATCTGGAGTTCAATTGGAACCTCTCCAACAAGAAGGCATTGTACTTCAACCTGAAGACCTACTACGAAGCATTGAAGGAGAACCCTTTCGAGTACATTCCAGTGACGTTCCATGTTCAATCGGAAGGCGACAAGTAGTGGACAAATTTCATCAACTACTACAACGGTAGGGCAGAAGAGCTGAAGCAAGCAGGTAACAGGGCAAGTGTTCAACAATCAAGCACTAACCTACCTCCAAAAGAGCTTCCTAAGTATAAACGAAAGAAAGAGAAGAATGTTTGGATCATCAAGCCCGGAGAAAACTCAAATCGCGGTTGTGGGATTGACGTGTGCGACACAATCGAAGGGATCAGGGATATCATCAAGTCTAAAGCACTCCGACCAAACGGGCGAGCTCGAACTCACATTGTGCAGAGTTACATCATGCCATTCCTATACTGCAAACGCAAGTTCGATATTAGATGCTATGTTCTCGTGACCTCCGTGAACGATGTGATGAAGGGCTATTGGTATGAAGAGGGCTACATTCGTACCTCTTCGAAGTAATTCACTCTGAAGAATCTGACTAACAGGATGATTCACCTCACTAACGATGCAGTGCAGAAGAAGAGCGAGGATTACGGCAAATTTGAGAACGCCAACAAAATATCCTTCACAGATTTCCAGAAGTACCTCGACAATACCTATCCTGAGTGCGAGTACAACTTTGCGAACCAAGTGTACCCTCACATGATCGTAAGAATATGGCGTTAATGAAGAAACTAGCGACCGATGCCATCCGAGCAACATCCCTCTCTTTGGACGCAAATCGGAGGGAGTATACGTTCGAAATCTTCGGGCTTGACTTCATGATTGACCAAAGCTTCAAAGTTTGGCTCATTTAGGTCAACACTAACCCCTGCCTGGAGCTGTCATCACCCCTGCTTGCTCGTATCATCCCGTCGATGGTTGAAAACGCGATGAAGATAGGTTTGGACCCCTTGTTCCCCCCTCCAAAGGACTGGCCAAAGAAGAAGCCAGTCCCAAGCGAGTTCTTCTAAACTAATAAATTCACGCTGATATTTGACTCGCTGGAGGAGCGGAAACAGCTGAAACAGGTATTGACCCCCACCAACCTTGCTAACGTAATCGAAATAGAATAGGAAAGCGATATTGACGATGAAGACGAAGAGTGATAATTCGTCCATCCCATATCAAATGATTGCTCTGACAGCTTCCGAGTATTCGCTCTATAAATCGTGCCACTGTGCAAGTTATATTATTTAAAACTCGTTTTTGAATGACCACCATCATCAAGCCTGATGTGTAGGACAAGGGTGAAATAAGCAAGGCGTTTCTCAAGAAACTCGTGAGATCTGACTTTCGCACCTACTACTCCACGCCAGAACTCAACGATATTCTCTATCTCCACTACAAGGGCTTCGAAAAGATTGCCAATCTGGAAATGTACACGGGACTCAAGGTGTTGTACCTCGAGGGCAACGGCATCTCCAAAATCGAAGGGCTTGAGGCTATGCCCAACATGCGTACACTCTACCTTCAGGAAAACCTCATCAAGAAAATTTAAGGATTAGATAATATGCCGCTGCTGTCGAACCTCAACCTGTCAGACAACCGTATAAGTAAAATAGAGGGACTCGCCAACCTCGTCAAACTCTCTACATTTCAAGTTAAGAGAAACGAGATTGGGCATGGAGGTTTGGACGACTTGGTTGGGCTTCTGGAGTGCCCATCAATTTCTGCATTGGACCTCTCAGATAACCGTATTGCTGACAAGGAGATGGTGACAGAAATACTGGCTAAGATGCCTAACCTTGCTGTACTGTACATGCAAAACAATCCAGTCTGCAAAGAGATTCCTCACTACCGAAAGACTATGATAATTAGCCTTCCAACATTAAAGTATCTCGATGACAGACCTGTCTTCGAGGACGAAAGAAGGTTCGCTGTGGCATGGAAGCGAGGTGGTCTGGAGGAGGAACGGAAAGAAAGAGCCTTATATAAGAAGGAACAAGAAGATGAACACTGGAGACGTCACAATGAATTCAAAGCGATGATGGAGAGGTATAAACAGGAACACGAGGCTAAGTTGCTTCAGGAAAGCTCATCAGACCAACATTCGGAAACCGAATCAATTGACTCAAAGAAAATCTAGGCCTACATAACCCCTTCAGCCTCCAACACTTCAAACGCATCTAATACTTCAAACGCGGCAACCAGCGAAAAAGAGGACGATGATTCCAGAAGCATCCATAGCAAACAAAGCTACAGCAGTGAAGTCGAATTCATAGCTCCCAACCTTGAGGGGAATCCCGAGCAACCCAAAGAGAAAGAAGATGAGGACAAGCCACCAGCCCTCGAAGATGCTCCAAGGGACCTTTACCTGGACGAGCTGGACTGATTAACTGTTAACCTAATCAATGACCAATATTTAATCAGCTATCAACTGCACGTCCTTGGGCAATTGCAAACTGAAGGCCCGGTAGCAGCGATGCTACCACGTTCTTGGTATCTCCTACGAATTGGGTAACCTTGATTTCTCGGGTCGCTAGCTTCTTGTATATACGCTCAGTCGCGTCAAGTGAGTACTTTTGTAAACTGACTGCATCGTATTCCTTATCAAGCTCAATGGCCTGCTCGGCTGTTAAGTTGTCGAAGTCAACTCGCATCTTTTGAAGGGCTTGCTCATTTTCAACCCTCTTGATTTCACGTTCCTGCTCGCCGGCTAACCGAGAAAGGCTCAACTACTTCTCAGCTTGGATGCGACGCTTATCGAACTCCAAAAGCTTTTCCTTGAACTAAGCATTATTGTTTTGGCGGGTGAGTTCCTCAACATTTCTTGTGCGCATAACTTGCGTAGAGTTGTCCTGGGTTGCCTGGTTTACGACAAATTCTGATGAAAGACGAGCCTCAGTCATCTTTTCACTGGTCTTTAGTCTAATATCTTCAGCTTTTAAGCGAGTATCCAGCCTGAAGGGAGCCTGAAGATCCTCGAAGAGTGTATTTGACGAAATTTTGACGTCCTTGAGATCAACAGACTCAAGCCAGATACCCCATCCAGTTAGTTGATGCTGGAGTTCGTCCTTCATCTGCTTTTTAAGCTTGATACGTTGACGGAGCACTTCCTCCAAAGAACAGTTTGCCATTTGGTTCCTTACAATGCTCTCGCACATTGTCTGGACGCTAGTGTTGGCATCCACTCCACTTCCATACATGTACTTGTAGCAGTTGAATGGGCCATCAGCATCACGATAGACTGACCAGAAGGCAACGCCTTCGACCTAAACTCCCTGCATTTCTCGTGTCACGTTCTTAGCTGAGAACTCGACCCTCTGGATAGCTGAAGGGAATTTCACCACAGTTTCATTGGGAAATACCAACGACCTGAGTCCGATTCCTGACTTAGCCAGTTTTCCGTTTCTAAGGACAATCATCCACTCGTTGGGTTCACTCTCCACCCAGCGGCTTTTGAGGTATAGCCCTCCCGCGACCAAGGCAAGCACGAGCAAACCGAACGGTATGGCGATCGCCTTGGGTGGTAGTAGGAAAGCTGCAGCGATGCCACAAAGAATGCCTGCTCGACTGAGCTTGCCCGTAACAAGTTCCTTGAGGTTCATATCCTCTCCGGTAATTATTAAATATGGGATGATCAAGATACTTATGAATTTGTCGTTGTAAGAAAGTTACATAAATGCTGTCTCTGAGAGTGGTTCGCTGTCTGCCCACCAAATAATTTTACGGATATACATTATGCAGCAACCTCCAACCCCCAAGAAGAAGGTGCTCCATAACATTGATAGCCTGACCAATGCCAAGACCGTCACTGAACCTGTGATCTCGGGGAAACGAAAGGCAGATCTCACTGAAAAACTGGAGCTGGAAAAGACAGCTTTGAAGTTAGTCGCTGAGCGAAACAAACGAAATGATTTGATGCTGAGCTACGACTACAACCCTTTTCGACAGATTGGGCGACCAAAAGTTGCGACTTCTCATATTACACCAACCAGGGAGAAACCAGCTCCTATTCGGACGATCATTGATCAGGTAAACAAACTTACAGAGCAACCAATCCGCCAGGACTACTACAAGCAATCACGGGAGCTAGTGGATTCAATGGGAGATCTCATCATGCTGTCACAGAAGCTGAACGGCGATATTGATAGATTTTCATACAAATTCCGAAAGGAATAGCCTGCCCCGATAAATGAAGAACCACCTGAGAATCCCGAACTGAACGAACTTACTATGAAGCTCAGTGAAATCAAGAAGATTGAGGAACCAAATATTAACCTCGAAAGGCCGAAGAACTTTAACCTACTAAAATAATCCAATCGGTTCATCAAGAGTGGTGTGGTGGGAGCTGACTATCTCGAGGACTACTTTTTTGTGCAGGATTCCATGTTGGAGACTATAGGCAGCGTGACTAAGGAGACAATGTACAGGGAGATCTCTCGAATGTCTCGACTCATCATGAAAGGGAAACCTTTTAAGGAGAATGTCCTGGATTATCTCGATTCGTATGAGTTGAGCTTCAACGTTCGAGACATCAACTTCAAGGATATCATGAATGTGGCCTCAGGGAGGTTCCGGAAAGATTTCCTCTTTACCTACCTCAATGAAATCGAAATGGAAAAGGACGACAAGATTTCCCTGAGTTTAAGTGGTGAGTCGGAGGAACCAAACTACCGCTAAGATCAGAATAACGTTGCAGTTGTGACCGACGATTTGGACATTTCTGAGTTCGAAATCGAATGCCTGATAAAGGCTCCTCTGGAGGAAGATGAGGTGAATGTTAGGAAGAATTATAACAACCTTCTGAGCTCCATCCAGTAACAGATTGCGATGAAGAGGAAAGCGTTGGAACGAGGCATCAACGATAGGAGAGTGCACGAAACTCGTAGACAAGAGATCATGAACTCCCTGAAGGTGTTCAAGATCCCCAACCAAATGACTTAAAGGGAACTGAAGAAGCTTGTCGGCAAGAACAAATTAAAGAAAAACAAGGAGGAACAGATTAAGCTGGAGACCTTTAAGAATGCCGTCAGCAGCACAATACGTGGACAGAGGGAAGAGGTGGAGCTTACCAGCACCATCATCTACCGGCAGTGACTATCGTACTTCTTCTACTATCCGTTTGATGCACTTTCGTGAATGTTCCGTTCATACAGATCAGCATGCGCTCACTTCTTGATTTCCTCAAGAGGACGACCAGCACCGTAGTTGGGACCACGCTTCTTCTGGTTACCAGCTCCCACAACAATGTTCGAGAATCTCTTCTTGTAGAGGAGACGCTTGTAGGCTCGGCCGCGTGGTGCCATGCGCTTCTCCTTCTTGGTGACCTTCGGGGTCTGCTTGCGAACCTTTCCTGCCTTCGCGAGGGTACCGTGCTGCTTGCCCATTGCTCCTAAAAATTACTTAATAATTTATGGTGGCTCTACGAACTCTTTGACTATTTATTTTGAAATATTGCCAATAGATCTATGCGGCTTAGGGCTCATTCGGCAGCGATACATTCGCATCACATCCTGTGGCTGAAGCTGTGGCTAATATACTTGCGCATGTTGACTGGGTGGGTGGTTATGCTTGGTGTCGGGCGTGACAAATCGGCATTCATTCGCTTAAAAGGGTCTTTCTTCTCACCCTACTTTGAAGTATCCCTCTTCTTTTCCCTTGGGGGGTTCTCCTTGTATTCAGGGAAAGGTGCCAAGTAGCCGTAAAGACCATGCTTGTTCGGGCTCGAAGGCTTGAAGGGTGCCTCATGAGGCATAATATTGAATTTAGTCTCCTTTGGAGTTTTCTAAGTTGTTTTGGGACTATACCAGTTCCAGCTTGACGTCCTCACCATACACTTTCAAGTGCTTGTGGAAGAGCCTTGGGCCATACGACATATTCTTAAAGGGTTGTTCAGGTTCCTTGGATTTAGCTTGCTTACGCCTTTCCTGGGTTATCGTTGATGTTACGTTATCCAACTGTATTTCCCGGCCATAGGGATCCTCGGTGTACTTGGGGAACTTGAAGAAATTACGCTAAACTTTCGAAGTTGGCGATGTTTGCATGTTTCTTTCTTCTACAATGACTTGCCCCTCTGCATTCCGATGAGCTCTAGGATCCTTTGCCAGCGGTTTATCCTCCGTATAATCATAAGCTGATTTGGACCTGAATAATGGCTAGACCTTACAGCGACTTCTTTCCTGAAGCAGGTTTGTAGACAGCTTCCTGATGGTTGCCCTTGTGAAACCTATCGTGCTCCTCTTTCGTTAATCTCCTTCCCACGTCAATGTAAGGATCGGTGATGTGCGATGTGGCAAGACTTGCTATCGGGGAGAAGAATGAAGAGTTCACTTGTCCTTCTCTGTTTGGGCGTACTTGAATGTTTCGAGGTTGTGTCAGAGGCTTCTTTAGCTCATTTCGCGGATCTACATCTTTTATTTGCTTACGTATTTTCTCTTTATAAGGTCCATCGTCGCCGATGGCAGTGCTGATAGGTTGACTGAACAGACCGAATCTCTGCTTGAATGTCATTGTATCGGATTCCTGAAGGATAGTACGACGGAGTTCCTCTGTGGCCATCTTTATTTCTTCAATAAAAGGAGTTATATAAATGATAGCCTCACCAACCGAGAGTCACAAGGAGGTGCACCGGCAACCCTCACCAACTTTTAGGTAATGCTTGCGAGACATCAAATTCTATTTGGTGCTCTCGAACATTATCTTCACAGTGGTGCCAATTGCAGCATCGTACCTGCTTCCGCGATATCTGTATGAATCCGCTACGGTGCTTCCATTGAGCAGCCCGATGTCATATGGTACACCAGCATTAACCTAGCAATCAGCTACGACGGGTTAATCTTCCTGGAAAACAACTACGAATGGGAAATCAACTTCGCATTTCTTCCCGGGTTTACCCTCTTGGTTAGAGCTGTTAAGTTTGTCACCTCTATAATAACTAACAACTGCACATAAGTCACAATACTGCTGATGGTGCTGCTTAACAAGCTGCTCACAATGTTCGCTGCAGCCAATCTCTACCAACTTGCATGGATCTACGGTGGAAGGTCATTGGCACTCGCAGCTTCTGTACTCTTTCTGTTCAACCCTGCAAGTGTCTTCTATCATAGTGTCTACAGTGAACCACTCTTCGCATGTCTCACCATCGTGGCGATCAAGTATGTGCTTCAAAATAGAATCAAATCAAACCGGTGTCTCGATCAACCCATACAATTTATCGGCTGCAATTGGTTTGCTCTGGTGCTATTCGCTTTGTCAATCACTGTGAGGTCTACTGGGCTTTTTCTCTCGCTAATACTCGGGTTACCTATCCTTTCCAATCTCTTTGTCTCACTTTTCACTAGCATTAAAAGAGCAATTATGACAGCTGTGACTGGGTTCCTCACTCTAAGCATCTTTGTTGCACCATTTATCGCCTATCTCGTGTACGGTTATTACCAGTTCTGCAACGATACTGAGCATCCCTCTCAATTTTGCAACAACTTCCCTCCAAATATCTACGCGTATGTCGAGGACAAGTTTTGGCAAGTGGGCTTTCTCAAGTATTACTATACTGGACAGCCATTTCAGGTTGTCTTTGGACTGCTCACTGTAGTAGTCGCGCTCTCCACTCTTTTCGTTGCCATAACTTCCAAGAGGAATCTGCTCAATGATCTCTACTCAATTGGACTAACAGTTGCTCTTGTAATCGTCGCTGTAGTTACGACCCTATTCGCAAATGTCCAATCAGGCACCCGGTTCTTTTCGACCCATCCTCTCTTCTATATCACCTGCGGCACGTGTCTGTTGAGGACCTGCAAGCAACCACGGTTCAACATTTACCAGAAGCTGCTGATCTGCTACTTCACACTGTTCACAGTCGCAGGCTGCTTGTGGTTCCCGCTTCGTTTCAACTGGGCCTGATTGACACCATATTCCTTTACCTTCCATAAAGAAGAATTTATTTAGCCATGGGGAATACTCCAACGACAGGCAACAATGTCTAGCCAATAGAGGACCCTACCTCAAGTCCAATCAAGCTGGACGTCAACCTGAACAAGGAGGTTGATCCCAACCTCAAGCAACTCACAAACTGGTCATTACAGCAGATCAGAGATATCTACACTGCTTTTCGCAGAAGGCGTAACTCTCCTCTGCTTAACAGAACGGAGTTTGCCAGGTTGATTGGCCTATCCCGGACAACAGCCTTCTACATCTACCCCTTTCTGTTGCAAAAGGGCAATAACGACTCACTGACAGTATTCGAAGTTATAGGGCTGCTTGTGCTGACAAGCTACAGTCGAATGGACAACAAGATCTACTGTAATATTATCCATTATGCAGTTCTGTTTAGAGCATTCGACTTGGCCAACCGTGGTAGCCTAGTTCTTTCAGACATGCTTCTGCTCTACAAGTCAGTCTTAAAGGGATTCTGTCGGCTGACCGGACAGCGATGTCCTGAGCCACACCTGCTCGATAGATACTCCAAGATGATCTTCACGAAATCCGATCTGAACGAGTAGCAGGGGATGGAAGTCGAATAGTAATTTGTGCTGCTACGAAGAGTCATTGAATTGTTCGAAAACAACTTGTTCGCTGTGGAGCTGTTTGACCGATTTAAGGCAGAAGTTAGAATCAAGGAGGAGTACTCAGTATTCAACCGGTTTGTCGGATACTCCGCCGAAGAGGCTTTCCAGATAAAGGCAATCGCACTCAAACCAGCAGCAAGCCATTTTCTTGAGCCGCTTGGAACTAAAAATACGTCAAACAGTGTGAGCCAAGACTTCAAGTAATCATTGCTCAAGACCATAAGTAGTCGGAGAGGAGAACCTAAGTAGGAAGCGCCAGACAGTATTCCCCCAAGAAGTGCATTAAAAAAAATATACTCAACTAGCAGCACTAAGCTCAACGAACTTCGCAGTAGGGACTTAAATTTGGTTGTGCCATCACCACGACTTGCCAAGAGCCTCCACAGAAAGCCTCTGAAAGTGATGATTATCAAGGGAATGTCCATCACTAAAAAGGAGATATTCAAACTCAAATAATACTTCGAGTCCCTGTCCAATGGCCACAGCAGCATATCCATGTCTGAGTTTCTGGAGGCATTTAGTGGCGACAAGTACGATCACATGCGAAGCATCACAGCCAGCCTGTTCAACTTCCTGGACCGTAGCCAGACCGGATCAGTCACCTTCAACGATCTCGTGAGAAAACTGTATCCAGAACTCGATGAGCCCAAATTCAAAGTCATTCAGCAGTGGGTCCACCAGTATGAGTCTATGTACAATTCCGACAAAAAGCGCAATACATAGAAGAAGGACTAACCAAAAAAGCGCACCCTTCCAAAAAGTTGCATAATCAGGCTCAAATAAATCTTCGAACTGTTTGATCGGGAGAGAAAAGGGTGGGTAAGCCTTGACAACCTCATGAAGGCCTTTGGAAGCGTTTACACTGAACGGTAGATCCTTGAAATGTTCGAGGCAAGAGACACGAATAAAGACGGCAAACTGTGCCTCGAATAGTTTATTCGTATATTGCTGCCAGCAGACATCGAAATAGAGGGCATCAAAAGCACCTGACCCATAGATTTCTCGTGGCTACACCCACTGTTTAGTGTTTTGGTAATCAGTTGCTATTGTAATTATACTCCATGGATAGCTTCTACGCTGGGTGCGGAATCGGACTACTGATCCATGCAACTGCCAACCAAAAACTTGGCTGGCCACTCGCTTCAAGTATTCCACTATTGCAACTCAGGGCCATTAAGGATCATACCCACGATGCTTCTAACTGGGCTCATCTTCTCCGGCTGCGTAATTATCGGGGCTAACGTAGGATGTGCTCAGGAGAAAAGGCCTCGAGAGGATGCTTAAGGAGGAGGACAAGGAACAGAACAAGTTCTACTTGAGACTCAGTAATCATTTCCGGTTGACACAGACCGAGCTGACGAATACAAGGTTTGACCGTCTGCCTGATTGTACAGATAACAACCGAACTCAATATCATATAGTTAATGTCAAAGCAAAAGGATCATTTGGAGTTGACCCAAGCCGTGCATCATTACATTGATGAGCGACTAAGGGAGCGACAGCTCACCCATAAGTAACAGCAAAGGCGACTCAGGGCTGTGCTGGCTTGCATAAGAAAGTGCGTCAACCTCACTGACCAATCTAAAATTCTCACAACAAAAGAGGAGGAATGCATTGGCAACCAACTTCAATATTTCTCGGCCTACCTCTACAGCTAGAAATGAACGTGCACTGATTTGCTCAACCATCATCAAGGCCCAACTCTTTTTATCTGAGCCCCTTAAACTGGAGTCTTTGACAATTCCAACTCCGTTATCTTCCCTGCGCTGTACTTGATGTGACCGCCCTTTTGCTGTGCTCCCCTGCCAGAACCGTTCGAAGACTTAAGGTCGTCGCCTCCGGCAAGCTTTACCTCAAATTTTCCAGCATTTATCTTGACGTTGAAGAATAAGTTCTCAACTATCACTTTAACTGAAATTCCTGTGTCAAGAACCTTGATGCCAAGCACACCCTCGAACTCTTTAAAGATATTTGCTAGTTGGGCAGTATTTGTTGGCGGACTCGATTTGTATCTGTTCAAAAGGCTTCCGGTTTTCAGCAGACTTATCAACACCGCTTAGATAATCTTATCAACGGTTCCATACTCCCGAAGTATGGTGTCAATAGTCTTGGATACGAGCATGTCATGGAACTGAAGGTAGACCTTATTGATGTTACGTGGGTCGGACTTTACGTCAGGGCACTCCACGGTAATATCAGTCTCAGTAGTCCATTTGAAGTCTGTGTTGATTACTTTATCTCGGATTTATTTGAGAGTTGGCAGGTTTTGTCCCTTTGCTTGGATGAAATAGCCTACGGCTAGCGAAATCAACGGACGATCGTAGGTAAGGAGTGACGGATCAGCTGGCTCAGGCAAGGGATAGAAGAAACGTAGCGAGAACAAGTCCAACCGGCATTATTTCATCATTTTGCCTTCGTTCTCGACATTTCGTAGAGTATCTAACATCGATAACATCGATGTATTTCCAGTTGGGATGTCTAAGGGTTCATCGTCCTAAAACTGAAATGAATATGACTGCCCTGGCGAACTTCGAGAGTTTTGGGTGAATGAACCATTACTAGGAGGGACGAGAAGCGGGGGATTGGGCCTTTGATTGGGTATTGATAGTTGTGGAGGCTTTTGAGATGGTAGTACTAACGGAGGGGGTCCTTGAGTAAAGCTTGCTACTGGAGGATGTACCGGTCCCTTGAACTGTACATTCGGTTGCCTTGGGTCCATACAAAACGACTTAATAGTATATTGGTGCCAAATCTATAGACCGATAAGAATTAACATCAGAGAAATGGTTCAGTCGTTGAGACATTTGCGAATGAGCTGACCATCGACACTTAACTCGAAAGACTTTCTGGGATGCTCGTACATACGTAGGTAGCGGATGAGGGTATCCAGCCCGATCTCCAGCTTCTTGATCTTGGGGAACCTCAGTAAAATAACAGTTGGCATCCCTAATTCTATACGAGATTTACATCTATCCTATTGAAGCACCTGCTGGATGAAGGTATCCTTATAGTAGTTGTGGTCGCTGAAGTAGAAGCTCGTCTGACCTCCAACGAAATCCTCAATGGATGTGACTTTGGGTCGTTAGGCCTGATGGAATGCTTTTCGAGCTGGAGGTGGAAGCTTCGTTCGGGGCTGTTCAGAAGACTCTTAGGAGCTCTCCTCTGAGGAAGTTTATGCTGTTCTGGCTGGGGCGTGGAACCGAATTTTCTTTAATCTTGCTTGGCTATGTCTTGATGAGGAATCTTAGCATTCTTCGACCTCCATCCGAGCTACTGAAGAACGCTCTGAGCGCTTCTCTTGCTGTTGGTCGCCACAAAAGAAACATCTAAGTAAGGATTCGCGTACGTATACATCCACTTGGGATCGATGAGTTTGATGCTTTATTCTCGGGGAAGTTCGTATTCCCCTTGGAGCAGTTTGATCCCACCATCACCAATCACGAGCACCCTTCTGATATGCTAAACCAGCTCCCCGACCGTCTGCATACTGGGATCCACCAGCACCGTGTAGCGTTGTTCGGGCCTCTCTGAAAGTAGCTGAGAGTCTTCGAGCTCAAATGATATTCTCATAAATGACTGTCTAACTATGGCACAACTCACAATACCGCCCTCGCAACCTTCTAACCCAATTTCTATAGAATATTAAATCGAAGTGTCCATCATAGATGGAGCACACCACCAATAACAGCCATTACCACTCGTCTAGCAACATTCTGTCCAGTCTGCCAACCAATAAGGAGAACTTTCTGACCCACCGACTCTACAAAAATTATTCACACCTGCGACTTGACAGGAAGTTCTGCAATAGTTAGTCACAAAACCTAACCAGAAATGTCGGCGATTCGTTGGTGAAGGCGTCCTCGAACTTAATGAGTTCCTTCTCTCGGAAACACTCCATAGAGGAAAGTGTGCTGATCCCCAAGATAACCAACCGCCTCAGAGAATTGGAACATTCCAGAGAGACTCGACTTCAAATTGACAAGGGCAAGTTTATGTTGTTAGGCTCGCCTTCAGCACCCTCTTTGGATACGAGTGTGCTCACAGTCAATAGGAGGCACCTCTTCAGCAAACTCGATTCGTTGGAAACTCCTGTACCAATGTTGAGCTACGATGAGCCTTCAATGATTGAGACCAAAGTTGACAAGGAAGGTTCGGAGGCTACTGAAAGGCTCAAACAGCGCTTCAAGAAGCACAAGAAGAAGGACTCCATAAAGCCGACCAAGATAACTTCGTATTAAAGTCGCAACAATGTACAGGACTAATCCGATCAGGCACTTACCCCCTACGACTTCATCAAGCTGGTCAATGATGATCCAGACATCTCTGACGAATTCTGCTACTTGAAGAAGGTGAACAACCCCTACGATCTAAGGATAGTAGACTACTAAGCTGCAGCCGGCGATGACAGTAAATTATCGAATTCAAAGGGGCATGTGGGCTCGCTACGTCACCGTTCGGAGCACAACGTGTTCAACAAGAAGCCGGTGTTGCCCAGCAAAGCATAGTGTATAACAATATCGTCAAGGGGCATTACCTACTTCTCCAAAGATTAATCAGTATTCGTAACGCTGAACGAATGGCAGAGGTAAGCAGCACTATACCACCGCCTCAGCCAACTAAATTTCTTCAAGGACTACAAACTGTGGAAGAATTTCTTGGCCTGGAAAAAATATCTAAGACGCACGGCGATGAAGAAGGTGAGTGATAAGTTGAGGAGTGAGTTACTACTTGCAGATAGCCAGCTGAGAGTGACGCTACTCACTGCCCGAGAAGAAACTCTCAAAATTGAGAGTTAGATCAAATACTTTAAAATCGAAGAGTCAGAGAAGGAGCTTCCCAGCGCCGAACAACTCAAGGCCGAGCAGGACAGCTACCGCTCAAACGAGTTCGAGCAGAATATGCAGTCTATCAAGCAAGGAGTCAAAAACCTCGTTGTATAGGCTTGCCGACATTCCCTTATGCAGTTCAAGGAGGAACAAAAGAAAGAGATGGAAAGTAGGTTCAAAGGAGACTCCAAAAATGCGTACGGATAAGAGTCGAACAAAATGGACCATCATTATACGGACGAAGCAACTTGTAAGACACACTACAAAAAGCTTAACAGATTCGTCAAACTTGTAGACTACATGGTCGTCACAGGCAAACTGGGTATGATATTGGAGTCAACTGGCCATCTCAGATCGAGGGTAGCCGAAAAGAACAGTGACTACTACAGAGAGGTTATCAAGTCCAATGAGAAGTACAGCTACAAGGGCAAGCAGTGGTTTATTTGCGAGTTGTTCTTTGATGAGCTAACCCATGAGCTAACCTTTGAGCCCAGCCGAACCCGCCTCCGTACAATTTTTGAGGAGATTGTGACCAAGGGTGTAGCGAGAGTCTGCAAGAAACATACGATGATTGCGGACAGCCCAGAACTTCAGTGTTTCAAAGTCGACCAGAACGAGAATGCAGACCACTCCGAGTAAGTATTTGACATCCAGGACCTCCTCCACAGCAATGAGCAGTTCAAAGAGGAAAGCAAGCAGCTTTCAGCGTAGATTGAAACTACCTTCGACTATGTGGAACGCTATAGCAAGCGACTGCATGAATACCTCGAAATCTTCTTTCAGAACACGGCAGAGGACATGGATTCTTACTATAAGAAGGACCATAATATCATTCGCAAATCTATTGCCAGATGGAAGGACGAGAATACAAGACTCAATGCCATCATTGAAGAGCACTAAGCCAGCATCGCACTCATCAGCACCATCAAACTCAAAGAACGTATAAAGAATTGTGCTCAGGAAAGACTCGAGACGCTTTACAGAATGCTTCCATCAATGCTGACAAGCCAAACAGAACAGATCACTCAACTGATGGTTCAATACCGGGAGGAAATCAAAACCAAGCCGAAAAATGTCAGGGAGTTTATTCGGTTCGATGAGAACGTTAAGATCATCGACGGGCAGTTGGACGACCTCTCAGCAAGTATCTCTGGGATATCATTTCTAAGTGCAATTATCAAGGAAAACAGGAACGCAATTGGGGAGCCCGTGGAGAGCTTAAAGTCGAAGGAGAACAGGGTGGTGGAGGCACAGAAACTGCTGACAGGTCTCCGCAACACCATCCACCAGGCTAACATGGATTTCAGCAAGACACAAGGGGATTTTAGAGAGTAAGTTCGAAAAATGGGTCCTGTTCTAGTAAAGCGTGTGGACACCCTCTACGCCTAGATTACTGAGTTTAACCTGAACAATCCCGAGAAGGATCTGAACATAAACGTTGAATTCCTCGAGAGGAGCAAGAAGTAACTGGATTCAATGTTCGAAGAATCCAAGCAGATCGGGGCATTTGAGAAAAGCCTGGATATGGATGTCACTGAGCAGGTGTAGCTCAACAGCTTCGCAAGCTATTTTTCCAACCTGTACAATCTGTGGACTCTTTAGCAAAGATTCCTGTCCTTCCAGTAGACAATCAGCGCAAAGCAGTTCCTAACGATCTGTGCTGTCTAAGATGAAGCACATTTCGCAGAATTTACGGAAGGACTTGACAACGTCATTGACCGCCTGTCGGAGCGCAAGTCAAGTGACTCAGAGTATTACACCTTCAGTGAAAAAGATGAAGCAACCCTCAATGAGTTTCACCAACTCTTGGTGGGGTTCCAGCCAGTGATGGAGATGCTCAGACATCTCAACGACTCCATCCTCAAATAAAAGGAGTGGGTCGATATCCGCTAAACTCTCGTCGGAGCTACTGGAGACGAATCTCTGCTCTTGCATCGGGATGACCCTCAATATACTGTGAGATATCTCATGGACAAAAATATTGAAGCTCATTGCTAATACTTCGAATCGGTCTGCATTAAAGCGAAGAAGCAGCAATAACTCGTGAACATCCTAAAGAAGGTATCCGGCTTTTGGACTTCCACGATGATTGCCTATGAGCCCTATAAGGACTTCAAGGATGTGTATCTATTGCTGCCCAACGAGTAGCTGTACAGCAAGATAGAGGACTGTAGAGTACAGCTCGACATCATCTACAAGAGCAAGTATGTAGAGTGCGTTCAGGTGGAAGCAGACCGGCAATCCAAAATGCTCAATACTCTCGAAGACCTACTTTCAGAGTGGTTTAGGTATCAAAAGAACTGGTTGTACCTGTAGCCGTTGTTCTGCAACAGTTACTTCAAGGGTTTCCTCAAGGAACTCAAGTCATTCACAACTGCTGATAACAACTGGCGAAAGATCATGAAAATGTCGAAAGAGTTCTCGACAAAGAAATGGACTGAGTCCGAAAATGCCATCGCCACACTCCGCACCAACAATTGTACCTTCGAGACCTTGAAGAAGATGGTTGGAGACATGCTTGAGAAGAAGAGAGAAGTGTTTAACAGGCTGTATCTTCTGTCCGACGGTGAGCTCATCAGAATGCTGTCCACTTACAAAGATGTTCGGTCGCTGCAGCCGTTCCTCTCGACAATCTTCTAAAGTGTACAAAGATTTGACTTCAACCCAACTGACAAGGATATCCAACGCAGTGATGTACCCACAGGAGTGGTCAGCTTTGACGATGAAACTCTCACCTTCAAAACATTTCGACCAGGAAGCGAGATGGAGGAATGCCTCAAGATACTTGATGAGTCAATCAGAGTGAGTGTGAGAGCCTCTGTGAAGGTATGTGTGAACGCTTTGGAGAAAGACTCATTCCAGAGGAGAAAGTGGATAAAGTAGCACATTTCCCAGGCCATCGTCCTGGGTGAAATGTTCCAATTCACAAAATTGGTCGAAACTGACTACCTATCGTCGAACCCCGGGCAGGAAATGGAGTACGATCTCAGCTAGCTACTCATGCTGCAGCTGATACAGCTCTCAGAGGCCCATTAAATCCTGCAGGAACAGCAACTGCCGGTGAACAAGAAGCTGTTATACTCTCTCATAGTCCAATCACTGGCTAACCGGGATGTTGTTTAATTATTACGGAGGGAGAATGTCCAAACTGTTGCTGATTTTCATTGGCAGCAACAGCTCAAGGTCAACTACTTTAACGAGACATTCGTGGTAAAGGTGTTTCAGATGGAGTTGCCTTACGGCTATGAGTTCCTGGGCATAAATGAAAGACCAGTATCAACGCCACAGACTGAGAAGGCCAAGCTGCAACTCGTATTGGAAACTGCACAGGGCGGTACCTTCATTACCAATCCATCGCTTTAATTGGTTAGGGATTTGGCGTACATATCTGGGAAAACTGTCACAAACTTCGATCCTCAATACCTCGAATCTCGCACACTATTCAATATGATCCGAGGAGCTTGCTCAACTGGAAGCTGGCTGGCCTTCAATAATATTTCCAGCCTGCCATCGGAAATTCTCAAGCAAGTCTGCTACTATATCGACACTATTAAGTTAGCTCTGCTCAAGAAAGAGTCTGCCTGTGTCCTCGAAGGTGCTTCTGTCAGTCTCTCCAAGTAGTTCACGGTGTTTAATGTTTCATGCAGCAATATCAGTCGAGAAGTATCGGATCGATTCCGTTCTGTTGGCCACTTTGCAGTCGATAACAGCATTTATCTGTGTGCTCAGCTCGAGAAACACGGATTGCTGGATGCTGCTTAAGACTTCAGCAAGGACCTTACCACTTTGATAGCAGTCTGTAATGAATACTTCTCAACTCCTGAGCTTACTTTCACAGTTAATGACGCACTGAAGGTCATCGTCGCAAGCAGCCAAATCAACAGAAAGATGTAGAAGGCGACAGTTACCCAACTGCTTGTCGCAGATCTCCTGAAAGCAGTGGCGAAGTACTTCAAAGTTCCTGAAAGAATGACAAAAAGAGCGTTTGAATAAGTGCTGCCAGGGAAATATTGGGTCGAAGATATGAACGCTGCTCCAGTAAACAGTAATGCATTGAAACAGCCTCAACCTCTGAGGAATATTGAGAAAAGACCTACACTGGTTGTACTAAACAGAAAAGAAGTTAATTGGGTGCAGCTGTCATAGGATCACGATTCAATCTGTCTTAAGGTGAAACAAATATGGGACTTCGATGCGATCTTGACCGATCTACGATCAAGGAGGAAATCTTTAGTGCTACCGTCGGGATTGTGCAGTAATCCAAAGGTACTGTTCGGACAGCAAACTGACGAGTTTTTGTGGAAAAATGGTGTTCTTACTTCCTTCCTCCTGGCAAACGATGGTGAGAAGAAGCTGGTAGTGTTTGAGAATCTTCCAACAGAAGTCTACGAGTTCATGTCGGCAGCATTAAAAGAGAAGCAGCTAAGCCTATCAGACGGGCAAAGGATAAGGCTTGATGGCCATACGAATGCAATATTTATTTTCTCCGGAGAAGAAGCAACGAAGGTGAACACAAGTTTGGTGTCAGCTGTGGTGGCTTTGGAAGAACCTGCTCACGTATTCGCTTCGTACTTTGCAAAAGAAACAAACCAATGTGGCCTAACACCCTCCCAACGCGACTACCTCGTGCAGCTCGATACTGAAAACTCATAGAAGCTGCTAACTAGCATCAGCAAACACATCAGTGGGCAAGCACTAGAGCTCAACGACTACAATGTGCTTTTGAACTGCTGTAAACTTATTCGATCCCTTTTGCTCTCCTATGAGCCACCGCTTCCTGCAATCAATGATCGAGGAATAGAGAAACTTTATGCTTGGGGAATGTTCGTATCGGTTTATTCCCTCCTTGAGAACAAGTCGACCCTTGATAAGCTATGCAAATCCTTCGCTGAGGTTCTCCGGCTGGAGCATATCAAGGTAAGCAACATCTTTGAAAACAACTTGAGCTTTCCAGTGCCCTAAGGTCTGTTCCGTCCTGTTAATTGGAACATGCCAGCCATCCCACGCCAGCTGTCTTCACATGTCGATCTCATTAGATTGAGCATGCATGCCTCATAACCACTCGTGATTATTGGTAAAAGTGGGAGCCTCAAGTCTGAAACCGTAACCATCATTAGCTCACTTGATCCTACTGAAAATTCTGTGCTGATTCGAGTGACTCCCGATACAACTCTCGACCAGTTCATTGCATTGTTGCTCAAAAAGCTCCTGTTGAAGAAGACCTGCACAGGCTACTACTTTGAATCGATCTTTAAGGCGATGCCAAAGCTATCGATATTTGTCGACAACGCAAACATAAATCCGAAAATCACTGAGTTTATCATCCGACTCTCCACACTCAGGCAACTCTGGAGTTGTGAGGAGGAAGTGCTAGCTACCTTATCAGCCAATATTACCATCCACATGGTATTCTGCGGGAAGGCGTACTTTGACCCCAACTTGCTGAGAAGTTCAACCCACTTACCCCTAATGTTCAACTAAGAACCGATGCAGCTACTCACCGAATGCTACTCTAGCATCTTTTTACCGACAGTCGAAGAAAATCTCCTGAAGTAGCTCATGGAAGCCACCAACTTAATAATCCAAGAGAAGTGCCCATCATTCACAGGTCACGACCTTTCCAAACTATTCCGAGCACTGACCCACTATCGACCTTTGCAAAGATAAAGCTGGTGCCTTGAAGTTATCGAATCGGTTTGTGCAAGCAAACAACTCGCCAATAACCGTCAACAAACGACCCTTGAGATCTGTTCGTATTTCCACGTGCAAGTCGACAGTCTCCCCAAAAAGCGAATCAATGGTAATATGATTCGAGTGTACCCATGCAACCGAAAGTGGGTGCTGGATTAGGCTGAGTTACTAACCCAGAAGCGTTGTATTTCGTTGGAGAAGACCGAAAATTGGACAACAATGGTCGACAACGAACATACGACTCCTCTGTGTGTGCATTTTGTCGGTCACTCTCCCAACATCTTCACAAATATGCAGCATATCGAGGATTTATTGCACAGTTCAGCTGATTCCGAGACCCATACAAAGACTATGTTTGTGATGGATACCGATGAGCGAAGCTACAAGTAGATTTACGAAAGGTTTTTTGGCTGTGTCGACCGATTTTTCCGAGTAAGCTACCAACCAGCAACGCCAAAAGATGAACTGAGGAAGGAACTCTTCAAACTAATAAAGTCTGAAGAACTTATTGAAGAGCTTTTAAGACAGTACTAAGTCGCATCCAAATATGTGGAAGTCGACGAAGAGACACTTGAGAATATATTCATTGAGTTCAAGTCAATAAAGGGTCGTTAAGAGGCTCACTTAATTACTCACGTGAAGCAACTTGAGGCTTGCTTACATCGTTACAATGATGTGCTGGAGAAGAAAAGGTTGCTAGGGTTAGACTCAGAGTCGAACCGATCTAACCATCAGGCGAGGATGAACGAGCAGTTACAGTACCAAGCCAAGACAAAGTCAGAGACATCTATCCTGAACTCATTGAAGAAAGAGCATTTCGAACTGAAGCTGCATCTTTCGGAGAAGCAAGACGAAGCAAAAACTCTGAGGACAGAAGACAAGCACGACTAGGCCGATAAGGTTTAAAAGACCTGCAGATAGATCGAGCAAAAGCTTAATAAGGTCAAGGACAGTATGGACTCGCAGACAAAGTTGTTAGCAGGAATTGAGCAGGCCGCTGAAGACTGCAAAAAATCGGAGCTTCAACTTTCGGGTGATCTGCAATCAATGGAGGAAAGACATGCCTTCCTCGATCGGACAATTGAGTTGGCTGGCTACTTCCAGCCGGACTGGTCTATGGAACTTGAGAAGTCAAACAGTTACCTCACAGAGCAGCTGGATCGAGTGTGTCTTAGATTTGCAGTTGAGAAGCACATTCTGGGTTTGTGCGAGAGTCATGCTGTTAGGGACAACTTGCGGAGGTTATTGTTTGAAGACCACAAACAGCACACAAAATTACAAGAAGAGATTGTGATTGACCCATCCAAAGTGGTGAAGATTCAAGGCGGAAAGTTTCAAGCTTAAAGCTTTTTGCTGAGGCTTATCGAAGCTGGTCACAAGGCTTCAATGTACAGTCAAACAGAGTAGATTCAGTAGGATAGCATCGTAGTCGTCATCGAAGAAGAGCTAGATGAATCACTCGCAGATAACTCAGAGTACTTTTCCAAACTGAATTGTCACAAAGTGTTTTTAGTGGGTCAATATTCTTCGGGAGTGGGTTTGCCTCAAAGCGAACCCTGTACTCATCTCGAAAGGTCAGTGATGGAGACTCTTGAAGTGGAACTGTATCGGCAGTACAGTAGCAACGTGGCAACTGAGCTCGAATGTCGGTAAGTCATGGCCCGCAAAAAACTGGAGCTCAGAATATTGATGGCTAAGTCGAAGAAGTGCTTGATGGAAGATAAAGAAACTTTGACAGTCATCGAGAGAACTGCCTCAGATGCGGCTATCACGAACGAGCATATTCAAATTTCCAGAGAAAACATCCAACAGGCTCTGCTTGCCTTTCGGGAAAGGTATAGCTTATTGCTAACAACCCTCCATTAATTTTACGCTACCGTCCGGGAACTAATGAAATTTGAGAAGAGTTATAACATTTCTGAGGAACTCTTTAGTCAATGGTGCTGTGTTGTACTCCAGCCTGCCACCCTCGCTGAGCAGACACCTCCAATAGAATCTGTACCCTTAGAAGCAAGGTAAATAGACTTAGTTGATGTTTCCAGCAAACTTCTCAGAATTGTGTTGCAAGGCATCAGACCACAAGATCAATCAGTGGTCCGGCTACTATTCAAATTCAAAGAAGAAAAGGTACCCAGCTGGTTACTTGAACTGCTTACCAAGGGCAAACACAAACTTACTGAGAAGGAATTCTCTGATATCATTACAGAGATTCTTCGTAGAGAAGATTGCCAAGGGATCCTACCAAACATCGTTAAGATTTCGAAGGAAGCCAGCAGTATTTATCAACACCACAATTAAAGTGTTTTTTCATCGCTGGAGTGCTTACTGCTATAGGCGCTGCTCGGTGATAGAAGCTTCGGATAGAGTCTCGAGGAGTATATAGGCACCAGCTCATTTACCGCAACCGAACCTCTGGTGACCCTTCCACTCACGCCGATCACCGTTATTGAGGCTAGAAACTCTTTGGACCGTGAAAACATCATACAAAGGATCAACGAAGAAGCGCAAAAGCGAGAAGTGCCAATACTAAAATGGATTGCTTTGAACCAGTATACCTTGGACGCATAAGCACTCAAGGATGGGTAT
>ERZ724508.595-NODE-595-length-24876-cov-6.014544_pt1 | contig 24876 bp, 35 predicted proteins | sample MGYA00376041_ERZ724508 | MGnify/ENA primary metagenome ERZ724508 (study PRJEB28724, sample SAMN07190887) | wastewater metagenome | isolation source: effluent of sewage treatment plant in Hong Hong | place: USA: Christiansburg, Virginia | collected 2016-03-01 ...
TTACTGTGGTGTGCTAATGCCCGCATTACTTTTAGCATTCCCTCCCTCCAACGCCAAATGATAAATTACTGCGCAACATAACATCATTCCTCTCAGTACACAGACTGGTTACTTTTCAATCGAAGTCGACTCAAATACTGTTTTCCGACGTATGCTTTCCTATTATTTGGAGTCTCACTCGGACGCATATAGTTGTCCGGAGCGAGGAGCCGCAGGTTCAGCGTTATTGATGGACCGTAAGCTGTTTCCGTCAAGCGTCTCTCATCAAATATCTTTCGGACGTCCTTTCCCGACCCACTACCGATGAAGTTGCTGGTAGAGTTGAAATCGGGTTGGCTAAGATCCTCTATCAGCTTGACAGGTCTCCTTTACCGACGCTCGAAGTTCATCGGACGAAATCTCGGACGCTTGATCTTCGATAGCTCCAAGCTTGGAGATTCCTTGCGCATAGGCTCCGCAAGCCGTCTGGATTGTGTTGATTTGCCATCAACAGATCGGTTTCCTGCGAAAAAATTATGTTGAAAGGGGTGCCTCGCCTTGTCTCGATAGGCCTGCTCAAAATGAGCTTTGATTTCGATAATATTGTTGTACAGCTTCTGTTGATCTTCCTTGCAGTAGTCTTCTGTTTCCGAATCAGTTTCTTATGCCTATTCGAATTTGGTGTTGTCATCTCCTTGGATACACTTCATCAGCTCCAAGTACTTCCCCAATTCTGCTTCTGGTTCGGCAGCGATCACCTCCTTGGACTACCTTATTGGTTTTTTAACGGTGACTGCTCGTTTAAGTGATTTCGCTCGAATGACCCTTCCCTGGCTGGTGGCTTTTCTCTACAAGAACTTATTGTTCATCATTTAGAAGTAATCTGCTAAGGCCTGACTTAAGTGCCATCCTAACTTCCTCCAGCCACTCTTATCGAAGACTACGTTTCGACGGGTATCGTAGTAGCACGATACTGAGGATTCAACAGTATAACAGATCTTGAAGAATGGCATGAAGCAACCTCTGGCAGTCGTCCGTTTATCTTTGCTTAACTTGAAGCTGCAGGCATAGTACCTGAACATTTCAGTCTGTTTCGACAGAAGTTTTGGAAGGATTCGCGATTGCAGACTTCCGACTGAGTCCATTCCATACATAAAAACATTGCGTTTGGCAGAGTGGCCATGGAGGTCAACAAACATGCTCAACTGGCTTTCAGGCAGCTGCTTCATTTCCATGACTATTCTTTGAAGTGCTGTTACCTATGGAAAAGCAACGTGGGTTTGCTCGCAGAAGCAACGATTCAAGTCCTTCCCAGCCAAGCTGCTACGAAAGTTGCCGATAACAACACCGTCTGGATTCAGCATCGGAACCACCCGAATAGTCTGTCTAGATTAGCCGATAAGTACTCTTCAAAAAGGGAGCAGTTAGGCGATAACTGGTTTAGCTCGCGGAGCAGTCCATCGGCTATCCAGGAACCACAAGTTTCTCCTGGGTGGGTTCTAGCAGAGATGAGCACCTGCTGTTTTCCCCTTCCGAAAGTAATTATTGGTATTTCCAATCCACTTAGCGACTCGCATAGATTGTTGATTTGAAGATTGTGCCCGTGCGCCTTAGCTGAAATTTTTAGCTACTGAATCAGTTAGACGAGATGGGAATAGCCATACGGAATGCAATATGCAAACTCTACTTCTTCCCCTTCTGTAAAGGTATACTAGAAGGATAAGCAGTAGTGACTTGTCTGCTTTCTCGTAAACTTGTTCCTCAGAAAGTTATACCCAAGAGTTTTAAAGGTGCACGTCGATTGGCTCAGTTGTGCCCAATCGCCCTTCCTACTGGACTTATAGTAGGGATGCATGTAGCCCTGGCTGTACAGTGTTACTGTGGATTTGAGATTGCAGATGTTAAAGCTGACCTTCTGCTCGATGAGGCTATGCGTCCGGAAGTAATACCACAGACAGTGTCCATGAGTGTTAGAATCTACCCGGAGAAATAGGTTGTAGCAACGTTCTTCCATCCTTACGGCAAGATCAAGGTTTCCACACTCAAAATCCGAATCAAATAGGAGTCTATGGTCTGAGATATCGGGGTTCATGCCTGTGAAGGGTTGCGCCCGACCGTTCTTAAAAGTTTGATGCAACCCCTTGAAGTAAGCGATCATGTGGGCCTACCGCTCAACATGGGAATACTTGAACTTATAGTTGCGAGCTAGAACGGCATGGGCAGCATAGGTATTGTTATAGCGCCGGCCGATGTACACCACGTTGTCCATGCAACTGCCCTTTAGCAGCTGGTCGATAATGTAGTTTGTAACGGGGTTGTCGAAGTTCAGCGGTACTGGGCAGACCACACCGCGCTTGGGAATCCATCTAGGTCGCTGAGGTGAGGTACCCGTTCAGCATGTCTGGCACCAATGAGTGCTTCGTCGTTGAGATCTCCCGTGCCGATGGGAGCTTGGCCCTGAAACCTTCTTACTTTGCCACTTGAGCATGCATTAGATCCTCATCCCCATTTTACTTCAGCTCTACTCCAAAGTCTTCGTTGCTCTCGAAGCCATCGTATTCGTCAAGCATGAACTGCTCCTTGTGGATTATACGAATTAACCGATGCAGCAGCACCGCGGACAGTTCTCGTTTGGGCACGTCCGTCACAACACTTCCGTTAAGCGCAACATCTAACTCTCACTGGAAAAGGTAAGAAAGCACCTGCTCCCAAAGAAGCTCCACTTACGCACCGACGTTGATATTGAAAACCCAGCGACAGGCCCACCAACAAACAAGCATGCCCAAAGCACAAAGAACAAGAGCTCATTCAAGCGCTACAGTAGGGAGAAGTCGGAGATCAGTTCGACGGGGCCTTCCCAAGGTTACCTGCTGTTGCAGTCTAGCCACAAACCCAGCAAACGTCATTCCCTTAAAGAAACCTAAGTGCATAGCATCAGCATCAACAAGAGTACGTTCCTCGGAAGAAAGGGTTCGACCACCAACAACAATTCCATCGATAAGATCGTGAAGAAACAAGACCTGTCACCCTACCGCAACAGCCTCACCAAGTATCGGTCGAGCAAGGCAGCAGAAATGTTCCGGACCAAGCACCCAAGCGGTAATCTTCGTAGGCCTATTGAAAAGCTAAAAACTCAACAGTCTCGAGATCGGGACGAATAAGTGCCAGCACATAAATAGTCCACGGTCAAGACCACACCTTAAAGCTACAATAGGCTTGCAACGTCAATGCGCCCGAAGGATGTTTTGGGCAAGCATGCCAGTCATCTCAGTATGTTTGAGCAAGCCGAAATTCTGGAGTACGAGATGGTGTACTTTTTGAGCAAGAATCCACCCAGAGAGAATAAGGGTGACGACAATCTTGGCTTTGATGATAAAAAGGGCCATTACTTGTGCTCAATCCACGACCATGTGGCGTACCGCTATGAGGTGCTGGAGGAGCTTGGCCGTGGATCATTCGGGCAGGTGCACAGAGCATACGACCACAAGATTAAATGTCATGTGGCATTGAAGATTATCAAGAACAAAAGAACCCCAAACAGCCAGGCTAAGATTGAGTATGGCCTGCTTCGATATATAAAAGAAGCCGACGAGGATAACTGCGTCAACGTCGTCCATGTTCGCTAGGCCTTTCAGTATCGCAAGCACTTCTGCATGACCTTCGAGATTCTCTCGCACAACCTCTACGAACTCATCAAACTTAACAAGTTCATGCCGCTATCGAGCGAGCTGATTCGCAGGATTTCCATACAAGTGCTCTCAACCTTATTGTTCCTGTACAAACACGATATAGTACACTGCGACATCAAGCCTTAAAATATTCTGCTCAAATCAAGTGATAAGTCTGGCATCAAGATTATCGATTTCGGGTCGAGCTGCTTTAGCGATCAAAAGCTCTATACCTACATCCAATCGAGGTACTACAGAGCTCCTGAGGTTATCCTCGGTTACGACTACTCCACTGAAATCGATATCTGGTCGTTTGCCTGTGTTGCAGCAGAACTCAAACTCAGCTACCCCATATTTAGTGGTGAAAACGAAGATGAGCAGGTAGGATTGATCGCTGAGGTCATTGGACTGCCTGAACCAGCCTTCTATCAAAACACTGAACGAGGAAAGATGTATTTCGGGGAAGGAGCATCTCCTCTCAAGGATCGTGACAACATCGAAATAGAACCAAAGACTCGCCTTCTCACCAACTTATTCGCGGATGCCGATTTCGCGGATTTTCTATCTCGCATTTTCGTGTGGGACCCGAAAGAACGAATCACTCCATTGGAAGCTCTCCGTCATAAGTGGATTATGAAAGGTCTACCGACAGAGATCCGGCAGCAGCATATGCAGTACCTCGCGGAGTAGTAGCAGCATATCCAGGAGATCCTGAAGAAGCGTGCACTGTTTAGGGAGAGGCAGCGTGTCCAAACCCAGGGACAGACCTTCAGCGAGGAGCTCCTAGTGGGCGCTCTCCGTTCTATTGAGTGATCTCAATTTCTAACACCGTCTTCGTTGTTTCTAACTGTTCTGGAAGAGATGTTGAATCGATATTATTTAATACGTGTGAAATGATAGCTAGGGCCGTCCTGCTCGTACTTATGGTGCTGAGCAGCCAGGTGGTGGCAGTGGGCGAACCCGCTCCCGAGACCTACGAGTTCACAGCCGAGGTTAGCAGGTATGCGGTTGATGCTTATGCAGGCTCATGGACATCATCATTAATTCACTCTACACCCAGAAGGAAATATTCTTGAGGGAGGTGATTTCCAATGCCTCTGATGCTCTCGACAAGATTCGATTCCTATCGATCACAGATCCATCGGCTTTGGGAGACAAGAAAGAGATGGAGATTCGAGTGAGCATCGACGAGGAAGCTAAGACCATCTCCGTTCGGGATACAGGTATCGGAATGACCAGGACCGAACTTGCTCAGAACCTGGGAACCATTGCCAAGTCAGGCACTACAAATTTCCTGGAGGCATTGAAAGGTGGTAACATTAACCTCATTGGGCAGTTCGGTGTGGGTTTCTACTCGACTTTCTTGGCGGGTTCGAAGGTGGAAGTGACTTCGAAGAGCAACGACGACAAACAGTATGTTTGGGTCTCTGAGGCAGCAAGCTCTTATAGGCTTTATGAGGATCCCAACGGTGATACCTTGGGTCGAGGAACAGAGGTCAAGATCTACCTGAAGGAGGATGCTCTCGATTTCTTGAAGCACAAAAAGATCTCGAAACTTATCAAGAAGTACTCCGAATTTATTGATTTCCCAATCTTTCTACTGAACAAGAAGGAGGTCGAAGAGGACGCTCCAGTGGCCGAACCAGTAGATGATGAAGTGACTGTGTAAGAAAAGAGTGAGGAGCCTAAGAAGGTTAAACGCACTGTGTACGAGTGGGAACAGCTCAATACCAATAAGGCTATCTGGCTTCGCGACAAGGACGAAATCGACGATGAGGAATATATCGAGTTCTACAAAAGCCTGAGCAAGCAGAGCAACCCACCACTCAACTGGATCCATTTCAAGGCGGAAGCTGAGGTTGCCTTTACCTCGGTATTATTCCTCCCGAACCGCATTCCCCACGACTTCTACCAAACATACAGTACTCGCAACAATGATCTCAAGCTGTATGTGAGGAGAGTGCTCATCACTGAAAACAAGGCAGATATGCTCCCCAAGTATCTGTCATTCATCACCGGTGTTGTCGATTCCAACGATCTCCCCATCAACGTGAATCGCGAGACCTTGCAACAAACCAAGACCTTCAAAATCATCAACCAGCGAGTTACTAAGCGTGTTCTCGATATGATCACCGAACTTACCAAATGGAATGAGTACGAGGAGGAGGAGTGGGATAGCGAGGATGAAACCGAACTACTCACAGAAGAGGAGAGGCTCAAGAAGCGCGAAGAATACAAGAACAAGGCTATCGAGGAGAACAAGCGTAAGTACAATCGATTCTACTCGGAGTTCGGGAAGGCATTGAAGCTGGGTATCATTGAGGACAGCACTAATAGAAAGAAGCTCGCAGCATTGGCAAGGTGGTTCAGCACTAATAACTCCACCGAGTATATTTCGTTGGATGACTATATCAGCAGAATGAAACCCACTCAGGAGCAAATTTATTTCTTTAGTGGTGAGGACAAGAGGGTTTTGGAGAAGTCACCATTGGTCAAGGGTCTCGCAAAGAAAGGTTACGAAGTGCTGTTATGCGATGATCCCATCGATGAGTACGTGTTCAGTACTCTGCGTGATTATGAGGGCAAGGTAACAATTCAACTTAGACATAGAATATTGTGAATGTCGGAAAGGGAGATTTCAAGCTTCCCGACGACGGTGAGTTCGAACGTAAGAAGCACAAATGGCTCACCGAGCACTACAAGCCTTACGTTGACTACGCCAAGAAACTTCTATTCGAAAAGGTTAACAGTGTTGTGCTATCCACTCGACTCACCAACGAGCCGTGTGTGGTCGTTGCTGACAGCTACGGCCAGAGCTCCTTCATGGAGAAGATTAGGAAGAGCCAGCTGTTTGCTACTGAAGGTTCCAACCCTCAGGGTGACATGAAAAAGATTTTGGAAATCAATCCTCATCACCGTGTCAACCAACAGCTTCTTCAGAGGATCAAGGACGGTCAGACCGATGCCAATGTTGAACAACTCGTGGAGCTGTTGTACGAGACAGCAGCACTACAGAGCGGCTTCGCTTTGGCCAATACCAACGACTTTGCCAAGCGCTTCTACACCGTTTACTCTGAGGCCTTGGGAGTGCTCAACCTGGAACGTAAGCAGGTGGAGGTCGACGATGATGTAGAACTGGACGATAAGGACTACGAAGGCGACAATGAAGAGATCATGAGGATGGGCCCTGGCGACATGAAGGTAACTTCTGGCGAAGACGAGTGATTGCCTGTGGTATGTCTTCTCTGCTTAAGCGGTATATAACTGAATTACATTTAAATAAATGTTCACGGTCGCCAAGAAGAGGAAAGCGCGTTGCGCAGTTAAGCCTCCACAGCCACAACCGAAGGACCGATCGAAACCACGTAGCATCAGCGTGAACAAGAGCAAGGAAAATATCCGACTCAAGACCAAACAGGACCATGACCAGGACGATAGCAAGGTGCGCCACAAAGCCTTCATCAGTCTCAACGAAGAAGTGGATGCAGTCGATAAACGCAACTACCAGACCGTTAATGAAGCCGAAGCAAGACGCCGCCGCACTCCGATTCCACGCAAAACAAAAACTAACAGTAGCCATTCGCACCTTCTGAAGGCAGAGCCACGAAAACGCGATGTGGTCAGCGCAATGGAAATCAAAAGAAAGAGTAAGGAGAAGATCAAACCGAAGAAGCCAAAGCTACCTTCAGCACCCATCAGCCGTAAACCTCGTCTGCAAATCAGTGTTGACTAACTCAACCATATGGAGTTCGGTAATCCAGATCACTTAATGAGCGTCACAAGCAGCGGCGATATCGTGTTTTCATCGCAGGTAGAAAGTCGGCACAGTCTGTAACAGCGCCCATAGTCAACTGCCATCGAGCTGCACGATCAGTATGAGATGGATCCCAACGCGATGCTCCGAGTTATGCTCACTCGAGAGTATAAGAGAAAATACGCTGCAGTTGTCAAGATACAGAAGATTTGGAGGGGCTACCAAACACGTAAGCTTCTCGATAAAGTGCTAGCAGACGTAATCAAAGATTACAAACCAAGACCAAATGAAACCAGCTCGCCGAGCGACCAACACTATTAGAACTTCGCGCCGATGCGAAGATCCAGGGCAAATGAATAGCCAAGTTTATCTTTTAACACTGCAAAGATCAGCAGCGAATATGGACACGAAGAGCTCGCAGATTGCAGCGAAATTAAACCTACAAATGGAGCTAATATGGAAGAATGCCCGATAATAAACCCAAACTACGTTCCCTAACCATTCGAAGCAGAACAGAAATAGCCATACGAACACCACCAGACAATTTAGCCTATTGAGTTTGAGCATCGCAGTTTGGGTCCCTAAACTGACTAGCTGGAATAGTATGATCGTGATGAGGAGGATTATGACGACGATGCTTAGGTAGTTCAGCTCTATCGTCATCAACGAGCCATACACTCCTACGAGGATATTCATGAGTACCTCCAAGAATCGCAGAAGCACAGGCAACCTATCGACGATGATGATGATTACGACTAAGAGGAAGACGACGATATCTAAGATTTAGATGACCGTTTCCAACCCGAGGTCATAATGGAGACAAACGAAGAATACCTGGATAGTCGCAAGAACTCGGTACAAACCAAGAAGAACAAGACCATCGAAAGCCGTAAATAATCAAAGGATCGGGATGAAGGATTGGAAGTCAGGAAGTTCTCGAAAGAAGATTCACAGTTGGAGTATCGTAAGAGATCGTAGTAGATACAAAGCAAGCATTATGAGCTAGAGCAACCTTAACAACGTCAAACAACAACAATAGAGTTTGGCAAATACCACCAACCCACTCACAAATCACCGATGAAAGAAAAGGAAAATTTGGGTGTAGGGATTAACGTACTTGATCGTGGCGATACTGAGTCTACCAAGGAAGACTACAAGGAGGAGGTTGTCAGGCTCAAGAAAGACGAAATCGAGAAATGGAGCCGCATGATTGAAATGATCAAGGCCACAATGAGAGGCAGCACAGACCCACAGATGGAAATTCTTCTGAATCAGATAATACAACAATCTGAGGAGAACAAGAAATGGCTGGAGGACCATCTCCAGAAGAACTCCGAAACAATAGAGACGAGATTAACAACTCGCTAATAGGAAGTACCCTCGAAGCCCCGCTTCATCTTCGAAGACTCCAAACCTTAAAAACTCGTTTCCCCCAGTGAGTTCGTGGAGAAGAAGAAACAAGAACAGCCTCCAGCTAAGTCAATGTTCCGAAAGAAGAACCTTGAGCTGAACATCGAGAATATTGAGGGTACATTCAAAAAAGATGCCCCTGCAGAGTTCATTCCGGGAGTCAAGAGTCGCAGCGACTAATCCCACCTGTCGAAACAGATGGAGATCAACTGGAATCTCGAGCTTCAAACCTCCAATAAAGCATCGACGAGCAAGAAGTCGATCAAGAAGGTGTGGTAGGAAAAAATGGTAAATATGTCGACCAACAACCTGAACGATATCATCAGCGTCAGAGAGGAGATGCTCAAAGAACGCAAAGAGTCTGAGTAGAACAAACTCAGGAAGCTGCTGTCCGAAAAGAGAATTGAATTGAGTGAGTTCGAACACAGAATAAACTCGTTATTGGAGTACGTGGAGAGTGAGAAGGCAGATATCGAACGTGCAAGGAAGGATATTGAGAAGGGGCTAAGAGTCGCTGCTCAGGTGGCAGCAAAGAGTCAACGGGATGCCCGGTTGCTGGGCAAAAGCATCGGTTTCTCGAAGTCTGCTGATCAGCTCAAACGAATACACTAATTCTCTGTACCATTCTAACCCTCCGAACGTTTGATAGTAGATGAGGTGGTTCCACGAGTCCGCCCAAGAAACTTCTTCTGCGACGATTCAGCATCGAACTCCTCAGACAACTCATTCATCAATGAGGAAGAGCTAAAACGCTACCGCGACCCTAAATTCGGAAGCCTTGAACTCTCAGACATGAACAAGAACATTATGATCGAGGAATTCCTCAAGTCGCAGAAGACAGAATCCTACAAAAATAATTTCCGCAGAGAACCACAAGCACCATTGTTGTAGTAACCCGTTCCACTGGCGGAGGAGGAACACGTCAAGGAACCAGAGCTGGACTCAAGCACACTCAGAGCCGAGGGCAACCTTATTGTTGAAGCACTACTTCACAAGCTACTAACGTAAAGCTCCTACGAAATTCTGAGCTGTGCTGCCATCTATGAAAGCGTCAGCAAGAGGTTGGGAATGAAAATGAACATCCCGAAAAGGATTACTCGCGAGGAGATGTATGAGTTCATCGGACTTGTGGATCGGAGGATGCCACCCAGCGAGTAGCTGCTTCCCAGGCTCAATCAATAGATATCTCCAGCGCCTTTGGAACTGCTGAAATGTATGCGAGTAGATCCTCAGTACGAAGAGTAAGAGTTCAGCGAGGAATAGCTCGGAAAGTACGAGTTCGTGATTCCACAACACTGCTGCACTGATGCGATTCGGGACCTTGAACAACGTCAGAAGATCCATGAGTAACCTGCACCGGTTGAACCTTTCCCAGCCTTGGAGGAACTCGACGAATAGATGAGAAATTTCGTGCAGCGTCGTTAGCGTTCGTGGAAGCGCCGTGCACAAGAGCTGAAGAACATGCGCCACGAAGTCTTCAATAACGAGATGCACTGTATCTTCGATTGCTGGAACGAGCAGATAATCCAAATAAAACAAATCTTACCAGGGTTCAGTGGAATTGGACTCAACGAGACCACCCTATCGCTGCAGGACCATAACGTAAAGGTAGCGCTGAACGATGTCTCGTACTACATCAACCGAGCGCGAGAGAAGCTGATGACCATCGTCGCTGACGATTCTTAGGTACTACACAAAATCGAGATGATGAGCCGTTAGCAGATCTGCGAAAGCGAGGGAGATTGGATATACTACGCCGATGAAACACTCGGACTCGTGTTGGAGCTCGACTACGTCATCTGCGAGAAGTTCATAGATGAAGTGGTGCGATTTCTGCTTGCGCAGCAGAAAAAAGCGGCTTGGAACTGCTGATCCCGTTGTCATTCTAACTTTGCAGCAAACATTCAGATGTAGCGGCCAATATCATTAATCTCGCCCTACAGCTGCGAGAGGAAGTCCCGGCTGACTTCGAAATGCTCCTCGTCAGAGGGTTTATCTTACCGGATGGTCTTGTCCTCCATCGAGGTTATTCGCAGGCCCAGTAGCGAAACCTCTAAGAGTCTGGACTACTTATCAGGCTTCTCCAACTCCCCCTTTTCCTATATTGGGTTGCGAAAGCTCATTGGTAGCTTCAGATTATCATCGCCACCTAGCATCTGCTACTTAAGGCTATCTATCGCTGACCGCTTGAGCCGAATTTCAATGGGTTCCTTATGCGAAACCCCGTGAATGTTCATGCCGAGGATCAGCATGATGAGTCCTATAGCAATCCAAATTTTGCCTGCGCGGTCTCGATCGGGTTTGAACTCAGGTTTTTCAAACTCAATATCAATGCGGCGCTCCTCCTTCAGTTCATCTTGCTTGGGGTCGATGTTGCTATACGATTCGTGGGATAGCTTAGTTTTGCATCTCGAGCAAAACGATTTCTGCTACCGTAATCGGTCATTTTCCAGCTAAAGCTCCTTCAGTCGGTAGCTCACCGTATCGAACTGACACTTCTTGCGCTAGCGGCTCTTCTTAGCGTTAAGTTTGTTGCGGAGGCGGATCGCTTATGGAGTTGGTAACGGCCGCTTTCGCTGCGGCACTCCACTATGAGGCTCGCCTGTGCTTCCTCCGTTCTGCGAGTTATCCAGCACAAGGTACTGGTCAATTGAGTCCTATTGGTGAAGCATGTTCTTGTAGCTGTACTCCGTGGAGCCAATTGACTTCTTTCGTGGATACCCCAGGAAATCGTCGTCTTCTTCCTCGATGATAAAGCCAGAATAGTTGTATGTCATCAATTTTTTATAGACTGGGCGTGCAGCCGATGCATAAATACTAGTAGGCTATATCGTTCAGAAGATGCCGAGGAAGCCTCGACGTTTGGTTGGCTGGAATAGGATGTCCTTTTCTTCCTCGCTATACTCGAAGATTTCCAGTACCACTCCCAGCGTGTAGTCAGTTTCCTTGCTTAAGGTTCTAAATTTTGACTGGCGATTACTTAGGAGAGAGAGCCAGGGTTCTGATAAATTCGTGCACAATTTTTCGTACCATCATTGACTTTTGCTTAAGTTCCAGCACGAGCTCCTCGCACTTCTTCTTTTCCATCTACAGTTCAATAAGGCGGGTTGTTAGCTGAGGGTTAGAGTGGTTATGTCTGTTGCTGATGTTAGCGCCTGGGTCTGATTCGGGTATGTTAGATGCTTAGAAATCGCTGGGGTCAGGTGGCACCCATTTGCGGCGTCTTGTTCCGGCTCCATCGTTGCCGTTGATGACGGACTACTTCACGAGAGTGTTTGCTTTCTTGAGCTTGGAGATCTTTTATTGGAGACGATAGAGATCCTCACAAAGCCCGCCGAAGGACATGAGCTGATCGTAAGGAAATTCGCGACTGCGATCAAGCATATCCTCCACCATAGTAAGCAAATCAAAGTTGGTTCGAGAATGGTGCGAAGTCTCCAACGCGTTGCCAACCAGCAATCTCTTATCGTTGAGGAGAGTTATTATTCGTTGTAGAGTGGCCCTTGCTGATTCCTCCGACTCGATGATTTCTGAAGTGTGCATCTGTGACACGGCTAACTGTTGATGAATTCGCGAAAAGGTTGTCTAAATAAGGCTGCATCGCTATTCCCGAGGTCGTAGTTCGGCTTCCTACCGGTTAATTACTTTTTTGAGTGAGTGAATATTCTACCTTTCTTCCTCGAGTTGCTTTCGTGAATACGACACTCCGTACTGCCCTTCCTGCGCTTTCTATAGTTATGCCGTGAGGTGATTGATCTTTTTTCGTAACTCACTCTCCATCTGCCGCGATTTGATGACTGATTGCTTTGAACTCTCTTGATTTCTTTCTAGTTAGCCACTGAGCTTGTCTACTTGTAACCTCAACTCATTTAGTTCGGATTGGTTGTCGAGCTTCTTTAAAAGATCAGGATTCGTATTTCTCCGGAAGGCCTCGAGCTGCCCTTCGAGTAGCTCGATGAGCGCTTCTTTTTCCTCCATTTCTTCCCCAAGTTCGACTAGCCCCTTTTCCTTTTTGTCAGTTTCAAGCCTCCGTTGTTCCTGTTCCTTCGTAAGTTCCAGCTACAGCTTTCGTATTCTTCCAGCAAGATCATGATTAACGGCTCTCAACCGGAGATTCTCCCTGCGGATGTCAGCAACCGCTGATTGAAGATCGATCTACTCGCCGACGATATTGTCAAACATCAGCAGAGCCTTGAGACTTCGAAGGGAGCAGCGGACAGCTTCCTCTGGATTGATTTGCCCGGATCTTCGAGTCAAAATTTTATAGAAAGCTTCAGCTCTTGCATTGACAATTCGTTGTTCAAGCTTCCCAAATGCATATCCACAGATTTTGGCTGAAGGTGACTAGGCTTGGTCTTTAAGTTTGCCGAAATAGTGTTTGTAAGTGCACTGAACTACCCGCTGCATCGTTGTCATGAGTCTCAACACCTTCTATTCCGTTTGTCTTTTCTCCGCCTGCTTTGATTCCCTATCCATAAGCTTGAGGTCTCTAGTAGTCCTCACCACTGCAGCAGCACGAATTGTGTGGAATCCCACACACAGCTGCCTCAGCATGTATCCCTGGATCTTCAAACACAGCACTGCAACCAGCCTCGGATCGTGCTTCACGCTCATCTGCGAAATCGACGTCATCTTGGTGTGTTCTGCGCTACTCTTCTTCTGAGCATGCTCAATTTTCTTTTTAAGAAGTTAAATATACTGGAGGTACTTCTTTTACAGTTTCCTCCACTTGGATTCCTTACTCTCCTCGGCGGGCGGGGGTTGGGCGGCTGTTGTTGCTAGCGGCTGTTCGGATTCCATAATAATTCGCATTATAGTCGATGACAACCACCACTATACCAATCACCGAGAAAATACACTCATGAGCAGGCAGGACTCTTCGTGGATGAGCTTAGCCACTAACACTTAACTAAACTCCAGGAGCAACGCCGTTCGGAAGTCCTCCTGTTAGTACGATTCGTCGACGTTGTGGATGTCAGCTAGCATTAGCTTCCGTTAACGCTACATGCGGACGTCTTTCAGCAGGATGTTCTCAGGGCGGCGGCTGAATCAGTCACAAATGTACCCGGATTAGTCGATGGTGGCCAGCGATGGATGGTCACAGTGCAACCCACAGAGATACGAGGCATGCTCCAGAATCTTCACCTTTGCCTTTTACAAGACCAGGTCCATGTCACCTTCCTTGATGGAGAAGAATGTCATGCTGCCGGGAAAGTACCAGATGTACGGTTATCCCTTGCAGCTGTAGAACGGTCGGAACACACTCAGCTCGTCATTCAGGCAGTCGAACAGTGCACGGTTGTGGGCATGTACAGCTGCCATCACCATCGGATCCTCTCCCTAGCCGAAAAACTCAATTAGTCAAAAGTGTACGAACTAGCGCTCGAACTACTCATATAGTCCTTCCACAAGCACCGTATCGTTGCTGATGCTCGGCTTCTTTCCGTGACTTACCATGTAAAACCGCTCGTTGTTGTACAAACCGTAGGGGGTGTTCACACCCTTCAGTAATACTTCCTTGTACTTCACTGAATCAACCCAACTGTTACTGTCGATGAAGCAGAACAGGTTCGATAGATAACCTATTATCGAAACCAAACTGGTGGGGATGCCTTCCTCACTCATCATTTCCCCACAGCTCATCTGCTGAGCAATCCTTTCCTGAATCATTAGAGCGATCTCATGGTTGAGCTGATGGAACAGTAAGGCAGACTGCTCCATCGACTCAAGGCTTGGCTGTTGCAGTTTCGGCGTCTCATGAGCTGTTAGCTTCTCTGCAAGCATGAGAAACAGATCCTTGTAATGCTACCGTTAGATATGGGTGAGATTCTGAAAGTGGCGCTACTCAGGCAGGTACAAGAACTACAGTTTGGAAAGAACCTCGTCAAAGGTGGGTTCTTCTCTCTCTTTGCGCAAAGCTGTAGGGGGAGGTATAGGCTATGGTTTTGCTGACACTGCGATTGAAACTTTCTGGACTGGTACTACAACAGGAAGTGGGTCTGTAAGGGTCTATTGGCTAGCAGTCGTTTTTCTGATGAGGCATTCAGTCTGGGTAAACCGTTCGCCGAGACTCCTAGCTTCTGTCATGACCTAGCAATCTTTGACTTCCTTCTTGCTATGCAGCCCATCGCAGGTATGGTCCATTTGCTTCCACTCCTTATCCTGCGTGGACATACTGTCGTTGATATAGCGGTTTACCACCCTCTTCTCGTCGCTATTCACAATTGGAATGATGCGGTTGTCGAATAAAAAGTACTCATCAAAGTCGCTGTAGCCTTCGAGCTCATCGGCATCTAACGCAGTCCGGACTGCCTGGTGCTTCTTTGGACGCAACTTTTCAGATGAGTTTGTCCGAGATAGGTGTTTCCCAGATGGTCTTTTGATGCGTCCATGGTCGAACTTCTCCTTTTCTATTTTGTTCTAACTGCTGCTCAGGATCTAACAGGGACGATCGCCCTTCACAACCACGCGATGTAGCGAGCTGGTACCATTGCACCTCATTTTTAAGGGCCCTTTGCGTATGTTGGTTAGTAGCTGCTTGACGGGTAGTTTCTTCTTTCTTGCTTCGGGACTAACAAGATTGTTGAGGCTGCGGCTCTGAGGCAGTTCCTGTAGGTGCTGCCGGCGTGCATCCATGTACGATTCCTTTTCGAAATTATAATATTCCGACGGGGATCTCATATATATTAGCAGTTGTGGCTCAAGAGCCATGCTTCACTGGATGACTTCCAGATTGAAGAATCTGTTGATCGGTCCTTCGACGATGTGCTGTGGTTCTGGGTTGTTTATGGTTTGGGCGAGTTTATCGCCGTTGAGTTCGGCCTTGCGGAAAAACTTGAGAACTGCGAATTCTCTGGTCTCGTAGCTTATCTTCCTTCGAATGATATTCTTGAGGTTCTACTTGAACAGACGATCTGGGCTTTGGTTAATGGGGTGCGATTTCTGTGGGGTGCGATTGAGAATCTTCAGATGCTGCTTGGGCAGGGTTATTATCTCGTCGAATAGTATGGGTTTGTCGGCTTTGACTGAGCGAGTCGATCGGCGTGGACTGTGCTTTTTCGGTTTGATCTGCGGGAGCTACATTTTAAGTAGCTCCAGCTGTGATTGTTTTTGGGCGAAACGTTTGACTGACTGGGTATTGCGCAGGTCATCCCTGGTTAGTTCAGCTCGTCGACGCATTTCTCTTTCGCGGATGGATTGGATGTTCAGCAGAACTGCTAGTTCCATAATTTCATCGGTGGAGACTCTGATGCATTCTGCTGTTGAACTGCTTACAGTGTAGGTGTAGAAGTGTATGTGCTCGTGGTCAAATACGCAGTCTGATCCGAGGATATCCAAACCTGTGACTTCCGCAAGCATTCTCCTTCGGATGGTACTGTTGCTGCGACTTGTTCGAGTTAAGGTCACACTTCCACTGAGAAGTATGTAACCAAACTACCGATGCTCACCTTCCTTGATGAGTACGTCGCGGTAGTTCATTTGTTCGTGGTCGCGAGCCAAACACTGCTACCACAGCTCGCGGATGTAGGCTGGCAGAGCTTTGAGGAGTCGTTTGAGAGCGAGGTGCTGCTGCTACTTGGTGGGTTCATCGTCCATTGCAATAAGGCTAAAATAAGACTATTATAGACGTTTTATGGGTACTTAGACAGTCATTGGTGAGCGGACGAAAGACATCTGTAGTAACGATTTGTCATTTTGGTGCAGTGCCAACTGTCGAAGGTGCCCTTCAGTATAATTTCGTTGATGTGGCTGCAGCGATAGTCTGTTCCTCTGGTCGTCTTCCAACATACATGACTGTTCGCCAGTTGTAGCATTACCAGCCATAGGAATAGCACCACAATCATTAACCACAGAAATATTAGCAAGAGGGAAGAGTATCAGTAGATAACATCGTCAGAATTTTGACAGAACGAAAAGAACTGTCTGGGGAAGGTGGTTGGCTGGGTTGGTGGTGGTTTGCGGTACTGGCAGTAGCACCAATTTTGCTGACTACTTTCATAGGAAATCGATGAGTTTTGCTTGCGGATGGTCACTTCTAATGGTCCGTCGGCCGAATTCTTACGCATTCTTCGCAATGAGATCTGCGAATCGCGTTCAACTTGGTTCATCTTCTTGCAGAAAAACTCGACCATCTTGTTGGTAACCTTTATGGAGAGGAATATCCGAAAGATCTCGTCTTACTTCTTCGGAGTCAAGCCAGTTTCAAGGAAGTAGCGGAGGTAAGTTGCCAGGGTTTCCCTTGATTTCTCCATAATCTCCTTGCGAAAAGCGAGGAGAACTGCCACGGCAAACTTAATAAGGACCTTCCAGCCCTTAAGCAGAAACATATTCCAGACTCGGTTGACAGTACGCGTCGGGAGCTGCTAAGAGAAAAGGGTGATAAACCACCCCGCTGCGAAGTATGTAACATCGATGTCCACCTGCCGAAGGTACCGGTAGAGTTCAGGAACGAAATTGAAAAGGTATACTTCCAGCACATAGCAGTATTCGGTAACTCGCTGCAGATTGTTGACGTAGAGTTCCTCCAGGCGCATGTCCTTGAGCAGAAATGACAAAAAAGCAAAGGCTTGGCTCTCGGATAGTCCGTTCTCATACATGTTCTTGACGAGATAGTTGAAGCCCTGTATGTAACCTACCCGTGGAAAGTTTGCAGCGACTGCCGATAGTACGTTGATTAGGTACTTCTTTGTGGGCAGGTACCGTTACCCACGAACATAGGTCCTATCGACATCTGTCTTGATAATCTCGAAGTAAGGTTAGCGCTTGCACTTGCTATTGAGGAACTTGAGCATCGTAACAGTAGCAACGCTATAGATCCTCACGAAGCTGTTGAGGTACAACAGCTGGTCGACTTGTCTCATGCTGGCGGTTAGGATGTGGCTTTCGATGAGCGAGCGTAGGCACTTGTTGCGCTGGCCGTTGTGCAATGCCATATGCAGATAGTGGCAGTCGGCTAGGGTCAGGAAGGATAGCACTGCCTGGAACTCCTCGCTGTTGAGATCCAGCAGATTGCAGTTCCGAGTTTTGGGTTGTGACTTTAGCGAGTAGACCGGGCGCATTTGGTGAAGACTACGGCATTGCTTGCTCGGCTGGAGGATACACGACTCCAGATTCTTGACCAGCCTCATGAAGGTTGGACTGGTTATTAAATGATAGAAGATAGCAAGTCAAAACGGTCAGACGGATTCCCGCAAACGCACAACAACGAATTCCATGAGATCCAGAAGACGCGTCCGGTGGTGCTCGCGATCCTGACGGCACTGCAAGATTTACCCATGGTATTTTTCGTAGAAGCGCTTTAGGATCGAAAGGATAAGCTCTGTGGATTCGCTGGAGCTATGCTGATGTTTGCTGATGGCATCTTCGAGTTATTTTATTCGTTGCCGAGCAGCAAAGCTAATAGCCTCAAGCTCTTCTCGCTTGAACTGCAAATCTCGCTGGTGACGCTGCATCAGCTCATCGATGGATTGCTGCAGCTTGTCAGTAGATTTCATTGACATGCGAGTCAGTTTGTTCCTTTCGGAAATGGTCTCCTACTCCAGCGCATCAAGCTCGCTGCGGATGCCTCGTATACAGGCATCTTCGGCCTCCTCTAAATCCTACGATGGTGAGAGCTTCTACCTTGCTGACCTGCTCACATGCTATTTCTATTGATGCCTTTTTTATCTGCAGCTCGTCCAACTGTTGCCGAACTGTATAACCTTCACTGTACTAGTGAGCTCACGTGCTTGCGCTTGCTTTTGCAGCCCCGCCATCAACTCCTTCAAGTAGGCAACATCAAACGAATGGCTATTATCGTTCTTCCAGTCCATCTCCTAGCACTCACTGCGAAGGCTATCCAGTAGACCCATGATCTTTGCATACCGAGAGTACTGCATCAACAAAGCCAGTACATTCAGTCGTTCACCTCGAAGTTCTTGACTGTTTTCCTATTGTACACTCATTTTAAACACACTCATCCAATTTCAAAACATCACAGTCAGACTACATTGAACCTTTTTTCGTAATATTCGTTGACTACTCCGTCGGGGTCGCCCAGTATGAAGTACACAGTTAGCATTTCTCGCCAGTAGAAAGCGCCGAAATGCAATACCCTCCCGACGATCCGGGGATCGAGGCTGCAGGTGAGACTCTATCCCTGTATAACGTTGATCTTCAGGCTTGCGGCGCCCGAGCGAAACACAACAACTGATTTGTTGCCGCAGCATACCAACTCCATGTCCTCAGTGACTGGTTGCGTGTAGTAGTTGGTGAGTGACCGAGCCTCATAGCGCCGTGCACTGAATCGGAATTCCTTGACTATCCATAGTTCATCAAAGTTGTTCACAAACAACAGTCCTTCGGTTCCCCAGCAGATGCTCTTGGCCTGAGCCGTATGAGTATAACTTTGTCCATTTTCGAAGATTTCTATTGTGTTACCGCCTGCGACTGCGAACCCAAATTCGTTAGTAGCAACCATGTCGACCTGGTCGGCAGTGTGAAAGTAAGTGCCGCCGAAGGTAATTCCCTTGCTGCCAGGGAGGAACTTGTACTCGCATTCGGCTACGCGGTTCGCCAGATACCGGCGAGGTTCTGGCCTTATTCGGCCATTTTAGCGATTCATGATGAAGCTTTTGTCGCCAGAATCGAAAACTATCTTGCCTCGCTAACCACGAACCCTCAAACGCTTTCGCAGAGCCTTTTACCTTTCAAGGATGCGAATGATAGTTCCTGGTGGCATCAATTTGAGCCTGGCAAGATGCGCAAGTTCAAAATATGCTAATTTGAATGTTCCCAGTACGCCGCTTAGATCGTCAGCGTTCACTCCCATGTACTCAAAGGAATCGTTAGCTGACTGCTCGATTGTCTGAACGAGTTCTTCGAGGTTGATGAAGTGACTATCCACCTATAAGAGCGAGTTGGTCTTATGGTTGATATGCATTCAATGCAATTTAGTGATTACAAGCTGGCACGCCTTATCACATTATCTCAGTCAGCCGAACTTGTATAGCAGGATGGACAGGTCGCCCACCATAAAATTTATGTAGTGCCGCGACTCGTAGGTTGCTATGGAACCGAAGTACTTGCCGACGATGCAGTGCCAGTAGGGGCTAGGTTATGCTGAAACTTACTAATGGTGGGTATCGAAGTGGTCCTTGATGTATTTGGCAATATCCCTTTCGATTTCGTACTTCTCTATGGCTTTGCGCGCTGTATCAATTGCCTCTGCAATCATGTCCTTGTTCATGTCAGCCACACGAATCTGCTACTTATCGAAAGCTGCAGCCATCAGCCAGGGAAGTTGTATTTGTTTAAATTATAGCAAGCGGTGCAACAGCATACTCTGCTGAAGACGGCTGCCTTGGGTTCTTTCGGTAGTATAGAATTCCCGTAATCGAAGAGAATCCTTCACCGATGCGAAAGTCTTGCATGCGAAAGAATTTATTCAATACGAGTAATTTGCTCAGGATGTGCCAGTATATGAAGCCCTTAAATACAGGTGTGGATATTCCTTATTCAACAAAGATTACTGATATGTAGTGCCATTTCTTCCACACTGGGAAGTGTCGAAAGGGAAGTGAGTGTACCTTCAGGCATACCGAGCCAAGTTTAGGTTACTGTCCTCGAAAGACCTGCCCACTCTGTACCGGGAAGAGTGCGCCAAGAGGAGAGCACAAGCCAAGGAAAGAAGTTGAGGCTACGACCATGGAGGTGGAAAAGCCTAAGGAGGAGACTCCAAAAGATGAGGTCAAGGAGTCAGCAAAAGAGTTCAAGGGAAAACCCATCGAATTACCGAAGTGGGAGGAAAAAGAGCCAGGCACCAAGCTACTTCCACCAGTGATTATTGGCAAGAAGCCCGAACCAGAGCCTATTGTCGTTGAGGAGAAGCGAGAGCGAAGGCCATATAGAGATGATCGAGATAGAGGCGAAAGAAGAGGAGGTGACCGAAGAGGTGGCCGCGGAGGAGACCGTCGAGGAGGTGACGTCCGTCGTGATCGACCTGATCGAGGTCTTGATGCTCGAGTCGGCGAAGCAGATCGTATCAATCGGGAGGAGGCATATGCTCCTGATGGTGATCGCGGAGTGGACGAAAGTTTTCTCAAGATGAAGAGAAAGGAAGATGCAGCCTACCAGACTATCGCTGATGCCAAGAAAAAGACTTACGCAACCCGAGTGATGGAGGCTCACCAAGATCTTCAGATCTTCAAGCCTTTAGAAAAGGTGTTCCAAGAGAAGCTTTCTCTAGACTTAATGTTTATCCTGGACTGTACTGGCTCGATGAGCAGCTGGATCAAGGCGGCTAAACAGGAGCTCTTCAACATCATTGACTTCGTTATGCAGGAGCACGAGGGCGCGAAGATATTTGTGTCAGTTGTCGCCTATCGCGATATCTGTGACAAGGAAAAGAATTTGCAAGTTCTTCCGTTCACTAACCAAAAGGACACTGCACACAGCTTCATATCTTCTCTCAGTGCAATGGGTGGAGGTGACACTCCTGAGGATGTATGTGGTGGTTTCCAAGAAGCCCTTAAGCAGGACTGGAAATCAAATGCAAGGTATGCACTATTGATCACCGACGCCCCCTGTCATGGGAAGAAGTATCACAAGGATACTGGCGATACCTATCCCGAGGGTGATCCACAGGGTCGTGATCCTGAGAAGCAGATCATTCAATTGGTCGAGCGAGGCGTCAATCTCTACGGTATTAAGATTACCAACCTCACCGACGTGATGTTCAGGATCTTCAGCGACGTTTACCAGTCAGTCGCCAAGAAGCCGATGACCATCGCTGATCTGGGACAGGGTACCGGTAGCTTTGGATTCTTCGTGGCCAACACAGTCACAGCAACCCTTTCATCGTCTGTAGTCAACAGTGATGTGAGCTTTATCAAGCGCGCACTCAAGGAGATGAAGGAAATGAAGCGTGATAACAAGCTCACTGTGTAGCAACAGATTTCTCACCTCATGAAGCTGAGCGAACTGCCTTCGATTGCCCCAGCTGAAAAGATTGAGGTGGAAGAGGTCAGGACCCACTATTCTGAAAAGTTCCAAGGTGAACCCAACTGGAAAAACCTGCAAAGCTCTGACGTCTACGATGTTGTGGAACATACCTACTTCATCGTGAAGGACAAGGGTGTTCCTATCAACTGGCGCAAGCCATTGCTGCAGAACAGTCAAATCAAGAGTAGGGTGCAATTGGCTCGTCTGCCGTTTGCCGAGGGTGGTATGCGCTATGCCTTTTACGCATACGATTTGGAACTTGAGCAAAAGCTGGTTGTGAAGGAGAACAAGAGCCACAAGTACAATACCATCGACCAAATGAGTCGAGATCTGGAACTTGTCTACATCTGCCAGCACCTCGTCAACACCTTCAACTCTAGCGTGGTGGAGTATATCCCAGACTCCCGATTGCTGTTGACTTTCGTACACACCTTCCTCGTGGAAGTTCCAGCTTTGAAGAAAATGCTCTATGCTGAAAACTTCATCGAAGGAGTCTACGAAAAGTTCAACAATAACGCCGGTTGGGCCAACAACCGGGCCAGCGAGAGTTCTTTCATCTCTCAGGCATTCTCTCACTACAGTTACCAAGCCACTGAGGGATACCTGATGGTAGTTGATATCCAGGGCGCCTCGGGTATCCTAACTGACCCGCAGATCCACTGTCTGGACAGTGAACGGTTCGGTGCTGGCAATCTCGGTTACGAGGGTATCCTCAAATTCTTCTTCGGGCATCGCTGCAATGCTTATTGCAAACAGTTGGGACTCGTGAATCCCAAGCTCACAGCTGCCCTCCCCGAGGAATTTAACTTCTACGGACAAGAAGTACCGGCTCCAGCCGACTCTCATAAGAAGTGTTTCACCATCTGCGACCTCTGCAAGGGTGCGTTCACCAGCACAGCCGGTTTTGTCTACCGCAAGCGACTTGAGGATCAGCTCAAGTACTGCAAGCCATGCGACGACAAGAGGAAGGCCAGCCTGCGCAAGGGAAAGTGCGAATGGTGCTCGACCACGTTTAGCAGCTCAGAGTACTGGTTCAAGATGATGCGCACCGACTTCCCCACTCTCTGCGGAGAATGCCGCAAAGCTCGTCGAGAGAAGTGGCGCAAGTAGCTCGAAGAGAAAGACGCTCCAGTCAATGGTGATGGTTAAGTTCCCAAGCCACCTGTTGCCGAATGATCATGCGTACTACCCAATGGGAACTCGATAAAATTTCATCTTCGCTATAAAATAAATGAGGCTAAAACGTTGGATGTTCCAGCTTCCCTCTCAAGGGTATCATTGCCTTTTAAGTAGTTACTCTACTTGCAACATGGTGCATGGTGGTGCTTTACTATTGGTGCTTTACTATTGGTGTCTCCGACACACATTTTTATCTTGGTTTCTCTTCGGTTAATTGACCAAGGTTTTCTTAAGTTTTATATTGGTACTCATAAAATCGAGTTTTAAATGAAGTGTCACGGCCACCACGAGACGAGAATGGACTATCGTACGTTTTCTTAGTAGTTAGGAAGCTATTAATGTAAATTCTCCAGAAAGGACTGGATAAGGTAAATAAACTCTGTTACTTCGGAGTATCTCATCGAGGGATTATCGGGACTTGTCAAAGGTGCCCAAACTTTGATATTCGCAGATAACTCCCGACCTCTTAAGGAGAATAGGGTGGCTAGCATTCAAAGTATCTCTAGAACGGGGGCAATCAGAGTCGCTTTCGAGTTCATCAAGGCCAACTTTGCCAAGAAGATTTATGTTTCCAAGCCAGCTTGGAGTAACCATCCTGGGATGCTGGAGAATACTTTTACTACGACCAGGAGACTAAAGGAGTTGACATAAAGAAGATGCTCGAATCATTGAAAAGGTTGAGTTAGGCTCAACAATACTTCTTCACACTTGTGCTCAAAACCCTACTGGCGTGGATCCTTCGCAGGAAGAATGGAAACAAATCTGTGAGGTTACAATAAGAAAAAGCAACTGTTACCTCTCTTCGATACTGTCTACCAAGGGGTTTGCGAGTGGATATTTGGACAAAGATGCGTGCAGGAAGTAGGTCACTTTATTGCTCAGGGCAGTCCTTTTCAAAAAAAACATGGCATTTACGGAAAGAGAACAGGTACTTTACACTTTGTGTAACAAGAACGTCGAATATTTAGCTCAATGCATCAAGGCATCATCGATGAGGCAGCAGAATGACCGAATCAGATATATTGATAGGAGATAGATGAGTTTACAATGGTAAAGTGCGATGCACCATTAATGTCAATTCCAAAAACGGCGAGCGAAGAAGATGAAATGACTTAAACGCCAAAACTATGTCAAGTTCGCACATAGCTTCGATAAAGCCGTAAAGGAAAATCAATATTTGTTTATCAAATTAATGGAGGAGTACAACAATATCTCGGGGTAAGTAAAGAGGGTAGAAACTCCTTTCCAAGCGAACTACTTTGAAAAAGTGGAGATAGTTCCGATGGATCCCATCCTCAAAGCTGCTTTGGATCACCGAAGTGATACCGACCCCAAGAAGATGAATCTCAGCATCGGAGCATACCGGGACGATAACGGTCAACCATACATTTTTCCAGTGGTACGAAAGGTTGAGCAGGAGATTCTCAGCGAAGGATTAGACAAGGTAACATTGCGTTTTAAACTTAGGAGTATTTGCTTGAGGGAATACCGGGCTTTCTTCGTGGAGCTCAAGAGCTGATCTTTGGACCTAACTCATTACCTCTTCAAGAGAGTCGCGTGGCGTCTTTGCAGACTATTTCTGGCACGGGAGCACTCCGAGTTGCTTTCGATTTCCTCAGTGCAAACATCAAGAAGACGATTTACATTTCAAATCCAACTTGGGCCAATCATCCTGGTATGGTCACCCGAGCAAAGCTGAACTACGTGGAATACGCCTATTACGACCCGTCTACAAAGAGCTTCGATGTTAAGGGCATGTTAAGTTGCCTGGAAAAGGCTGAAGCAGGATCCATCATTCTTCTACATGCCTGTGCTCATAACCCTACCGGCGTGGATCCTTCTCGTGAAAAAAAAAAAAAAATCTGCTAAGTTATGAAAAGAAAAGGCCTCTTTCCTTTTTTCGAC